>Ga0164292_10003171_pt1 | contig 13433 bp, 14 predicted proteins | sample GEODES117metaG_FD_111486 | JGI IMG/M metagenome (GOLD analysis project Ga0164292, IMG submission 111486) | Eutrophic lake water microbial communities from Lake Mendota, Wisconsin, USA - GEODES117 metaG | ecosystem: Environmental > Aquatic > Freshwater > Lake | place: USA: Lake Mendota... | reverse complement strand
GGGCTCATAACCATCGGGCTGTTCTATGGCCTGAGCCTCGACGGATTCGCGAATCAAAGAATTCAGCCGCTTTTAGAGCATCTGATCAAAATGATCAGCCCAAGTAGATGGCGATAAAAATCAGGCCATCGCCGATCGAGATGCTGCAGTCGAACCAAACATCGCTGACCAGATCAGCTGTGCTCGCGTAGGAAGGCGATCGTGCCCTGCAGCTCCTCGGCGAAGCGATCGATCTCCTCGGGGGTGGTGGTGAAGCTGAGGCTGGCGCGGGCCGAACCCGGGATGCCGTAGAGGCGGTGCAGGGGCTGGGTGCAGTGGTGGCCGCTGCGGATGCAGATGCCGGCCGAATCCAGCAGGGCGGCGATGTCGTTGGCATGCAGGCCATCCACGGTGAAGGCGGCGAGAGCGCCGCGATCGGGCTGTCGCTCGGGCGTGGGGCCGAGGATCCGCACGCCGTCGATCGCCCGCAGGCGATCGAACAGCTGACGGGTGAGCACCTGCTCCCAGGCGTGGATGCGATCGAGCCCCAGGTGGGTGAGGTAGTCGAGGGCGGCGCCCATGCCGATCGCTTCACCGATCGCCGGCGTGCCCGCCTCAAATTTGTGGGGCAGCTCGGCCCAGCTGCTGTGATCGAGGTACACGTCCTGGATCATTTCGCCGCCGCCCAGGAACGGGGGCATCGCCTCCAGCAGCGCCTCGCGGGCCCACAGGAAGCCCATGCCGGTGGGGCCGCAGAGCTTGTGGGAGCTGCCCACCAGAAAATCGCAACCCAGCTGGGCCACATTCAGCGGCAGGTGAGGCAGGCTCTGGCAGGCATCCACGAGCACCAGGGCGCCAGCGGCATGGGCGAGGGGCACCACCTGCTCGATTGGGTTGAGACAGCCGAGCGTGTTGCTCACCTGCACCAGGCTCACCAGCTTGGTGCGCTCGTTGAGCTTGCTGCGCAGATCCTCCAGGTCGAGCTCGCCCGTCTCGGTGAGCCCGGCATGGCGCAGCACGCAGCCGGTGCGAGCTGCCAGCAGCTGCCAGGGCACCAGATTGGAGTGGTGCTCCATCACCGTGAGCAACACCTCGTCGCCCTCGGCCAGGTTGGCCTCGCCCCAGCTGCGGGCCACGAGGTTGATCGCCTCGCTGGCGTTGCGGGTAAACACAATCTCACGCGGGCTTGCCGCCCCCACGAAGGCCGCCGCCTTGGCCCGGGCCCCCTCAAAGCCCTCGGTGGCCCGCGCGCTCAGCTGGTGGGCGCCCCGGTGCACGTTGGCATTGTCGTGGTCGTAATAGTGCTGGAGGGCTTCCAGCACCTGGCGGGGCTTCTGGCTGGTGGCGGCGTGATCCAGATAGATCAGCGGCTGGCCCAGGCAGGCCGTCTGGGCCAGCAGGGGGAAGTCGGGCCGGGTGAGGGCCGCGAGATTCTCAGGCTCCCCCTGCTGCAGGGCCAACGGCCCATCAGCCTCACCACCCTCGGCTGGGTGTGCCAGGGGTTCCAGGCCAGTAGCAGGGGCAGGATTCGAATTGAGAGCGGGGGTGACAGTCATGGCGATCAGGCCTCCCCGAGCAGGGCCAGCAGCGGCTGGTGGGCTGAGGCTGCGGCCGGCAACTCGCGAAGCACCTCCTCGCAGAACGCCCGCTGCAGCAGCTGGGCTGCCTGGTCGGCGCCGATGCCGCGGCTTTGCAGATAGAAGAGCTCCTCGCTCTGGAGGCGACTCACGGTGGCGCCGTGGGCGCATTTCACGTCGTCGGCCACGATCTCCAGCTCCGGCTTGGTGTCGATGCGGGCGCGATCGGACAGCAACAGGCTGCGGCTGAGCTGGGCGGCATTGGTGCGCTGGGCGGCGCGGGGAACCCGCACGGCGCCGTTGAACACGCTGCGGGCCTGATCGTCAGCCACAGCCTTGTGCAGCTGGTCGAGCTCGCCTTCCGGACCGTCGAAGCGCACCCAGCTATGGGTGTCGGCCTGCTGGGTGTCGCGGCACACCTGCAGGCCGCGCAGACGGGTGAAAGCGGCGCCGTCGCGCTGGAGGATGCGCGGCTCCACGCGGGCCAGGCCCCAGCCGCCAGTCACGGCTGTGTGTTCCAGTCGGCTGGCGGACGCCTGCAGCACAGCCGTGTGCTGCAGCAGACAACTGCCGGGGGTGCCCAGAGCCAGGCTGCCCAGCTTCAGCTCGGCGCCTGAGTCAAGGATCACCTCAGTCACCAGGCTGAGGGCATTCAGGCCGCTGGAGCGGGGCCGCAGCAACAGCTCCAGGCTGGCGCCGGCCTCCAGCACCACCAGCACACGGAAGGATGCCAGGCCAGGAGTACTCGCGGCATCAAGAGTCAGTTCCAGGGAGCCGGCGGAGCCGCTCACCCGCAGGGCCAGGAGCGATGCGCTCTGCCCGTCCAGGGCACCGGCATTGAGCTGCACCGGCCAGTGGTCGACGCTGACGGTGCCGGCCAGGGCCTGGCCCAGCCAGGGGGCCGCCGCCTCGACGCTGAGCCGTTCCACCCCACACGGGAGGTTCACGGCCGCCAGCGGATCAGCAGCAGCGATCGCCCGGGGCTCGATGGCCGTGAGCGCGGCGAGACTGGTGAAGCGCCAGTCTTCCTGCCGACGCGACGGTAGGGGAGCACCAGCTAAACCCGCCAGCCAGGCCGCGGCAGGACTACTGGGGGCACCGGTCGCAACCGGGGCAGAGGGAGCGACCACCATCAGCCCACCTCCACCGGCGTGCGCTCGGCGCCGAGACGGACCAGTTCCTGGTCCACCCAGTCGTAACCGGTGCGCTCCAGCTCCAGGGCCAGCTCCTTACCGCCGCTGCGCAGGATGCGGCCGGCCGCCATCACGTGCACGTAGTCGGGCGTGATCAGATCCAGCAGGCGCTGGTAGTGGGTGATCAGCAGGGTGGCGTTGTCGGGACTGGCCAGCTGATTCACACCGCCGGCCACGATGCGGAGGGCATCGATGTCGAGGCCGGAATCGGTTTCATCAAGGATCGCCACCAACGGCTCAAGCAGCGCCATCTGCAGAATCTCGTTGCGCTTCTTCTCGCCGCCGCTGAAGCCCTCGTTCACCGAGCGATCGAGGAAAGCCGGATCCATCTGCACCACCGCCAGGCGCTCGCGCACCAGATCTTCAAAAGCGAAGGTGTCGAGTTCCTCCTCGCCCCGCTCCACCCGGCGGGAATTGGTGGCCACCCGCAGGAATTCCAGATTGCTCACCCCGGGAATCTCCACCGGGTATTGAAAACCGAGAAACAGACCGATGCGAGCCCTCTGCTCGGGGTCGAGCTCCAGCAGGTTCTCGCCCTCGTAGAGCACGCTGCCCCCGGTCACGGTGTAAGCAGGATGGCCGGCCAGCACCTTGGAAAGCGTGCTCTTGCCGCTGCCATTGCGGCCCATCACCGCATGGATCTCGCCGGCGCGGATGGTGAGGTTCACCCCCTTGAGGATCGGCTGGTCCTCCACCGCGGCCTGCAGGTCGCGAATCTCAAGCAATACCGGGGCGTCGGAACGGATCACGGTGAGGAAGGTTGGGAAGGGAGGGTGGGAAAGGAAGAAGGAACCAGGTGGAGAGAGGAATCAGCAACGAATCGCAGGGCCGGCCCCCGGTGCTGGGACAGGCGCGATCGGAGAGCTTCAGCCCACCGACCCCTCGAGCTTGAGGGCCAGCAACTTGTCGGCCTCGGCGGCGAATTCCATGGGCAGCTGGTTGAACACATCCCGACAGAAGCCGCTCACCATCATCGAGACGGCCTCTTCGAAGCCGATGCCGCGGCTCTGCAGATAAAAGAGCTGGTCTTGCGAGATGCGGCAGGTACTTGCTTCGTGCTCAATCGCGGCATCCGGCTGCTGGCAGCGGATGTAGGGGTAGGTGTTGGCGGCAGCCTGGTCGCCGATCAGCATCGAGTCGCACTGGCTGTAGTTGCGCGCCCCAACGGCCTTGGGGCCAATCTGCACCAGACCCCGATAGCTGTTGCTGGAATGGCCGGCACTGATGCCCTTGCTCACGATCGTGGAGCGGGTGCGCGGACCCACGTGAATCATCTTGGTGCCGGTATCGGCCTGCTGCCTGTTGTTGGTGAGCGCCACTGAATAGAACTCACCCACGGAATCCGCACCCTGAAGCACGCAGCTGGGATATTTCCAGGTGATCGCCGAACCGGTTTCCACCTGGGTCCAGCTGATCTTGCTGCGATCGCCGCGGCACTGGCCCCGCTTGGTCACGAAGTTGTAGATGCCACCCACACCGTTCTCGTCGCCTGCATACCAGTTCTGAACGGTTGAGTACTTGATCGAGGCATCATCCAGTGCCACCAGCTCCACCACCGCCGCGTGGAGCTGGTTGGTGTCGAACATCGGAGCAGTGCAACCCTCCAGATAGCTCACCGAAGCCCCTTCCTCGGCCACGATCAATGTGCGTTCGAACTGGCCGGTATCACCGGAATTGATGCGGAAGTAGGTAGACAGCTCCATCGGGCACTCAACCCCTTTGGGGATGAACACGAAGGAGCCATCGCTGAACACCGCTGAATTGAGCGCGGCAAAATAGTTGTCGTTGCCAGGCACTACCGTGCCCAGATACCTCTCGATCAGCTCCGGGTGCTCCTTCACCGCCTCGCTAATTGAGCAGAAGATCACGCCGTGTTCGGCCAGCTGCTCTTTAAAGGTAGTGGCGATCGACACACTGTCGAAAACAGCATCCACCGCCACGTTAGAGAGACGTTTCTGCTCACTCAGCGGAATACCAAGCTTGTCGAAAGTTTCCAGCAGCTTTGGATCCACTTCATCGAGACTGGCCTTCTTGGCCTGCTGCTTGGGTGCCGCGTAATAGACGATGTCTTGATAGTCAATCGCGGGGTACCCCAAAGCAGCCCAGTCGGGCGCCTCCATCTGCTGCCACTGGCGAAAGGCTCGCAGCCGGAAGTCCAGCAGGAAGGCCGGCTCCTCTTTCTTGGCCGAGATCAACCGCACCACGTCCTCACTGAGGCCCTTGGCGATCTTCTCGGTTTCGATCTCGGTGACAAAGCCGTATTTGTACGGCTGTGAAACCAGATCCCCAACGGTGGCAGTGGACATGGCAGGCGGGGTGAAGGGGGTGTGCCGGGAACTACTGACCAGCGGTGGCAGCCTTGATCTCCTCCATTGAGATGGTCTGCTTCTCGCCGCGGAAGGGATTGTCTTCAGTGAGGAAGAGCATGCAGTGGCACTCCTTGCGCTCGCGCATGGGCACACACGGGCAGTTCCAGAACGCCTGGGCCACCTCGGCCTCCTTGTCCTCGTAGTGCCGGCAAGGGCACAGGGCACCGCCCAGCTCATCCTTGTGGCGTGCCAGACCCTCCAGCACCACGGCCGTCACGCCGGAGTCACTGCAGAAGTAGGTGCCGGTGCGCTGGGCGTAGGTCTCGGCGAACTTGCGGATCACCTCAAGACTGTCGGCGCTGGGCGCCGCGGACTGGCTGGGGCTGGAAGACGCGCTGGATTCAGACATAACGCGGGGCGGAGACGCGGAGAGCGACGGGCAAGGACAGCACGATCACTGAGCCGGAATTACGAAACCCTCAGGTTTCCTTAATGGCCAGCGTAGGGCAGTTGCCCGGGGGGTTGGGGTCAGGGTCATTGTGCCGTCCAGCCCCCAATCGCCGTTCATACGTGGCATGGTGTGGATGCCCGGTGCAGGCCATGACCTCCAGCCCCAGCCTGAAGACGAGCACTCGAACGAGCCCCCGGGATAGCCGCGCCGCCACGGCCGGAATTTCAGGAACTGCCGCGATGGGCTCCGAGTCCCCAGTCGATGCTGCGGTTGAGCCGCCTGGAGTGTCCACCTCCCTGCCAGCCTCACCAAGGCAAAAGGACGCATCCACCCGCGAAGCCGCGCTCACCGTGCTCCTGCGCCGCGGCGAGGCCACCGCCGCAGATCTGGCAGATCACCTGAAGGTTTCGGTGCAGGCCATGCGACGCCACCTGCGCAGCCTTGAGGAGGAGGGACTGGTGGAGGCGAGCTGCTGCGGCGAGGGCCCAGGACGACCCAGCAACCGCTGGCAGCTCACCACCAAGGGCCAGGGACAGTTTCCTGATGGCAGCGAAGATTTTGCGCTGAGCCTGCTGGAATCCATCGCCGGCAACCTGCCCCCGGGCACCGTTCAGGAACTGCTGGCCCAGCAGGCTCGCGAAAAAGCCGATGTCTACCGCCGTCAGCTCGGCACCGGCTCCCTGCAGCAACGCCTGGAGCATCTGGTGGAGCTGCGGCGTCGCGAGGGCTATGTGGCTGAGTGTTGTGCCGATGGCGATGGCTGGGTGATCAGTGAGTTCCACTGTTCGGTGATGCGCATCGCCGAACAATTTCCGTGCGTCTGCGACCAGGAGCTTCAGCTGCTGCGCCAGACCTTCCCCGATTGCCAGGTGGAGCGCGTGCACTGGCGGCTGGAGGAGGGCCACTCCTGTGGCTTCCGCCTCTCACCCCGCACCGCAGCCTGACCGGTCGACCTGAATCCATCGATCTTCGCGCAGAGATGCCAGCCTTGAGCCGCCAGGATCCGGGCCTGCCCGCTCCGGAAGGCCCCCTCAGCCCGGTTGAGCTGGCCGAACTTGAGGCCACCCTGCTGCCAGCCCTGGAGCGCCACCACCTGCGGCTGCTGGCGCACGGCCTGCGCACCCTTCAGGCAATCGCGGGGCGTCGCAGTGGACCTCTGCCCAGCGCCGCTGCCATTGCCGCCTGGGCCAGCCAGCAATCCACCATTGCCGGCGATCCCGACTTCCAGCGCAACTTCACCGCCCAGCTGACCAACATCGGCGCCCAGCTCGCTGCCCTGGCCGCCGACCAGGGCAGCGAGCCGCTGGCCCTGGAGCTGAGCGATCTCTGCAACTGGGCCGTGGGCCGGGCCAGGCAGCGCCTGGAGCTCTAGCGGCTCAGCAGCACCACGCCCAACAGCGCCAGGGCGGCTGCAGTCACCCCCACCAGCCCGGGGCGGTCGCCCTCCCAGTGCCCCAGGGGAAGGGCGAGCACCGGGGCAGTCGCCAGCAATGCCACCGCCAGCCCGGCTGGCAGTCGGGTCAAGGCCAGTTGCTGCAGGGCGATGCCACAGCTGGTGCCCAGCAGCGTGGCCACCAGGGCAAGCGGCCAACGGCGCCTCAGCGGGCGTGGCTGTGGTGGCCGGGCCAGCCGCAAGAGCAGATGGGGAGCCAGAGGCATGAGGGCCAGGCTGCCGCCCAGCAGCCGCAGGGCTGCAGCGGAGAGAGGGGTCAGAGCATCGGCCCGCAACACCGAGCGAGCCAGCAGGGCCCCGCCCACGCCGCAGCCCACCGCCGCCAGAGCCTGCAACACCCCCACCAGCTGCCGACGTGTCGGCGTGGAAGCGGCGGGGCGCTGCAGCGCCGCCAACAGCACCGCCAGGCTGATCAGTCCGATTCCCAGCCACTGCGAGGGGCGGGGCATCTCAGCCAGCCACAGCGCACCGGCAGCGGCCGTCACCGCGGGGCCACCGGCATCAATGGTGAGGGCTCGGCGGGTCCCGATCCGGCGCAGGGCGCCGAAATAGAAGCTGTCGCCGGCGGCGATGCCCAGAACACCGCTGGCGATCAGCAGCGCCAGCCCCTGCGGTGGGATGTCGGGGCGCACCGGGAATTGGCCGAGGTGCCAAAGCAGCGGCGGCGCCAGAAGCACCAGGGCCAGGAGATTCTTGAGCAGGTTGAGCTCCGCGGCCCCGAGGGATGTGGGCAGGCGGCGCCAGAGGCCGCTGGCCAGGGTCCAGCACAGGGCCGCACCGAGGGCAGCTGCCACGCCGGTCAGCATCGGCTTGCCATTCCCGGGAAGCGCGCTGGCTTGCGATCATCGCTGCAGCCAGCCTCTGCCCGTGAGCCTCCCCATCGCCGATGCGCTCAGCTTCTTCCGGCTCAGCTGTGGCCGCTGGCGCTCCCAGCGCAGCAGCCACCACCTGCTGCATCGCCGGGCTGAAGCCGGCGGCTCATTCATCGAAGTGGTGGAGCTCGATGCCGCCGACCCCCGCCTGGTCGCCATCGCCCAGCTGCACCAGCAGGACCCTGCGGGCCTGGTGGGCGGCTGCCGGGTCACCTGGAGCGGTTCGATGGCCTGGGACAAAGCGGGCGAGGCCCACGCGGGGGAGAGCGTGTTCGGTCTGATCCCCACCGATGAACGCGGCCGGGCCGGGCTGCTGCTGAGGGATCGGGGCTACGCCGAGACCGCGCCGGTGGCAGGCCACTTCGCCATGGACGAGCGCGATGGCCTGCTGCTCACCACGAGCTACGAAACGATGGACAGCCTTGAGCGCTTCAGCTTCGCGGGGCCCGACGTGCGTCTGCGCACCAGCACCGTGCAGGGACTGAGCAACACCGCTTCCTTCTGCGTGGAGACCAGGCTGACCCAGGACGCTGACGGCACAGGTCACGGCATGGCAACTGCTGGCAACGCTGCCGAAACGCCCCTGCCCACCCTCTCGCCACTGGGCTGGTAGGCGGTTCGTGGCTCGGCCGGGAGGCAGGTGCAGCCGGTGTCGAACGTTACGGACTGTGAGTCCTGCCGGAAGCAGCGGAATGCAGCTGCGGCCGCACTTCTACGATCCCCCTCGACGGATGCCGTAGTCGCGTGGCCCTGCCCCTCCTGAAGTACGCACCCACCACCCAGAACTCCCGGGTTGCAGCCCTGAGGGTGGGTTCGGATGAGGACCCCAAGGCCGTGTCCATGGACAAGGCCATCGATCGTGAAGACCAGAACTTCGTGATCGAAGCGGCCTATCGCCAGATTTTCTTCCACGCCTTCAAGGTCGATCGCGACCGCACCCTGGAGTCGCAGCTGCGCGACGGCCAGATCACCGTGCGCGACTTCATTCGCTCGCTGTGTCTGTCTGACACCTTCAATCGCAGCTTCTACAACCTCAACAGCAACTACAAGGTGGCTCGCCACCTTGTGGAGAAACTGCTGGGACGCAAGACCCACGGCAAGGCTGAGGAGATCGCCTGGTCGGCCGTGCTCATGACCCGTGGCGTGAAGGGCATGGTCGACGACATCCTCGATTCCGAGGAGTACCTCAACGCCTTCGGCTACGACACCGTGCCCTACCACCGCAACCGGGTGGTCGGCAGCCGTGATCTGGGCGAGACCCCCTTCAACATCACCAGCCCCCGCTACGACGCCTACTACCGCGGCATCCTGGGCTTCCCCCAGGTGGTCTACACCGGCACGGCACGCACGATTCCCGAGCGTTCCCGCCAGCGCCGCGGCGGTTTCCCCGAGGACTACCTCCCCTGGGTACGCACCTTGCCCGCCATGCGCAGCGCCGGTGCCAGCGGCAGCGCCGACATCAATTACATGGCCAAGGTCCCCTACCGCAGCCTGGGCCGCTGAGGCTGTCCCACGACACCGCAAACCGGACCGGATCAGAAGCAGGCGGCCAGATGGCCGCCTTTTTGATGCCCGCGTGCGTGAACCGCACGGTGTGTTGAGCCGCCGGTTCAAGACGACCGGGTCGTAGCAACGGCCACCAGCAGGCGTCAGTGGATGCTGACTGCCCTGCCACAGGACTGCCAGTCGATGGGAAAGTCGATCACACTGATCCCAAACGAAAGCTAACGCCGTGAGTCAAACCCTGAGCTCGTTGGCACGCATGACCCTGCGGCAGCTGCGCCAGGTCGCTAGCGACCTGGGTGTGAGCCTCTACAGCCGCAAGTCCAAGGACGAACTGGTGGATGCGATCTCTCGCCAGCGCGACATTTCGCCTGAGAGTCTGCAGGCCATCGAGGCCGAAATGGCTCCGGCCCCCAGACCGGCCGCAGAGACCAGCGTGGTGTTTCTACCGCGGGATCCCCAGTGGGCCTACGTGTTCTGGGAGATTTCTGACAGCGATCGCGAGCAGGCTCAAGCCGCCGGCGCCAGCCAGCTGTGCCTGCGGGTGGCCGATGTGACCGGTCTCGCCGGCGGGGCCTCCCACCCCCACACCCTGCAGGAGGTGGTGGTCGACAGCCATGCCAGTGAGTGGTATCTGCCGGTGCCGCTGAGCGATCGCGATTACCGCGTGGAGCTCGGCTACCGCAAGGGCTCCGGCGGTGGCTGGATCTCCCTGGCCTTCTCCTCCGTTGCCCGGGTGCCTGCCCTCCACCCAAGCGACCAGATCCTCGATCAGTTTGTGCCGTTCTCCCTGGATACGGCCCCGGCCCCGGCACCCACCAGCCCGGTCGAGCCGGCCGACAGCGGACTGCACGAGCGTCTTTATCAGACCGCCACTGCCCAATGGCGACGTGTCGGTCGCGGTTCGGAGGCCTTCCATGAGCTGGAGGCTGCCGGCCTCGACACCAGTGAGCTGAACGCCTCCGGTGCCGGCCCCTGGGCCAGTGGCCGCAACGAATCCGGGATCGGCGGAGTGGCGGCACGCCAGCGCTCGTTCTGGCTGGTGGCCGATGCCGAGCTGATCGTGTACGGCGCCACCGACCCTGCCGCCAAGCTCACCATCGGCGGCGAAGAAGTGCCTCTCTCTGCCGACGGCACCTTCCGCATCCAGGTGCCCTTCCGCGACGGCCAACAGGTGTATCCGATCGAAGCGATCGCCGTTGACGGCCAGCAGAAGCGCAGCATCACGCTGGAATTCCAGCGCGACACCCCCGAAGATCACAGCAACCCCGCCGACCAGGCCGCAACCGAGTGGTTCTGATGCGCCTGTTCGTGGCCGCCACTCCCCTGGCGGGGGCCCTGCTGTTTCCCCTGGTCGTACCGATCGTGCTGAAGCAGCTTGGAATTCCAGCGGCGGTGCTCACCGCGGTGGTTCTCGGCACCGTTTGGTTTGTCACCATGCTGCGCAGCGCCGAAATGCCTTCGCACGAGTAAGGCCAGCACTCAGCGTTTTCGGTGGGAATCCTGGTGAGGCGGCGTCTGCTTCGTCATGTCACCCTGCCCTCCTGGCCGCTCGCTGGTCGACTGGACAGTCCAGACCCTTGGCCTACTGGGCGTAGGGGCTCTGCTGGCCGGCTGCAGCGCACCGGCACGCTTGCTGGGCCAGCCGGATCAGCCCCGGCTGGCGATGCCCGAGGGCATCACGGTGGCCTTCAACCATCACGACCAGCAGCGTTACCGCAGCCCGGTCACTGGTCAGTGGCGGCAAGGGGAAGACCTGGAGACCTTCGTTTTGGAGAGTCTCAAGCAGGCCCAATCCGAAATCCTGGTGGCCGTTCAGGAGCTGTCGTTGCCTCGGATCGCCGAACTGCTGGCGGCCAAGCACCGCCAGGGAGTGCGGGTGCAGGTGGTGCTGGAAAACACCTACAGCACGCCTTGGAGCCAGGAGCTGCGCAGCACCCTCGTGCCGCACCAGTTGCGCCGCCACGACCAGCTGCAGGCCCTGGGCTGGGGTGATGCGGTGGCGATCCTCCAGCAGGCCGGTGTGCCGCTGATCGACGACACGGCCGATGGCAGCGCAGGCAGCGGCCTGATGCACCACAAGTTTGCGGTGATTGACCGTCAGGTTGTGATCACCGGCTCCACCAATTTCACCCCATCGTGTGTGCACGGCGACCCGGATGATCCCCGCACCCGGGGCAATGTGAATCACCTCCTGCGCTTCGACAGCACGGAGCTGGCGGGGCTGTTTGTGGAGGAATTCGAGCGGATGTGGGGCGATGGCCCAGGGGGTGCCCCTGACAGCCGCTTTGGCCTCGGCAAAGCCAGTGGTCCGGCGCGCACTGTGCAGATGGGCGCCACCAGCGTGACCGTGTTGTTCGCACCCCACCGGCGCATGGATCCCAACCATGGGCTGGCCTTGCTGCGCCACCAGCTCGAGCAGGCGCGCCGGAAGGTCGAACTGGCCCTGTTTGTGTTCTCCGACCAGGCCCTGGCCGATGCCATGGCGAGCCTGCATGGCCAGGGCCTGCAGCTGCGCGTGCTGGCTGATCCTGGCTTTGCCAACCGCTCCTTCAGCGAACTGATGGATCTGCTGGGTGTGGCTCTCCCCGACCACCGTTGCAAGCTGGAAGCGGACAACAAACCCTGGGAGCAGCCCTTGGCGGGGGTGGGGACTCCCCAGCTGGCCCCGGGCGACAAACTGCACCACAAGCTGGCGGTGATCGACAGCCGCACCGTGATCACCGGCAGTTTCAACTGGAGTCCGTCGGCGGCCCACCAAAACGATGAGACCCTGCTGGTGATCGAGTCGCCGCTGCTGGCCAGGCACTTCAATCAGGAGATCAACCGGCTCTGGAAGGGGGCTGAGCTCGGCATCACCGCCAGACTGCAGCGCAAGCAGGCAAAGCTGGCCTCAGCCTGCACGGGCAAGGTGCTGCAACGCCAGGCCTCCTAGATTCAGGACAGGGATCCGACTCGGGCAGGGGCAGCAATGGAGCAACACACTGCGGCAGAGACGCCGAGCAACGCGAATCACGATTCAGCCACGCTGGATGCGATTCAGCTGATGCTTCGTGATCTGCACACCCGGCACGACGAGATCCGGCATCGGGCTGCCTTCCGCGGTTGCACCAAGGAGCTGCTTGAAGTTCAGCAGGAGCTGGTGAACTATCTGCTGGCTAAAAAAAGTGCACTGAGCGGCCAGAACGGCAGCGGCAGCAGCACCTACCACTCCTTCGTCTAGTCCTCTGGCCATGGCCGGCCGCGTGGTGATTGTGGGCGCCGGCCCGGCTGGGGCCTGTCTAGCCCTGGCCCTGTGCCGATCCGGCGTGCCCACCACATTGGTGGAGGCCAACCGCAGTTTTCAGCGGCAGTTCCGGGGCGAAGCGCTGATGCCTTCAGGCCTGAGCGCCCTGCAGGCCATGGGGCTGCTGCCCCTGCTGGAGCGGGTACCGAGCAGAAGCCTGCAGGGTTGGCGCGTGGTCGTGAATCGCCAGGAGCTGTTTTCCGTGCCGGAGCCACCGGCCGGCGAGCAGGGTCCGGGTTGCACCCTGGTCAGTCAGCCAGACCTGTTGCAAACCCTGGTGGCGGCATGCCAGGAACAGCCTGCCTTCCACTGGATTCAAGGACTGGGAGCGAGCGCGCTGCTGGAGCGACAGGGGCGGATCGTGGGCGTCCGCCTGAGCAACGGTGAGCACCTGGACGCCGATCTGGTGGTGGGCTGTGATGGGCGCAGCTCCTTGGTGCGCCAGCGCGCAGGGCTGGAGCTCGACGCACAGGCGCAGCCCATTGATGTGCTCTGGATGCGGCTTCAGGCGGGTGCAACGCCACCACTGGCTGGGCAGTTCACCACTGTTGTGGGAGCTGCGGGGGTGTTCAGTGCCTTTGAGAGCGTTCATGGCGGCATGCAGGTCGGCTGGGTCCTGGCCGCCGGGGAACAGTCGCCGCAATTGGCGCCCGAAGCGTGGCTGACACGCCTGGCCAGCCAGAGCTCACCCGAGCTGGCGGCGTGGCTGCAGGGCGAGGGGAGCTGTGCGCTGCCCTCGCTGGAGGGGCCGGTGCGATTGAGCGTGCACTGCGGCCTGGCCCAGCGCTGGTGGCGCCCCGGGCTGCTTTT
>Ga0164292_10003170_pt1 | contig 13435 bp, 15 predicted proteins | sample GEODES117metaG_FD_111486 | JGI IMG/M metagenome (GOLD analysis project Ga0164292, IMG submission 111486) | Eutrophic lake water microbial communities from Lake Mendota, Wisconsin, USA - GEODES117 metaG | ecosystem: Environmental > Aquatic > Freshwater > Lake | place: USA: Lake Mendota... | reverse complement strand
TCCATAAGCACTCGGCCAAGTATCAAAAGCAATCTTTTGAATACTCGGAATATCTATCATTTGGGCTTTTCTGATTTCCATGGTATTGAAAATAAGTCTTTTAAGGAATATCTAAATATTTGTGTGTCTGAATACTCATTCGCCATTTCGGATTTTCTTTGATATAGTCTACAATCAAAGGCATCATTTGCTCGCGTTTGTCCCACTCGGGTTGTAAATACAAAATACAATCTTTATTGACTTTCTCGGCGTGTTTTTCTGCAAAATCAAAGTCCGATTTATTGAAAACAATGATTTTCAATTCATGAGCTGCTTCATAAAATTCAGGCAAAGGTTCCTTGAATTTTTTTGGCGAAAAACATAACCAATCCCAACTTCCCGACAAAGGATGAGCACCCGAAGTTTCTATATTCATCTTGAAATTCTCTTTTTGTAAAACAGCTGTGAGATTGTCCAAATTATACATCAAAGGTTCACCACCTGTAATGACTATTAAAGCACCAGGATTATCTTTGGCATTATTCAAAAGCTCACCCACAGCTACTTTTGGATGGGCATTGGCATCCCAAGAATCTTTCACATCGCACCAAACGCAGCCCACATCACAGCCACCCAGCCTAATAAAATAAGCGGCCTTTCCACTGTGAAAACCCTCACCCTGTAAGGTATAAAAAGCCTCCATGATAGGCAGCTTTTCTGATAAATCCATTTTTATTTCTTGCATTTCAATACAAAATTAAACAGAAAAATAGTGTTTAGTGTTATCTATTGTAAGCAATTTTGTTTTTAACGCTCACAAAAGAATTTTTCGAATTACTTTTGCATAAAAAAAAGCATTTTCATGGCCTATATTCCGCTGTATTGTCCTTCTTTGACCTCTTATTCAAGACGCATTACCAACCAAATAAATATTGGTGGTTTGGGCCTGGGCTCAGATTTTCCAATTAGGGTTCAGTCTATGACCACTGTAGATACCATGGATACGCAAGGCTCTATTGAACAGTGCATTAGGATGATTGATAGCGGTTGTGAGATAGTAAGAATCACTGCTCCGAGTGTCAAAGAGGCTCAAAATCTGGAGAATATCAAAAAAGGATTGAGATTGCTGGGTTACAATACTCCTTTGGTGGCCGATATCCATTTCACACCAAATGCAGCCGAACTAGCAGCAAGAATTGTTGAAAAAGTGAGGGTAAATCCGGGCAACTATGCCGATAAAAAGCGTTTTGAGGTCATTGATTATTCCGATGCATCTTATGCCCTTGAATTAGAACGTATTAGAGAGCGGTTTCTGCCATTGGTTAAAATATGTAAAGAATATGGCACTGCCATGCGAATTGGTACCAACCATGGCTCGCTTTCCGACAGAATATTAAGTAGATACGGCGATACACCAGCCGGAATGGTGGAGTCTGCATTAGAGTTTTTAAAGATTTGCGAAGATGAAAACTACTTCAATGTGGTTATTTCCATGAAATCTTCCAACCCACAAGTGATGGTGCATGCCTACAGGCTTTTGGTCAAAAGACTAAATGACGAACAAATGAAGCCATATCCGCTACATTTAGGAGTTACCGAAGCCGGAGAAGGGGAAGATGGTCGTATCAAATCTTCAATGGGAATTGGGACATTGTTAGAAGATGGATTAGGCGATACGGTTAGGGTCAGTCTTACCGAAGACCCTGAATTTGAATCTCCAGTGGCTCGTAAACTCATTGATAGATATTTGCCGAATCCGAGCAATTTTGAAATAAAACCTATAGAAACTACCGGCTTTGAGCCGTTTTCTTACAAAAAAAGAAAATCGTTCGAGGTGGCAAATATTGGTTTTCAAAATGTGCCCAGGGTTATGGCCGATTTTTCAAACAGAGATAACATAGAAATTGAGGATTTAAAAAGTATCGGACATTTCTATTTGCCACTTCCTGACAAATGGAAAATGAATGATTTAGGCGTTGATTTTGTCTATTCCGGTAAAAAACCAATCTCGTTTATGCTTCCAAACGGCCTAAAAGAAATTTTAGATTATGAGGTTTGGATAACCTTGGAGAACAAAACCCATACTTTTCCTTTAATCAACAAAATAGAGTTTCTTTCCGATGCTACATTATCAGAAAATCTAAATTTTCTGAATATAAGTACGCAAGAATTGAACGAGGCAGTGTTAGAGAAACTTAAAATAAATGACAAGGTTTCCATAATTTTAAATTCGGATAGAGCCAATGCTTATGTGGATTTTAGAAAAGTTTTATTAGAATTTCATAACCAAGGAATTAAGAATCCAGTTATTTTCAGAAAAGCCTACGGAGATTTGAGTTTAGAAGAAATTCAACTTCACGCTGCAACAGATATTGGCGGTGCTTTTTTAGATGGTTTTGGAGATGGAATAATGCTCTCGGTTAATGATAATCCAAAGGAAATCAATAGTTTGGCTTTTGGGGTTTTACAAGCGGCCCGAACAAGAATTTCAAAGACAGAGTATATCTCATGCCCATCTTGCGGTCGTACACTTTTTGACCTTCAAGAAACGACAGCTCTAATTAGAAAAAGGACAGATCATCTCAAAGGCGTAAAGATTGGCATAATGGGTTGTATCGTAAATGGGCCTGGCGAAATGGCCGACGCGGACTACGGCTATGTAGGCATAGGCAAAGACAAGATTTCGCTTTATCGTGGTCAGGAAGTGGTAAAGCGATCTGTTGCTTCCCAAAATGCTGTTGACGAATTGATTAATTTAATAAAAGAAGACGGTAACTGGAACGAACCAGAAACAATAGAAGAATAAAATGGGAAAATTACAAGAAATGCTCAAAGTTGGGCCAGTTTTTAATTATTTCGGTAGGGTTTTTAGAAAAGATAAAGACGGAAAATATCCGGCAAGCACCAATCTTAAAATGATGCATGGAATTAATAAAATTTCCATTGTTTTGTTTTTAATAGCGGTCATCGTCATGATTTTTAGAGCAATTACTAGAGAATGAATCTAGAGGAAATCAGAGATTTTTGCCTAAAATTCAAAGGTGTCACAGAAGAAATGCCATTTGGGCCGGATACTGTAGTCTTTAAAGTCATGGGAAAAATATTTCTGTTGTTGCCCTTAGATGTTGAAGATGTTAGAATTAGCATCAAAAACACCCCAGAAAAAAACATCGAACTTAGGGGCGAATATCCCAATATTGTGGGAGCTTTTCACATGAACAAAACGCATTGGAACAACCTGATTATCGATTTTAGCACTAAAAAAGATTTGATTAGGCAGCTCATCAGCGAGTCTTACGATTTGGTAGTAAAAGGATTAACCAAAAAACTACATTTGGAACTTTCTCAGTTGAATATTTAATCCAATGGAATATCTTTTTCTTTATGGCACTTTAATGAGGAATTTTCCAGAAAATCCATTCAGGTTACTTTTGGAAAGAAATACTAGCTATGTTGGGGAGGCCTACACTTATGGAAAACTTTTTTTGGTCGATTATTACCCTGCATTAGTGTCAAATTCAGCTCTTGAAAATCATAAGGTTTATGGTGAAGTTGTTAGATTACAAAAAGACTCTGACCTTTTGGAACAATTAGATTTATACGAAGATTATTTTCCAGAAAATGTAATTCATTCACTCTATATTCGAAAATTAACAGAGTGTTTTATGATCGTTAACAAAGAATCCGTCAAATGCAATGCTTATTTCTACAATAAAAGCGTGAAGAATTTGATTTTTTTAAGAGATGGCCATTTTTTTTTAAGTTAAATTAATAAGTGTTTTAATATTTTGTTAAAAAGCTTACTTTTGTATATTCATTTAGAACCTTAAACATCAATTTCTAATTATTATGACGAATGCTAAAAAAATTATTTTTTCTGTTGCGTTAGCGGTTGCATTTTCTTCATGCGTTTCGAAGAAAAAATTTGCAGGCTTGCAAACAGAACTAGCCAGTACAAAAACCGACCTTGAGCGTCGTGGCGAAATGGTTAACGATTTTAAAAACAAGCTAGTTACTTGTGAACAAGAGAAACAAAGAGCTGAAGATGCTGCAAAAGCGGCTCAGGCAGCCAAAGAAGAGCAAATGAGAGATATGCGTGCTCAAATCACTGACTTGCAAAAAGTTAGAGATACTCAAATGCAACAAGTAGGTGGTTTAACTGTTTTGAATCAAACTGCAAGTGAGAACATCAATCGTACTTTAGCACAATTAGAGAAAAAAGACAAATACATTGGTCTTTTGCAAGCCGCCAAATCAAAAGCAGACTCAATGAACCTAGCTCTCGCTGTAAATCTAAAATCTTCTCTTAACGATGGCTTAGATGATACTGACATAGAAGTAAAGGTTGACAAAACAGTAGTGATGGTAAATCTTTCAGATAAAATGTTGTTCACATCTGGAAGTTATAAAATCTCTCCAAAAGCATACATTGTTTTAGAGAAAGTAGCCAAAATGTTGTTAGCAAGACCAGATCTTGAAATGATGGTGGAAGGATACACCGACAATGTTAAAATCAACACAGATTGTATTGATGACAACTGGGATTTGAGTGTGAAAAGAGCAACTTCAGTAGTTAGAACGCTTCAAACCAAGTTTGGGGTAGATCCTAACAAACTTATTGCAGCAGGTAGGGGTGAGAACAATGCCTTGACATCTAACGATACCCAAGAAGGACGTTCTATCAACAGAAGAACAAGAATCATTTTGATGCCTAAATTGGATCAATTTTATGATTTGTTGAATCCTGATAACGCAAAATAATTTTATTAATGTTATTTTCAGAAAGAGCCGTTCTTGATACTTTCAAGACGGCTTTTTTACTATTAGGCGAAATTGTTTTTAATTGTGATGGCAAAAAATTAAAAAATGAACCACGATTAGGAACTATTTAAAACCAAAGGAATGTTTGTAATTTATAATCTAAAAAATAAGTAAATGGGAGCGAATGCAATAGAAGTTAATGATGCCAATTTTCAAGAATTAATAAAATCGGATAAGCCAGTTTTGATTGATTTTTGGGCAGAATGGTGTGGACCTTGTAAAATGATTGGACCAACTGTAGAAGAATTGGCAGGTGAATATTTAGAGAAAGCCATTGTTGGCAAAATGGACGTAGATGCAAATAGTGTTACTCCGTCAAGTCTAGGTATTCGTTCTATACCTACTTTGATGATTTTTAAAAATGGTGAAATGGTAGATAAAATTGTAGGTGCAGTTCCAAAACACGTTTTGGCTCAAAAGCTTGAGGCAGCACTCTAATTTAATCGTATAATATTGATAAAAAAGACTTTAAGGTTAAAACTTTAAGGTCTTTTTTAGTTAAGTACAATTTGTTCTACTAAATCCAATTCAGTTTTTGAGATATTTAGGGGTGGGGAAATTCTCATGGCATTGTCGCAATATAAAAACCAATCGGTGATCAGTCCATTTTCTATAAATCCGTCAATAGTCTTTTTGAGAATTTCAAAATTCTCAAATTCGGCAGCAAGCATAAACCCTCTTCCTCTGATAGATTTCACTAAAGGATGTTTCAAGAAAATGGATTTTATTCTTTCAGATTTTTGCAGCAGATCCATGTAATTTATCTCCTCCTGAATTATCTGGAGCGTAGCCAAAGAAGCCACACAACTCACCGGATGACCGCCGAAGGTGGTAATATGACCGAGGATTGGATTGTCTTTCAAAACGCCCATTATTTTTTGAGGTGCCATAAATGCTCCTATGGGCATTCCGCCACCCATACCTTTTGCCGAAAGTAAAATATCAGGTGCAAAGCCAAATTGTTCTAAAGCCCAAAACGTACCAGTGCGTCCAAAACCTGTCTGTATTTCATCAAAAATCAAAATACAACCCATCTCGTGGCATCTTTTGGCCAGTTTTTGCATGAAAACAAGTTCTGTTTCAATAATCCCACTTTCAGCTCCAATTGGCTCAATGATTACACAAGCTGTTCGATTTGTAATGAGTTCTAAATCTTCTAAATTATTCCTTTCAATCTTTTTTATACCCGGCAGCAGAGGCCTAAAACCTCTTTTGAAGTGCTCTTCTCCCAAAGATAATGCTCCATGCGTAGAACCATGATAAGAATTTTTGATAGCGATGATTTCACTTTTTTTAGTGTATCTTTTGGCCAATTTCAAGGCACCTTCGACCGCTTCTGTGCCAGAATTTGTAAAGTATACATTGTCTATCTCTTCACCAGCCAAAGTGCCAAATCCAGCCAATGTCTTTACCAAAGCATGAGCAAGCTGAACCTGCGGGCTTTGTATATATTCGCCATAAACCATCTGGTGCAAGTAAGAATCCACTTGTTTTTTGATGGCTTTTACAACTTTCGGATGCCGATGCCCAACATTGCTTACTGAAATGCCGGAAATGAGGTCCAGATAAGCTTTATTATTTTTATCAAAAAGAAAGCTTCCTTCGGCATAGGTAAATTCTAAAGCCAATGGAAAGTCTGAAGTTTGAGCAAGATTATTTAGGAATAACTGTCTGTTGTCCACTGATTATCAATTTGTTTCAAAAAAAGCACTACTTCCACCCACCCAGTCAAAGTTTTTGTTGTAATCTACACCTATCATTTTTCCTCTGCTCAAACGTGCCAAATTAGTAACCAATTTAGGATGACTTGCGTTTTCGGGCCAAATGTAAAGCATTCTTATCTCGCATTTTACACCTTCACCATTCAAGTCTTTTATGCAAGGCTCATAGGCTATTTTTCTTTGCAAGAGATAATTTTCAGGGTCTTTGATTTTGTCGAGGTCTTCTTTGGTTACATCAATTTTAACTCCTGCTCCGGCAAAAGAAAAAAGAGGTTTTAATACATAATTTTCCAAATCATCTGGTGCTTTTACAAACTCAGATAAGTAATTTGATTCTGGTATATACTTAGATTTGAATAATGGCAGACTGAATTTCGAAACTCTGTAGAACCAATTGGGATGTGAAATCCACTTGGCAGAATGTGGTTCATTTAAATCTACATCCAGTTTTATGTCTGAAAAATTTCTATCTAAATCATCAAAAATCAATCTGTTGTAAATTCTTTCAATAGTTATTTTCTTTCCGTCTTTTTCATAATACAGGTCCTCACCTGATTTACGTAGCTTCGTTACGCAAACAGGTTCTATTCCCCAGAACTTCTTCGTTAAAGAAAAATCTAATCGTGTTTTTTGTTTTTCTGGAAATACCTCAAGCAAAATCGTATTTTTCGGATGACTTCCATTCAAAAAAAACTGCTGCATTTCTTGCATGTAGGTCATGGTATTCAATCTATTGAAAAACTCGCTGTATCCTTTTTGAACACTAAAATGCTTTTTGTATTTGCTAGAAAGATAACTTTGATAGGCAAACAAAGAAGGAAATCCTTGTAGTTCTATTAATTGTGGTTCAAACTCGCCTTCGGCATTTTTTGTAATCGCAAAATCTATTGCTAAGCAATCTGGCCTCTGGTTTTCGTTTGGCACAAAATGTTCTGCAGGTATGGCTCGATTGGTTTTTTCTTTGAAACCTTCTTTCTTTATTTCATCGATGATGGAGCCACACGCACTTAGAATCTTTATTTTAAGCTCTTTATTTACAAATATTGGTGATTCGGCTATGCGAAAATCTAGCGTATTCGGAAATTCATTTTCAATCTCAGCCAACATGGCTTTGTATTTTTCAATTGAAAAAGAATCGTTATAATATTGTCTTGGCTTGTTTACCATAGTTTCAGTTTAGAATGATTTCATATTTTTGCTGGAAGGCATGCTCCAAGAAGTTGGGTAAAATGACAGATTCTGTGAGCATAATTTTGTCGGGATCTTCCAAGTGTTCTATCATGCTGTGGTATTTTTTTTCGCCAAAATTGGTTATCACGGCTTGTTTTTTTTCTTCAGTTCTAAAGTACCGGTGCATACCTTCAGCATCGGCCTCAGGGTGAAACTGGGTTCCTATTATCTCTGGCGTAAATCTAATCGCCATTATCGCTCTTTCCAAAGGCACGTGCGGCCTGTTTTTTTCAATACAAAGAATTTTTGCCCCTATTTCTTTAAATCTCTTTTTATTTGGCATAATAGCTTGAAAATCACGAGAATCCACTGCCCAAAACAGCTCTTCTAGGCCATAAAATACATTTTCGTGTAGTGCGGGCTCAAGTTTATGAATCGGCATAACACCGAAGGATGTCGATTTCCTTTTGGTAATAATTCCCAATTCAAAGTATTGGTAAAGCAACTGAAATGAGTGGCAAATGGCAAATAGTTCCTTTTTTATTTCAGACTTTTTATTATGTTCCAAAAGCTCTTCAATAAGTTGAAGATAGTTCTTTTCCCAATCTATATTTTCTAAAATCGGGCTTCCGGGTCCGCCAGTTGATATAAAAGCGTCAAAATTAGCGATTGAAGGCAATGGAACTCCTTTTCTAACATTAAATATTGAATAGCTTGATTCATCTATACCTTTGGATTGAAGAAAACCTTCGACCAGCGTTTTTATACAACGCATCCCTTCGTTAGGTGCGTCGTCATACATATCCAATATGGCTATTTTAAAATCTGACATACGTTTGTTTGAAGATGATCGCAAATTTCGTCAAATTACTCTTAAAGTCCGAATTTTGTTTCATTTACTATGTAATCTACCACAGCATTTAAGTCGTTTGTTTCTTCAAATACTTTCAGCTGCCTGTCTGCTCCAGTTCCATTTTTTAGTATCTGGTGTACGTAATTTACTTCCTGCGTAGAGCCCAATTCCTCTGCCGAGTCTTTTATGAAATCTAACAACTCATCTACCAGTTCATCATACGGCACTTCTGATTCTTTTCCAAAGTCTATCAATTTCGAGTTGATACCATACCGCCCAGATCGCCATTTGTTTTCGTTGATGAGATGTCTTGGGTAGGTTCTAAAACTAAGATTTTGTTGCCGAAGTTTGTAAAGTTTGGCGATTAAGGCCTGCATAATGGCGGCTAAACAAATGGTCTCATCTACCCGCATCGGAACGTCACAGATTCGAAATTCTATTGTAGGGAAAAACGGATGAAGTCTCAAATCCCACCAAATCTTCTTTCCATTATCTATACAGCCCGTTTTAATAAGTAAATTAAGGTAGGAATCGTATTCTGCTGCCGATTTGAAATGCTCGGGAATGCCGGTGCGAGGAAATTTATCAAAAACCTTGGCACGATAAGAATGAAAACCCGTATTTCTTCCACGCCAAAATGGCGAATTTACAGACAAAGCAAAAATATGGGGTAAAAAGTATCTCGCCTGATTCATGATATTGATGGCATCGTCGCGGTCTTCTATGCCTACATGCACATGCAGACCGAAAATCAAGTTACCACGGGCCACATCTCGCATTTCATCAATCAACTTGTCGTAGCGATCATCCTCTGTAATGAGCTGATGCTGCCAATCAGAAAATGGATGAGTGCCAGCGGCCGCAATATGCAGATTCTGCTTTTGTGCCAAATCCAAGAGCATTTTCCTGAGATAAGTAACTTCTTCTCGTGCTTCTTGAATATTTTCACAAATATTGGTTCCAACCTCTACAACCGCCTGATGCATTTCTTGCTTGATACGCTCCTGCAAAATAGTTTTGCCTCCTTCAACTATTTTTGACATGTGCGATTTCAGCTCTCTTGTTTCAGGGTCAATAGTTTGGAACTCTTCCTCAATTCCAAGCGTAAATAATCCCATTATTTCTTAGTTTTCTTTATGGTTTCGGTTTTCTTTGGTTTTGGAGTTTCAATGTGCGGTACAGCTGAATTTATAACAAATGTACCCCAAGTACAATTGTTTTGACCAAATACCTGAGTTTCGGCTTTCTCGATAGCAAAATTTGCCACGTTTTCAACCACCCACTCAAAGTTCTCTTGGCCCACAGAGTTTACGTCTGCATCTGGTGCTGGATTGCAGAAATCTATGGCGTAAGGAATTCCATCTCTAACAGCAAACTCCACGGTATTAAAATCATAGCCAAGAGCTTGGTTTAGTTTTAAAACATAGTCTGTTATGGTGGCCATCAGTTTTTTGTGTTCCTCACCCTGAGTTTTGGGCTGCGTGGCATATCTCAAATGATGCGGATTACGTGGTTCGTAAGGCATTACATGGACATATTTGCCACCAATACAATAACATCTATAATAATCTGTAAAAACAATTTCTTCTTGTAGCATCATCACCAATTGACCTGTTTCACCATGTTTTTGCCAAAGATCATCAGCATTATCAACTCTGTAAACACTTTTCCAACCACCGCCAGAGTGTGGTTTCATATATGCCGGAAATTTAATCTTGTCAAACATATATTGCCAATCTAAAGGCATTTTGAGGTTTCTAAATGATTGATCTCCAGTGTCATCTGGTTTTTCTTTTGACGGCAAAAGGACGGTGTTGGGAACTGGTACACCGAGTTTTACGGCCAAGCAATTGTTGAAATATTTTTCGTCGGCACTAAACCAAAATGGATTATTTATTACCGCCGTTCCACACAATGCCGCGTTTTTCAGAAAAGACCTATAAAACGGCACGTCTTGACTTATTCTGTCAATAATTACCGCATATTCCGATGCCACGCCTTGTTCGGCTTTGTCAATCAAAACAGGTTCTGCAATAATTCTTCTGCCACCCGTTTTTTGATTTACTCTATCTATAAATGCCCATGGAAATGTATTTTCCATTCCAAATAATATTCCTATTTTTTTCATAATGTTAGTGATTAAGTATTGCTGATAAATATTCTGGGAAGGCCTGATTCCAAAGTGGCCAATCGTGACTGGCCCATTTTTTTTCATCATACCAATGGTTTACATTTTTATTATTCAAAATTTGAGAAAACCTAAAAGTTTCGTTTCTGCAAATATCCCAATCGGAGGTGCCCAAAATGACTTTCATGTGGTCAAACGTCCATGATTCGGCATTCGGTACATAATCCACTGGATTATTAAAATAGACATTGTCGTCAAAATAGCCCTCCATAAATGTCCTAATATCATAAGAACCGCTCATTCCTATTACAAAATCTACCAAATCGGGCTTCTTAAATGCCAGATTCATGGCGTGATAGGCACCAAAACTACAACCCGCTAAACCAATTCTATGGACACTATTTTCTTTCTGAATTTCGGGTATGAGCTCATCAGCAAGAAATCTGGTGTAAAGTTCATAGTTGTAGGCCCTGTCTTGTGGTGAAATATTTTTTCCGTAAAAAGTTTCAAAATCAATGTTGCTAATATTGTAAGTTTTAACTTTTCCATGATTTATATAATTTTGAACACTGCCCAAAAGGCCCATGTCACGGTTTTGATGAGCACTTCCCATCGAAGTCGGAAACATCAAAATTGGTTGACCCCAATGGCCCGTTACAAACAAATCGAGCGACTTTCCAATTGTATGGGAATAAAAATTTATATGTCGTTCTTGCATTGTTTCTTAAATTTGTATTTAGTTTGAAAAATTAAAATCTCAATAATTTTCTACTAATCAAAATAAACATTCATTTTTTTTTAGAAATGAGCAAAATGATAGAATTTGAAAGAGCAACTATTTGAAGTATTTAGAAACAAAAGCATTAATTCGGCTTTTCTGAATCGAAGTGTGATTTTTGACCTTGTTTTACCAAGAAACATGGATAAAGACACGCTTTATCCAACCATTTACATGAACGATGGGCAAGATTTCGAACAATTGCAGGCTCTAAAAACAATACGTCATCACTATCAAAACGGCGGCCAAGCGTTTATTTTCGTAGGAATCCATGCTAATGATAGGCGATTGTCGGAATATGGAACAGCTTTTCAGCCTGACTATAAAAAAAGAGGAGAAAAGGCCACGGATTATATGAATTTTGTTGTTTCTGAATTGTTACCGCACATCAGAAAAGAAACCGACAGCTCATCAATAGCTTCTGAGAATATTTTTTGTGGTTTTTCGCTTGGAGGATTATCCGCAATGGACATAGTGTGGGAAAATCCCCACCTTTTTTCGAAAGTAGGAGTTTTTAGCGGTTCATTCTGGTGGAGAGATAAAAGTTATGAGGAAGGCTATACAGACGACCTAGACCGAATCATGCACAAAAAAATCCGAAATTCTAATTATAAATCAGGACTTAAGTTTTGGCTTGAATGTGGTACTGCTGACGAAACTGCCGATAGGAATAACAACGGCATCATAGATTCAATAGAAGATACTTTGGACATAATAGCGGAACTTAAAACCAAAGGCTACACCGAAAACGACATAAAATATGTAGAAATTGACGGCGGAGAACACAACTTCAATACATGGAAAAACGCTTTTCCTGATTTCTTAGAATGGGTTTTTAGTTTAAAATAAAAGCATAATGTTAATGTTTTTCCCTTTGAAGGTTAAGGTGCAATTGTGGCTAAAAACTTAATAGTATCCACATTGTCAGCATAGTCAGCTAAACCTGGAGACTGACTATCTCCGAAACGATAGCTATTTTCTGTAATAGGCAATTTACTAACCACTACTTGAATTTCTTCCTTTTGAGATTCCAATCTTTTTGCAAGGCTGTCCAAGTCCGTATAATTTTCATAGAAAAGCGTAGAAATAGGAGAGGTTAGATTTTCATCATTTTTGATTAACAAAAAGCCGTTGTCTAAATGTTGAATACCATTTACTAAATACATGGATTTCATGTAGTCATAGTTATTGTTGTATTTGGAGTGCATCGAAATGGTATTCCAATATTCAATGGCTTCAAATAAAGGAGTGAAGTCATAACCTTCGGGCACAAACAATTTGGCAATATTTCGGCAGCCTAGTCCAAAATAGGAGAAAATGTCGTTTCCAAGGTCAGACAGCTCTATTTTGTTTTCTTCACCCGTTAAAACAGCCACAGAAGTTCTATTTTTACGAATGATATTGGGCTTGCTGCCAAAATAATAATCAAAATATCTTGAAGTATTACCGCTTCCAGTAGCGATGTAGGCATCCAAGTTGTTTAATCTATCGGCCAAGATTAAAGCCTTTTCAATATCAGGATTGATAGATTTCAAGTCTTTAAGGATGTATTGAATCAAGATTTCGTCTTGCGAACTGGCTTTGTAAACTGCCACGTGGCCGGTCATTATGACGTGTATAATATCTTGAAAACCCACCAACGGGATATTTCCAGCGGCAACTATACCCACCTTTTTAGATTCTTTAGGTTCGAAGTATTCTTTAGGATAAAGTGCCACAAAATTTCTTAACTCACTTTCATTTAAATATTTATCTACGATTGTCTGAATAGATTTTTTTAAATTGTCTATCGTAAACCAGCCATTTTTTGACTTAGCAAAGGCCAATACCTCATTAAACTCCTCTGTTTCTATTTTTTGACTAAGCGATTTTCCTAAGTCCCTAAATAGTACTATTCTTTCTTCTAATTTCATTTTTTTTATAAAAAAATACCTCTTTTCTAAAATCAATGTAAAAATACAAAGGATGCTAAACTTTGAAGAATT
>Ga0164292_10003169_pt1 | contig 13436 bp, 12 predicted proteins | sample GEODES117metaG_FD_111486 | JGI IMG/M metagenome (GOLD analysis project Ga0164292, IMG submission 111486) | Eutrophic lake water microbial communities from Lake Mendota, Wisconsin, USA - GEODES117 metaG | ecosystem: Environmental > Aquatic > Freshwater > Lake | place: USA: Lake Mendota... | reverse complement strand
CCAACCCCATCTCCAACACCCGATGATAACTGTGGTTGTTGGACTTTTACTGTTTCACAATCTGATTTAGATAGTGCAACCGGAAATACCGACCCATCATTAGATGGTAAAGTCTTTTTTCCATATACACCATGTGGAGTATTAACTACTGAAATAACAGGTTCAACAACAACTGCAGGTGATTACTCATTATGTTTAAATGATGACCAAATACCCCCAATCGGACAGTATTATTTTGTTATTGATATTCAAGTCGGTGCAAGTAATAGTTTTTGGGTTGACAACAACACATCATGTACAAATGATGGTGATTGTGAAGCACCCCCACTACCGTCAGTTACACCAACTCCAACTAGTTCAATTACCCCTTCAGTAACAAGTTCAGTTACACCAACACCATCTGTTACACCAAGTAGTAGTTTAGGTGTGTCACCATCATTAACTCCAACTAGTTCAATCACACCCCCACCAACTAATACACCGACACCATCAAGCACCCAACCTAATGATTTTCCATCAGTTACACCAACATCATCAATTACTCCGAGTGTCACTGAGACTCCGTCGGTTACGCCGACACCATCAGTCAGTCCATGTAATTGTACTTGTCTTTTTATAGATTCTACTTTACCAGCATATGCAACAGGAAACTCAGTAAATCCGAATAATCAAGCGTTTTATGAGTTTTATAATTGTAATAATGAATTTACCACAATTGTTCATAGTTCACCATCAACATTATCAATTTGTACATTTGATTGTCAATTAGTTAGAGCATATTTTTGGAACAACGATGAACTATATGAATCCTATACTTTTCCTTGGTCACCATCTGTTGGTGGGGGAATAAATGTAAACTGTACCGAAAGTCCATGTTGTAATCAAGAAGATTGTGGCGAACCAATCCCAACATTACCACCAACACCAACTCCATCAGTTACACCAAGTATAACACCATCAGTTACTCCAAGTAGTAGTTTAGGTGTATCACCATCTGTTACACCAACTAATACACCGACCCCAACATCAAGTGTCACACCATCTGTTACCCCAAGTGTTACACTATCTGTTACTCCAAGTGAAACACCAACCCCAACATCAAGTGTTACACCGAATGAAACTCCAAGTGTCACACCATCTGTTACACCAAGTGTTACATCATCTGTTACACCAAGTAGTAGCTTAGGCGCATCACCTTCGGTTACTCCAAGTGAAACACCAACCCCAACATCAAGTGTCACACCATCATTAACACCATCTGTTACACCAACATCTTCGGTTACACCGAGCGAAACTCCAAGTGTTACACCAACATCTTCGGTTACACCGAGCGAAACTCCAAGTGTTACACCATCTGTTACTCCAAGTAGTAGTTTAGGTGTATCACCATCGGTTACACCATCAGTTACAACAACAATCTCGGTTACACCAACACCATCCTCAACTACAGGGGGTCCATGTGTAAATGATACGGTAACACCTAAAGGTGTAAAAATATCTTTCAATTCGGAATCCGAATATACAAATTGTACTGTTTATACAGGTTTAACTTCCAATACAATTACAGGTACAACATCTTGTAGTGGTATGACTTATGGTGAATTTTGTGATTTAACGGGTATTGATGCAACACTTTTAGAAATTTATGTTAAAATTGATTGTGAAGGTTGTTGTGAGCAAACATTTAGAGTAAACTTAGATGATTGTTGTGATAATACTCAATCTAGCCCAACCCCAACACCATCAATAACACCAACCTCAACACCATCATCAAGCATTGGTACATCACCATCAGTTACACCAACAGTCACTTTGTCTATCACACCAACTAGTTCAGTCACACCATCAGTAACTCCAAGTGTCACATTATCAGTTACTCCAAGTGTTACCAATTCTATTACACCAAGTATTACTCCAAGTGTCACATTATCAGTTACCCCAAGTGTTACCAATTCTGTTACACCAAGTATTACTCCAAGTGTCACATTATCAGTTACCCCAAGTGTTACCAATTCTGTTACACCAACACCATCATCAACCCCACCAATTATTTATGACTATTATATTGCTGATGAATGTTGTGGATTTGATTCAATAACAATTGCGTTGGTACAAGGAACATCGTTTAATCAAGACGCTGGTGTTGAATATAATGGAAACAAATATGTTATTACAGGTTCGGGAACCGCTCCGGCGGTTGTTTTCTCAGCAACAACAATTGATAATATTTGTGATACTGCAATTTGTCCATCAGTTACTCCAACTATGACACCAACTATGACACCAACACCAACACCATCATCAACCCCACCAATTTGTGAATGTAACACATACTTAATTGAATTTGCTGAGAATTGTTCGGAAGCAATTACATGGACAAACTGTGATACAGGTTTATCAATGAGTGAGCAAGGACTGTATTTTGGTTTAGATGGTTCAACGTTTACTAGTGGTACTTCAATAACATTATGTTCTTGTTCTTTACCTATAGTTGGTTGTCCTAATGTGGCGATAACATTAATTTCAGCTGGATGTACCGCATATTACTATTACATAGTTATGGAAGTTGATGATTGTAACACAGGAAGTGTTTTTGGTGAAACTTATGTTGTTAGAAGTGTGACATCAATCACAATTAATTCGTATATAAATTCAACAATAGCACCGGGACCATTATTATGTGCGTGGAAAATAATTAGCTCAACCACGGGACCATTTTATGATGGAACAGTTACAAATGATTGTGGAACATCATTACCAGTATCATGTTGTTGTTAATTTTTTAATCGATGAGTTGATAATTTATAATAAAGTATTTATAATAGAACCATGAGTTTTTTAAGTAATAATAATTCGGAATTTTTATCTGTAAGAATCACCCAAAAGGGTAGAAATTCTATTGCAAAGGGAAGTTTTAACGTTTCCTATTTTCAAATTGGAGATTCCGAATTTGATTATATATCACCATTTGATAATTTAACTGGTTTAAATTCAATACCTTTTCAATCGGTATTTGCACCTTTAGATAAAGAGGGAGGTGTAAAATATCCATACAAATTAGATAGTTCATCTAATTCAACTGTTTATGGAATACCCGTTGAATCATCAACTACAGATACATTAAGAAATATAATGGGTCCTGCTGGGTTTGTTAGTCAATATGTGGAATATGATAGTGATGATTGTACAGGTACAAGTATTGAGTGTGAAACTCAACAAATATCTTTATCTGGATTAACGGGAACAAACACAATAATAGTACCAACAGGTGCAAGTTTTAATGACTGTGAATTTATTACAATAGTGTTCGGTGGTTTTTGTGGTACAGACCCTAATCACCCTGTTATTACGGGAGAAACAAATAGTTTAATTTATAGAATAACTGGTGTTACAGGAAATACCCTTTACTTAGATAGGTTTACACCTAATTTTTCAGGTTGTAGTGGTCCTGCACAAGTTATATGTAATTCTTGTGAAAATGAATATCCGGTTGAAGTAGAATTTAATCCGAATTGTAGACCGTCAGAAATTGACCCATCACAACAACTTAATCCATGGACAATGAATGTGGTTTGGGATATGAAACCAATAGGTTTTGATGTTAATGGTTTGGATGAAAATTTAACAGGTTTTACATCAAATAAACACGTATCAACAAAACAATATTTAGGTTATACCACATCAAGTGGTCAAACATTTACTAACACCACAGGTGGTACAATAACTTACCCAACCTCATATTATAACTCTTATAATGAACAAATTGAGGTAACACCTGAAGAACAAAGATGTATTGCAGTAATTCACTATTCTGAATTAGGGGATTTAAAAAATGACCCAGAAAGATTCTTTAAATACGATGATTACATCAGTACTAATAATGTTGAAGCAAGTGCGTTATTAGAAGATTCAGTTGGTAACACGATTACCGATTTAGAATATTTTGAAGTTTATATACCGTTTGTACAATATCATAGAAATACTGGTACAACAATAGGTGTTTTACTTACAATGGACACCACAGATTATTATGTAAGTTCAAGTAAAAACGCGTATCAAAAAATTAAATTTAGATATCTACTTGATGAAACAAATGCAAAAGTTGGTAAAATTTTCGTAAACAATAAAGTAGTGATAATTGATGACCAAGAGTTGGTTGCAGTTATGGACTACAAATCGAATAGAAAATATACTTTACCTGCACCTAAATTAAATCTTATACCAAGTGATTTACCGGCAGCACAATCATTCTATTCGGGGTCAACAGAACAAACTACGTGGGTAACATATATGTTAAATTACACCGGTGACACCCAATTAAATGGATTACCGTGTAATTATTATACAAAAATTGAAACCACAATAGGTAGTACATATTACCAAATTCCTTCTCAATTATTTGTTAAATTTAATGATGGTTATTTTTCAAAAATGACCACAGGTACAACTTGTAATTTTGCAAATGGATTCATTGCAAATCAATTCCAATTATTAATACAAGTAACCGATTTTGGTGATTTACCATCACCTAATCAATGGAAACTTTTGGATATGACTTCTTACATACCAAATCATACTGTTGGTAATACTATTAATCCATCAAATTTAGTAGATTATTCATTCCAAATAACATTTGACATGTTTGAAGATGATACGTCTATTTTTGATTTGGAATCGTTCATTGGTGAAATACCTAACGAACCGTCTACCGACCCTCAATTTGGTGATGAACAACCATTTCCGGGTAGTGTTAAATTGGTTAGAGCAACTGACATTGAGAAAATGAATTTCTTAATAAATCTACCAGCAAGTCAATTCAATGTTAGTCAAAATCCAACATATACTACAGGACAAGATAAAAGAATCACTGAGGTTGCTTTATTGAATGAAAACAAAGAAGTTCTTGTTATCGGTAAAACCGCGAATCCAATCAAAAGAAGTGGCACACAAGTCTTCGCGTTGAAAATAGATTTCTAAATCATTTACATTTTACAAAATATGTCTTATATATTTTTATATGAGTACAAAATTTAAAAACGTGCCTAAAATTTTAGGTTTAGATATTTCAACAAAAACAATAGGGTGGGCTTTGTTTGATGTTAATTCATCAAAATTATTAGAATTAACCCACTTCTCGCCTAAGATAAAACCTCAACCAGAAGAAAAAATTGAGGAATTGTTATTAAAGGCTCAAGCATTTAAAAAACATTTAGAGGATTATAAAGATGTCGGAATCACAAAAGTGGTAATCGAAGAACCCCTATTAAATTCAAATAACATTTATACCGTTGGTACACTACTTCGTTATAACACGATGATTTTAAAATCTTGTTATGAAATCTTAGGAATTGTTCCAACCTTTATTAGTACATATAATGCGAGAAAATACGCTTTTCCTAGTTTAGTTAATAAGAACGATAAAGGTAAGAATGTCTTATTTGGTGGTTTACCAAAAGATATCGACAAAAAACATATTATATGGGAAAATGTAAACTCAGTTTGTCCTGAAGTTAAATGGTTATATGGTAAAACGGGAAAATTAATGAAAGAGAATTATGATATGAGTGATGCTGCAACAGCAGTCATTGGTTATGTTAATATGCAAAATTTGGGTATTAAAGAATAATGAGTGATTTTAAGTTTATACGAGGATATAAAGACGAATCTCAAGTAGAACAACCCACAAACAGACAGGTTTTACCCACTAACATATCATATGAACCTATGAGAGTGAATAGATTCTTAGTCATTTTCCCCGAATCTTTTAATATCTCTCCATACTTCATTAGAAGTACTAGAAGACCAAGTTTATCATTTAATAGAAATGGTAACGCCCATTCATGGGATGACATTGAATTTAATTTAATTGATGCAATAGAACCATCATCATCAAGAAGAATATTTGAATTAATTAATTCTGATGAAATCTATAGTCCAATTGTCGTTAAACTTCAAATGTTAGACCCGGTAGGTACTGTAGTTTCAGATTGGTCAATATGGGGAAGAATTATCTCAGTGGACTTTGGTAATTTAGATTACAGTAACGATGATTTAGCAGAAATTAAGTTGATAATGTCAATTTCCAATGCAATTTTAAATTATTGATTTTGTTTTTTCAATTTTCTTTCTTATCTTTTGAAAGAAGTTTAAGTTAGTATAAAATAACATGTCAAAATAGCATTAGTATTTTGATATAAGGTGGGTGGGTTTGGTGTAACCCCCCACCTTTTTTTGTGCTGGTTTGGTTTTTATTCTTTTTTTTCTTATACTTTACATATGGCAACTGTCTCACTTGAGTATAAACCGATTATTGAAATTCTGGAAGATATTTTCGGTGACACTCGAATGCACAACGATTATAAAGGCCAAATTGCGTTTGATTGTCCCGTTTGTTCTCACGAAATCAAGGGTTTAGACCACGGTGACGGTAAAGGTAATTTAGAAATAAATTATAAAAAATTTGTTTTTAAGTGTTGGTCATGTGCTGAAACATACAACACTCAAGGTTCAATTTACAAACTCATAAAAAAATATGGAAATGAAAAACACCTTAAAAGATTTGAGTTATTAAAACCCGATGATGTTGAATTCGTAATAAAACCAAAAAAAGAGGTTGAACTCCCAAAAGAATTTGTACCACTAAATCTTGTTAGTGATGGTTTTAAAATGACACATCACTACAGACAAGTTATGTCATATCTAAAGAATAGAAACGTAACTGACAAAATTATTAGAAAATATAATATAGGTTTTGCATACGATGGAGCATACGCAAATAGAGTCATTGTTCCCTCATATGATGAGAGAAGAAAAATAAACTATTTTGTTGCTCGTTCTTATTTATCAAAACCAAAAATGAAATATAAAAATCCCGATATTCAAAAAGAAATGATAATTTTTAATGAAAGTCTAATCGATTGGACTAAGAAAATTTATCTGGTTGAGGGTGTTTTTGATTCCATTTTTTTGGATAATTCAATACCAATGTTAGGAAAATACATAAGTGACCTCCTTTTCAATAAAATATATGATTTGAAATGTGAAGTAACAATTGTATTAGATGGTGACGCTTGGGATGATGCAGAAAATCTTTACCATAGAATGAATTGTGGTAAATTGATGGGGAAAATTAATGTTGTTAAATTACCTAAAGATAAGGATATTGCGGATTTATGTGGTGATTTAACAGAATACAAAGAATATAAATTAGACTAAATGAATTTAACAGAGATTGCGAAAGAAATAAGAGAAACTCTTGAAATAAGAAAAAAAGAACTTGAATTAACGTTCTTTGAAGACGAACATATATACTTCATGAGAGATATTAATGGGAAATATAGAAATGATTTCCCATCAGTATCAAAAGTAATTAAAAAATTTTATGTTCCGTTTGATGCCGAATCTAAAGCTCATCAGATGACTGATGGAGATGAAGAAGAGACTAGATTATTACTTGAAAAATGGAAAAAAGCCGGTGATTACTCAACAAACTTAGGTAGTCGAGTTCACTATGTGTTAGAATCTAATTTAGTTGACCAATATGGTAAATATAAAGAAGTTAGACAACCTATTTTCGAGTGTGATGATACCCAAATAAAAAGAAGTAATCAAATGATTGAAGCGGGAAAGGAATTTCTTGAATTAATGCATGAAAGAGGTGCGGTGTTATTAGATACTGAAATGATTTTGGGTGACCCTGAGTTAGGGTATGTTGGACAACCCGACAAATGTTGGTTAATGATGAATAAACAAAAGGATAATTTTGGTATTGTGGTCACAGATTGGAAGACGAATCAGGAAAAAAACTTTCAAATACAACCATACACATCTAAAATGTTACATCCTTTTGAAAATTATTTTGATACCGCTTTGACTCATTACTTTATTCAGTTACCTTTATACGGTAAGTTGTTATTAAAGATGTTGCAAGGAACTAAGTTCGATAATACTAAACTATTGGGTTGTGTAATCACACACTTAAAAGATAATGGTTCGTTTACCGAGTATAAAGTACCGTCGGATGTGACAAATTCAATATTACAAATGAATGTTAAACAATATTTGAAATGATAAAAAAAATAGTACATATTTCGGATTTACATATTAGAACGTTTCAGTTGCATGATATGTATAGAAGACAATTTAGGTTACTCGTTGAGAATCTAAAAGAACAAGTATCATCTTACGATTACGATGAGGTTAGGGTGGTAATTACCGGTGATATAGCGCACCAAAAAATTAACATTTCAAATGAACAAATGATGTTAACCTCTTGGTTTATAACTCAATTGTTTGAAAAAATAGGTAAAGTCATAATCATTCCTGGTAATCATGATTTTTTGGAAAATAACACCAATCGTTTAGATAGTATAACACCCATAGTTGAGTTACTTGACAACAACAATCTTGTATATTTTAGAGATAGTGGTGTATATGAAGACGAAAATGTAAATTGGGTGGTATATTCACTTTACCAACATAATCAGAGACCGGAATTTGTAAGGGAAGATGATAAATTACACGTCGGGTTATTCCATGGTCCAATACAGGGATTATCAACCGACTTAGGGTTTGAATTTGAAAATGCATATTCACCCTTGAATTTTGTTGGATTAGATTTATTACTATGTGGGGACATCCATAAGAGACAAATGTTTTCGTTACCAAATAATGGTAAGGCAATCATGATTGGTTCACTTATACAACAAAATTTTGGTGAAACCGTCAATCACCATGGATATGGAATATATGATGTTGAAACAAATGAGTATCAAACTTTTGATATTGAAAATGAACAACCATTTTTACACTTTTCAATTTCAGACATATCCGATATAGAAAATGAATCAGAAAAATTACTTAATATTAGATAACGAATTTTTAAAATATTGTGAATTAAATAAAATTCACGATGTACAAAAATTTGCACAAGACATATTTCAAAAGGGTTTCACTATTATAAAATATGGTGAGACCCCCATGGGATTTTCTTCCGAAAAAATAGTCGAGAAAGAGGTTATCAAAGAAATAATCAAAGAAGTACCTGTAGAAAAGGTCGTTGAGAAAATTGTTGAGATAATCAAGGAAGTGCCGGTTGAGAAAATTGTTGAGGTAATCAAAGAAGTACCCGTAGAAATGAAAGGAGATACTCAGGTTATCATTAAAGAAATTATCAAAGAAGTACCGGTTGAGAAAATTGTTGAAGTGACAAAAGAAGTGTTCAATAATGAAGAAATTTTAAGACTACAGGAAGAAAATCAAAAATTAAAATCTGAGTTAGAAAAAATAACAACATCCTTAGAATCATTTGGTAAAAAGGGTAAACTAATGAGGGATAGCAATCTTTCATCATTATATGATGAGTGATTTTGAATAATCAAAATTTTTAATTATATTTTACATAAAAAAATGACACAAGTTATTATTTGGATGATTGCGGCATATGGTATGACCACAATTATCGTTTACGGTTCAATTTTCGATAGTTTAAGAAACTCAATTCATAAATGGGGTAATTATGAACACGCACCATTTCAAGGTCTTGGTAAATTCATATCAGGACTTATTGGTTGTATGTTATGTACCTCAACATGGGTCGGGTTTTTCTTTTCAATTACAATCGGTGGGTTAACGTCTTCACACTTAAACACACACTGGTTACCATCAATTTTTTTTGATGGAATGTTTACCGCTGGCTCAGTTTGGGCAATAAACGCTATTGTTGAATTCTTTGAGGAAAGTAGAATCAATAAATAATCAGCATATGATTAATATTAAAAATTGTAAATGGGGTATATTAAAAGGTACTATGATGATTCTGAAGTTAGAGAATTCGCAAAAAAGTTTGTAAAAGATGTTTTTAACCTTAATTTTGAATCACACAAAAATTTAAGGGGAATAGATTTGATTAATGTAGAAGATAACACTTTTGGGATTGAACTTGAAAAGGGTGGTTGGTATGGAGACTTTTGGGAGAATGATTACTCACTAATTAGTGGTGAGGAGTTCAGAACAGTAAACATACCGATTAGGAAAACAAAATATTGGTACGATAAGAAAGATGGTGAATTGTTTCCAAACAAAAACAAACATCTTTTTATACGAACTAATAAAAAATTCACACAAGTAATTGTAATTAAACCGGCAACAATTAAAAATAAAAAAAAAATACTCTTCACTGAATTTAAACCAAATAATAGTGAAGAAATTGAAAAATGGATGTCATTTAGAAAAGAACACGTACAGACATACAACTTAAAAAACGACAAATGGAGACTACACAGAAAAAAATGAACACATACAAAAATCCCTACATCAAAGTAACATGGCAGGACACTCATGAGAATTTTACCTCAGAGAAAATTAACCGTGTTAAATCGTATTTTCAAAAAAAATACAACACAAAACATGTTCAAATAATCACAAAAATAATTTCCAATGAAGACAACACTAAGTTGGCATCTTTGGATATTTCTGAAAACATTTCCGATTTACAATATCAAAAAATCTTGATGAAAGATTTTGTTGAAGAAAACAAAATTGACATTTCTTTTGAAAGACTAAATAACCTCGATAATAAAGTAAATGAAGAGTTTATTAAAAATAATGGGGATAAAATCAAATACACAAAGTGGTATATCAAAAAAGTAGAATTCTCAAACTTCTTGTCTTATGGTAAGAATAATGAAATCGATTTCACCGAACTACCCGGAATCACGGTGGTTGAGTCCACACCAAAAAACTTTGGGGGTAAGTCAACCGCAACTGTGGATTTATTACTTTATTTGTTTTTCAATGAGACCACTAAAACTAAAACCAATTCTGAAATTTTTAATCGTTTTAGTGATGATGATGAGGTGAGGGTGAAGGGTCATTTATCTATTGATAATGAAGACTACATTATTGAAAGAATAAGTACGCGTAAAAAAACCAAGACTGGTGATTACACAGTTACCAATAAATTGGAATTTTATAAAATAAACTCCGACGGTACTACTGAAAATCTAACAGGTGAACAACGTAGAGAAACTGAAGAGTTTATTAATAGAGCCATTGGTACGAAAGATGATTTCTTATCAACAATTTTAACTACGGGTTATAATTTAGAAGAGTTAATTGATTCCAAACCAACCGCAAGGGGATTAATTCTCACTAAATTTTTGGGATTAGAAATACTAAAAGAAAAAGAGGAAATTTGTAAAACCATTCAAAGTGAATGGAATAAAAAATTAATCTCCAACAACCACAATATTAAGGATTTAGAAATTGAAATAGAATCTTTTAATGATGGTATTAAATCTAACGACGAAGAGATTGGGAGATTAGACAAGGAAATGTCTAAAAATCAAGAAAATCTAAAAACACTTGAATCAAAACGTGATGATTTCTTATCTAAAAGAAACAACGATGTTGACCAAGAATTGATACGAATAAACGTTGACCAAATAAAGAATGATATTGGTAAATTAAATAGATTCAAAGACGAGGCGTTAAATAACGTTAAATTAGTTGATGTAAAAGAACCATCACAATATTACTTAGAAGACGAACATCAAGTATTAAAGGATTCTATGAATACACTAGTAGTTGATGGTCGGGTAAATGCGGAATCGATTACCAGAAATGAGGGGTTGGTTAAACAACTACAAGAAGGTCAAATATGTCCAACATGTAATAGGGCATTAGATAGTGTTGACCACACTGAAGAAATTAATCGTATCATTGAAATAGTTGAATCAATTAAGACATTACAGGTTGAAAATAGAAAAAAATATGACGAATTAAGTGAAAAAGAAAAAATCTTTTCAACACTTAAAAAAGAGTTTGATGAGTATGAAAAAAACAAACTAAAGAAAACCAAGTACGAACTTGAAGTTGAACAAAAACAGATGGAAATTGACAAGTTGCAAATCAAACTTGACAACTATGACCGTAACAAACAGAAACTTGAGGAAAACCAAAAAATCGATGTAGAATTAGTGAGTGTTAAAACACAAATAGAGTCTGCAAATTCATATATTAGACAATGTACAACAAACATTGAAAGATTGAAGTCACAAAACCAAACCTTATTGGAAAAAATTAACACCAATAAAGACTTAATTCGTAAAATTCAAGTTGAAAATGAAACACAATCTATTTTCAAAGTATATCTCACGGTATTTGGTAAAAATGGTGTCTCTAAAGTAATTTTAAAGAATATGGTTCCACTAATCAACCAAGAATTATATCGTCTATTGGTTGATAGTTGTTATTTTATTCTTGAATTAAATATTAACGATAAAAATGAGGTGGATTTTATTATGATTGATACCGAGACAAGAGTGGTAAAACCGTTAGTCTCTGGTTCAGGATATGAAAAGACAATTTCATCTTTAGCACTAAGAAGTGTGTTAACGAAAATATCATCATTACCAAAACCAAACATTGTTGTAATGGATGAGGTTTTTGGTAAAATTGCGGATGAGAATTTAGAAATGGTTGGTGAGTTCTTTAAGAAGATTAAAGATTATTTTGAACACATTTTTGTTATTTCACATAACACGTTGATTAGAAATTGGTCCGATAATTTAGTTATGGTTAAAAAAGACGATAACATCAGTTCAATCGATTTTATCACCCCTAAAATTTCGTAATGTCAAATTAATTTCGTATACTTTAAAAAACAATATCATGAATTCAAAAGAATATAAAGATTTTGGTTTATATGCCAAAGACCAAGGAATTAGCAGTTTAAATCTTCATTATTTTAATAAACAAGTTGAGGATAGTTTAACACCATATATCCTTGAGGAAAGACAAATGAACGTAACAGTAATGGATGTCTTTTCTCGATTGATGATGGAAAGAATTATTTGGGTTGCGGGTGTTGTTAATGATAACATGTCCACAATTGTTCAAGCTCAATTAATGTTTTTGGATAGTATGGATAGTAATGATATAACAATGCACATCGATAGTCCCGGAGGTTCAGTTAAGTCTGGATTGTCAATGGTCGATGTAATGGATTACATTAAATCCGATATTAGAACTGTTAACACGGGTATGGCGGCATCAATGGGTTCAATATTATTAGGTGCAGGAACAAGAGGTAAAAGATGTTCATTACGTTTTTCGAGAACTATGTTACACCAATCTTCAGGTGGTTTCCACGGTAATATTCAAGATGCAAGAATTAACATGGAAGAATGGGATAAATTGAATAAAACATTATTTTCTTTACTTGGGGAGTACTGTAATAAATCAGCAGAACAAGTTATGGAAGATGCAACAAGAGACTTGTGGTTATCATCAGATGAGGCGTTAGAGTACGGTATCATCGATGAAATTATTAGAAATAAATCATAAAAAAATATATTTATTAATACCTAACTTAATAAAAAAATGATTAACAAAAATCAAATTTCTTTAATATTAAATGTTGTACTAATTGGTGT
>Ga0164292_10003168_pt1 | contig 13437 bp, 13 predicted proteins | sample GEODES117metaG_FD_111486 | JGI IMG/M metagenome (GOLD analysis project Ga0164292, IMG submission 111486) | Eutrophic lake water microbial communities from Lake Mendota, Wisconsin, USA - GEODES117 metaG | ecosystem: Environmental > Aquatic > Freshwater > Lake | place: USA: Lake Mendota... | reverse complement strand
TGGGTTTGGGTGAAAAAGCGGTGATCACCGGTTGTGATCCCGAAGCTACCTGGGCCGAGCAGGCCGGGCACTGGCCCCAATAGATGACTTCAGCCTCGTCAACTGTGAAGCCCTTGTCGTCGAGGGGGGTCAGGCACGCCACCTGGCCGGCCGCACAATCCACGTCGCCGATGGTTCCGCACCTGCGGCAGACCACATGGTGATGGTTGTCGCCGACCCGCGATTCGTATCGGGCGACCGAACCGGACGGTTGGATACGGCGAACGATGCCGGCCGCGGTCAGTGCGGCCAGTACGTCGTAGACCGCCTGCCTGGAGACCTCGGGGTGGGCCAGTCGGACGGCGCCCAGGATGGTGTCGGTGTCCGCGTGCGGGTGGGCGTGAACCGCCTCCAGGACGGCCACTCGGGGACGGGTAATGCGCAGATCGGCGGACCGCAACTCGGCTCGCGCATCGGAAAAACCCGCCACAAACCTCACCCTAGCCCTTTTCTGGATCGGGTCAAGATTGCTCCGGCGGTGCGGTGGGTATGGTCTTAGATCGTGCCTTTCAACACCGTGGCCTACGAACTCGTGCCCGCCAACGCCGACCGCTCACACGACGAGCGGATCGAGGAGGCGCGCAAGGCCATGAGGCTCTCGGCGCAGACCGGCGTGCAGATCGGCCACGTGATGATTCCGGGGATGATCGACGAGGACTCCGACCGGCCGGTGGAGATGAAGCCCAAACTCGATGTCCTGGATTACTGGTCACTCGTCTCCCCGGAGATGCCCGGGGTGCGTGGGCTGTGCACCCAGGTGACGTCGTTCTCCGATGAGCCCACCCTGCGGCACCGCCTCGAGGATCTACTCGCGGCCGGTATCGAGGGCATCGCTTTCGTCGGGGTGCCACGGACCATGAGCGACGGTGAAGGTGCCGGCGTCCCGCCCACCGACGCGCTGACGATGTACCGCGACCTGGTCGGCAACCGGGGCGCCATCCTGATTCCAACCCGCGACAGCGAAGCCGGCCGGTTCGCATTCAAGTGCGACAAGGGCGCGACGTATGCGCTGACCCAGTTGCTGTACTCCGAGGCCATCGTCGGATTCCTGGGTGACTTCGCCCGCGACAGCGATCACCGGCCGGAGATTCTGCTTTCGTTCGGTTTCGTACCGAAGCTGGAAAGCCGGGTCGGACTGCTCAATTGGCTCATCCAGGACCCCGGTAACCCCACCGTCGCGGCCGAGCAGGAGTTCGTCAGGACGCTGGCTGCAACCGAACCCGATGCCCGGCGCCGGATGATGCTCGACCTCTACAAGCGGGTCATCGACGGGGTTGTCGACCTCGGCTTCCCACTCAGCATCCACCTGGAAGCCACCTACGGGCCGTCGCCGGCCGCCTTCGACACCTTCGCCGAGATGCTGGACTACTGGTCGCCTCGGTGAAGACCTGGATCGACTTCGACGCCGCCCCGGTTTTCGCGATTCCCCTCACCGACGCCGTCGGAGCTGTGACGGTCTGCGAGGGCATGCTGATCGAGGGCCCGCAGGGGTGGGGCGAGTTCAGTCCGCCGGCATCCTGCGACGACCGACAGGCGGGGCGCTGGCTGACCGCGGCCATCGAAGTCGGCACAGTCGGATGGCCGGATCCGCTGCGCGGCCGGGTCCCGGTAGCGGTGACGATCCCGACGGTGAGCCCGGACCGGGCCCGTCAGATGGTCACCGACGCCGGCTGCCGGACCGCGGCGGTCCAGGTCGGGGAGGGCCCCCTTGCTGCCGACCTGGCCCGCCTCGAGGCGGTGCGGGATGCCCTCGGCCCGGATGCGGCTATCAGGTGCGACGCCAACGGCTACTGGGATGTTGACACCGCGGTGACCGCGATTGCGGCACTGGACCGGGCCGCGGGCGGCCTGGAGTTCGTCGAGCAGCCGTGCCGCACCCTCGATGAGGTCGCCACGGTCCGCCGCCGGGTGGATGTGCCGATCGCCGTCGACCAGTCGCTGCGGGACGCCGCCGACCCACGGGGCCTGGCTCTGGCCGAATTCGCCGACCTGGCCGTACTCACCGTCGGGGCACTCGGCGGGGTGCGCCGGTCGATGCGGGTGGCCGAAACCTGCGGGATACCGTGCTTGGTCGCGGCCGAGGCGGAAAGCAGCATCGGTCTGTCCGGCGGGCTGGCGCTGGCCGGTGTGCTCGCCGATGTCGGTTTCGCCAGCACACTGGGCGGGGCGCGACTGCTGTCCGGGGACGTGGTCAGCACCGGACGGTCGTTGCTGACGCGGGACGGATATCTGCCGGTTGCCCCGATGCCCCCGGCGCCCGATCCTGTTCTGGTGCAACGCTTCTCGGCCACCCCCGAGCGGGTGGACTGGTGGCGCGAACGGCTCAACGCGGCTCAGGAATACCTGTAGTGATCAGTAGTGATAGGTGTCCGACGGCGCCGTCACATGCACGGCCTGGTCGTCGAAATCGGAGACCCGAATCCCGTAGGCGCGGGCCAGGTTGAGGATCTTGGTGGCCCGGGCGATGCGCGGCAGATCGGAGCCGTTACGGATCTCCCCGCCGTCACGCTCGTACTCGGCGAAGAACTCCTGGGCCCAGGAGATCTCCTCCTGCGACGGCGCCAGGCCTTCGTTGACCGTCGGGCACTGGTCAGGCGTGAGGCAGATCTTGCCGGTCATTCCGAATTCGGCGGACACCGCGGTGGCTTCGCTGAGTTTGAGGGCACTGGACCCCACCGTCGGGCCGTCGATCGCGCCGGGAAGGTGCGCCGCCTTGGCCGCGATGGTGAACCGTGATCGCGCGTAGGCCAGGGTGGTCGGGTTCTCCCCGAAGCCGGTATCGCGGCGGAAGTCGCCGATGCCGAACGCCAATCGGAAGGTGCCCTTGGCGGCGGCTATCTCGGTGATTCGTTCCAGGCCCCGGGCGGTCTCAACCAACGCGACGATCGGAATGTCGGGCAGTCGCTTGGCGGTCTCGGTCACATGGTCCACCGACTCCACCATGGCCAGCATTACCCCGCCGACCGACGTTTTGGACAGCATGCTCAGGTCGTCGGCCCAGAACTGGGTGCCGAACCCGTTCACCCGGACCCAGTCGGTCTTGCCGTCGGCCAGCCAGCGGACCACATTCTCCCGGGCGGCCACTTTGCCGCTCGGCGCCACGGCGTCCTCGATGTCAAGGACGACGATGTCGGCGCGGGAGCGCACTGCGGGGGCGAACTTGTCGAACTGGGCACCGTTTACCAGCAGCCAACTCCGCGCCAGTACCGGGTCGATACGGCTTCCCACATCCTGGGTGTCGGAGTCCCATCCGGTGGCTTGGTCGTACATCGCTTTTGCCTGGTGCCTTCCGCTGCGCCAAAAGTTGCCGCTCCATAGTCGCACTGGCGGCGGGTGGCAACCAACATCAGCATCCCTCAGCGGGCGGGTGGGTCATTCCGCGGGGCACTGATCGGGGCCCTGGGGCCATGCCGGACGCCGATTGGGCTCACACCGCGGTCATCCCGCTGAGGCGATGAGATCCGCCGCTTTCTCCCCGATCACCACCGTTGGAGCGTGGGTGTGGCCGCGGACGATGCTGGGCATCACCGAGGCGTCGGCGATCCGCAAGCCCTCGACGCCACGAACCCGCAGCTCCGGGTCGACCACGCTGGCGTCGTCGCGGCCCATCCGGCAGGTCCCGACGGGGTGGTAGAGGGTGTGCGAGCAACTCTCCAATGCCCGCTCGAGGGTTTCGTCGTCGAGGGTCGTCGAGTGCAGGGGACGAAGGATCCGGCCCACCACGTCCTTGAGGGCGGGGGACTGGGCGATCGTGGCGGCCGCCCGCAGTCCGGACAGCATCGCCGCGCGGTCGACGCCGTCGGGGTCGGACAGGTAGCGCGGGTCGATCACCGGTTTGGCGGCCGGGTCGGCGGACCGCAGGGTGACCGTGCCGCTGCTGCGTGGTTTGAGCAGCACCGGCCCGGTCGCGATGCCGTGGCCGTGCACCTGCTCGCCGATGCCCTCCTCGTAGAACGGTGCCGGTGCCCAGATCAATTCGATATCGGGCAGGTCCAGGTCGGGCCGGCTGCGCACGAAGCCGTAGGCCTCGCCGACGTTGGAGGTCAGCATCCCACGTCGGCGCAGCAGGTAGTTGGCCAGTTCCGCCGGCTTCTCGGCGTCGAAGAGACTGTCGCCGCGTACCTCGAAGCCCAGTGGGGTGATCAGGTGGTCGAGCATGTTCTTGCCCACTTCGGGCGCGTGCTTGACCAGCTCGATACCGAACTCGGCGAGTTCCTTCTGGTCGCCGATCCCGGACAGCATCATCAGTTGAGGGGTGTTGACCGCGCCGGCGCACAGCACCACCTCCTTGGAGGCCCACACGGTCTGCCGGCGGCCGTCGGCGTCGTCGAACTCCACTCCGACCGCGCGGCCGCCGCCGATCAGCACCCGCCGCACCGTGGAGTTGGTGAGCAGGCGCAGGTTCCGCCGGTACAGCACCGGCTTGAGATACGCGTCGGCGCAACTCCACCGGGCACCGCGGCGCTGGTTGACCGCCGTCTGGCAGAACCCGTCATCCATCGGGGCATCAGGGGTGGTCAACCGGTAGCCGGCCTGCTCGGCGGCCCGTAACCAGGCCGAGGTCGACGCCCTCGGGCTGCGCTGTTCGGAGATGACCAGGGCGCCGTTCTCGGCGCGGTCGCGGTAGGTCCGCAGGTGCTCGTAGTCCCACTGCTCCCCGGCGTGCTGGCCCCACTCGTCGTAATCGGCGGGGAAGCCGGGGACCCACATCATGGCGTTCATCGAGGACGAGCCGCCGAGGACTTTGCCGCGCGGCCAATAGATTTCGCGGCCGCCGACTTCCTTCTGCGGCTCGGTGAGGTAGTCCCAGTCCAGCGGGCCGCGGAACAGCTTGGAGAATGCGGCGGGGATGTGGACGAACTTGTCGTCATCCATCGGCCCGGCTTCCAGTACCACCACCTGATTTCGGGAGTCGGCGCTGAGCCGGCTGGCAACCACCGATCCGGCTGATCCGGTACCTACGACCACGTAATCGCTTTGCATCGCTAAAGTATAGGAAACAGGCGATGGGGGACTAACGAGCGAGCCGGACCAGTGGCCGTTTGAGCGAGTTGTTCAAACTTGAGCGAATCCGCTCCGGGCGGCCGGCAAGCTCGATTCCGGGGAACGTGGTCCGGCGGGCCGATGCCGCACAATGTGGGTCATGCGAGCCGTGCGTGGTGTTTCCGGGGCCCCCACCGTGGCGGAGGTCAGCGACCCCGTCACCGATTGGCCGGTGCTGGAGGTTGGCTCGGCCAGTATCTGCGGCAGTGACCTGACGTTGGTCGGCTGGAACCTCCCGATCACCCTCGGCCACGAGATCGCCGGCACACTCGACGGGTTGAGCTACTGCGTGGAGCCCACGGTGCGTTGCGGTACGTGCAGCCAGTGCCTGCGGGGGTCCATGCAGCGCTGTTGCGGGTCGGTGCCGCACGGTCTACTCGGGGTGGCTTTCGACGGTGGACTGGCCGATCGGGTGGCGGTGCCGCCGGAGTGCCTGGTGGCAATCCCCGACGGTCTCGCCGTCGCCGACGCCTCACTGGTCGAGCCGATGGCTGTCAGCTGGCACGCGCTGCGGATGGTCTCGGCCGTGCCGGGGGAGCGGGTGCTGGTGGTGGGCGGCGGAAGTGTGGGTCTGCTGGCGGTTGCCGCTGCCCGGGTCATGGGGCTTGAGGTTGACCTGGCGGCGCGCCATGACCATCAGCGGGCGGCCGGGGAGCGGCTCGGTGCGGGCTCACCGCGCGGCCGCTACGAGGTCGTCGTCGAAGCCGCCGGGACCGATTCGGCCTTGGCCGACTGCGTACAGCGGGCCGAGGTCGGTGGCCGGATCGCCATGGTGGGCGTCGCGCAGGGAGATCGCCGTCTGCCCGGAATCCCGTTCACCATGAACGAGCTCACGATTGTCGGCTGTAACTGTTACGACAACCGCGGCGGCAGCCATGAGTTCGCCCAGGCCGCTGAAGCGCTTGCCGCGGATCCGGACATCGCGGCGACCGTCATCACTCATCGCTTCCCGCTCGCTGACGCCGCCGAGGCGTTCCGAGTGGCCGCCGACCGGGCCAGCGGCGCGATCAAGGTCGTGTTGCAGCCTTAGTGGCCGCTCAGCGCAAACTGATCCTCCGCGTGGAAGGTCTCCTCGAGGACCCAGGACAGATGCGTTTTTTGGGCGCGTTTTTTGGGCATAGGACCTGGCAATGCCAACTACAGTCAGACAGCTATGACGGCGTGGCCGAACCCGGTGCGCTCGGACGGCGAGTTGCGTCGGCTGAGTCGCCGGTTCGGCACGGTCGGTGTGGACATCCCGGCAGCCCGGTTGCGCGAGATCGCCGACGGCGCCCCCGCCAGCGAGGGGGAGTGGGTCGACGTCAGTTTCGCCCTGGTGGCGACGAACCTGCTGACCGATCAACGCCGGACCAAGCGGAGTCGAGCGCGCCAGCGCCTCGTGCACTGGAGCATCGTCGCCGGAGCGGTTGTGGTGGCACTGAACATCCTGCTGTGTCTGGGTCTGCTGTTCTTCGTGCTGACCCAACACGGCTATCCGTCTTGAGTGCTAGCCGGCCAAGTGTTCGTCGGCCACACTCAGGGCGGCATCGAGGATCGCCAGTCCTTCGGCGATCTCGGCGTCGGTGACATTGCACGGCGGGCAGACGTGCAGGCGGTTGAAGTTGGCGAACGGCAACAACCCACCGGATTTACACGCCGCCACAACGGCATTCATGGCCGGGCTTGAACCGCCGTAGGGGGCGAGCGGCTCACGGGTGGCTGGATCGGCGACCAATTCGATCGCCCAGAACACACCCAGGCCGCGGACCTCGCCCACGCTGCGATGCCGAGAAGCCAACTCGCGCAGGCCAGGTCCGAGCACCTGCTCGCCGATGCGGGCGGCGTTGGCCACCATGCCCTCGTTCTCCATGGCGGTGATCGTCGCGACCGCCGCCGCACATGCCAGCGGGTGGCCCGAATACGTCAGCCCACCCGGATAGGCGCGGTCAGCGAAGGTCGAATAGATGGCGTCGTTGATGGCGACCCCGCCCAGGGGTACGTAGCCCGACGTCACCCCTTTGGCGAACGTCAACAGATCGGGCACCACGTCGAAGTGGTCGATGGCGAACCACCTGCCGGTCCGGCCGAACCCGGCCATCACCTCGTCGGCGATCAGCACGATGCCGTGACGGTTGCAGATCTCCCGCACCCCGGCCAGGTAGCCGGGAGGGGGCACCATGATGCCGGCGGTTCCCGGTACGGACTCCAGGATGATCGCGGCGATGGTCGCCGGACCCTCGTGGGCGATGAGCCGTTCGAGGTAGTCCAGCGCCCGCTGCGATTCTTGCTCCTCGTTTTCGGCGTAGAACGAGGAGCGGTATAGGAACGGACCGTTGAAGTGCACGACGCCGGCGCTGCCGTAGTCGGATGGGTAGCGGCGCGGGTCGCCGGTGAGATTGATGGCGGTGTCCGTGCCGCCGTGATAGGAGCGGTAGCGCGAGAGAACCTTGCGCCGGCCGGTGTGAAGTCGGGCCATTCGGACGGCGTGCTCGACGGCGTCGGCCCCGCCATTGGTGAAGAAGACATGGTCGAGATCACCCGGGGTGCGCTCGGCGATGAGCCGGGCGGCTTCCGAACGGGCGGCGTTGACGTGCTGCGGGGCAATGGTGCACAGCTTGGCCGCCTGCTCGGTGATCGCCGAAATGACCTTCGGGTGCTGATGACCGATGTTGGTGAACACCAGTTGGCCGGAGAAGTCCAACAGCCGGTTGCCGTCACCGTCCCAGACGTAGGCGCCCTGCGCGGCGAGGATCGTCATTGGCGTGATCTGCGCCTGCGCCGACCAGGAGTGGAATACATGTCTGCGGTCGAGTTCGTAGGCGCGTCGGCCTTCCGCGATGGCGGTGTCGACGTCTTGTCCGCTCGGAAGAGCAGTGTCGGTGGAGGTCATGGGGCGCAAGTTTACCGGCCGGCGAGTGGCAATCGGCGGACTCGATGCGGTGTCGGCGGCCGGCAACCTTTCGGCGACTTTTGGGTCAGCAACAACACCGTTGGATCACGGTTCGGCAACTCGCCCTGCATGAATCCGATCGCGGGTAGAGGCCTGGAATCGCTTGTTGTACAAGTGGTTCTAGTGACTGTTGGGTCGCATGGGCCGGAATTCCCGGACTTAGACCCGGAGAGGTGGAACGAGATGAATCGCATCGGTACGGCCTGGAAACTTCTGGCAACGGTCGGCCTGGTGCTGCTGATGCTGGCGGGTGGCAGCGTCGGGGCCACAGCAGCCCCCGTTACCCGACAGCAGGCCGTCAACCTTGTCATCGAACGGGGACTGGCTCAGCGCGGCGTTCCGTACTCCTGGGGTGGTGGCGGCATCACCGGGCCCACATTGGGGACCGGCGACGGCGCGACCACCGTCGGCTTCGACGCCTCGGGCCTGATCCAGTACGTCTACGCCGGTGTGGGCGCCAAGCTGCCGCGCTCGTCGGGAGCGATGTACAACGTCGGCCAGAAGGTCACCCCGGAGCAGGCGCTGCCGGCAGACCTGATCTTCTACGGGCCGGAGGGCAGCGAGACCGTCACCATGTTCCTCGGTAACAACCAGATGCTCGAGGTCACCGACACCGGTGTCACGGTGTCACCGGTGCGGACCGAACGCATGGCGACGCATCTGATCCGGGTCATCGCCTAGCCGGGGTTGCATCGCCGGAGTTGCCCGGGCAGCCTACGCGCACTCGGTGCAGATCGCGGTGCCGTTGTTGCCGCGACACAGCCTGCTGCGGTGGTGGACCAGAAAGCAGCTGCTGCAGGTGAACTCGTCGAGCTGTTTGGGAACTACCCGGACCATCAGTTCCTCGTCAAAGAGGTCAGGGCCCGGCAACACATAGGAGTCCACCGCATCGGTGTCCTCGACGTCCAGGACTGCTGTTGTAGCGCCGTTGCGGCGCACGGCCAGCTCGTCGAGCGGTTCGTCGGTGTCCACCGGTGTGCGACGGGGTGCGTCGTAGTCCACGGTCATGATTCACGCCTCTCGGTTCGTTCGCCCCTGCCGAAACTTCTGTCGGCTCGAATGCGGGTTTATTCCCCGAACTGCGCCCCGCTTAAACATTGATGTTCGCGGCGGTCAAATCCGCCAGAGCGACTCCTGTGCCACGCTGGCCACCAGTGCGCCGGCATGGTCGTGGATCGAGCCGAAGGCCAAGCCGCGAGCATCGCGGTGGCTGACGCCGACGGCGTCGTAGCAATGCCACTGATGCGGATCAATCGGCCGGTGCAACCACAGTGCGTGGTCCAGGCTGGCCGCGCCTCCCGGACCGGGTTCCTCCTCACCCGGGGGCCGCGCGGAGGACACCAAGCCCAGGTCCGAGATGAATGTCAGCGCGCACGCCTGCAACATCGGGTCGTCCTCGATGGGCTCGCGCGAGCGGAACCAGAACGGCTGACTCGGCCATTCCCGGGGCTCGCCGGCCGCGACCCGCGCCTCGAAGTAATCGGCCCAACGCTCCGGGGGAGTCACGGCATTGGTCGCCTCGGCCAGCGGCAACCGGAACACGGCCGGCCGCTGCCAGTCCAGGGTCGATTCCGGCCGGTGGAAGGAAGCCAGCATCTCGAAGATCGGCACCCCCTCCTGGCTCGCCGTGACCCGCCGAGTAGTGAATGAGCGCCCATCGCGGGTGGTCTCCACGGTGTACTCCACGTCCACCCCCACTCGGCCGCCCATGATGAAGTAGGCGTGCAGGGACTGCGGCAGCCGGTCGGGCGGCACGGTGGCCGCCGCGGCAGCCAGCGCCTGGGCGGCGATCAGGCCGCCGAACAATCGGGGCCCGGCACCCAGCGCGGTCGCGGTTCGATAGACGCCGTCCCCGCCTTCGAGTCGCACCAGGTCGGCAATCCAGCTCGGCATTGATCCTCCGGTCTCCACGGCGACGTCCGGCTCACCCTAGCTACGCGACCTACACTCACCGTCATGGAGCGGGGCGCAAGTTGGCTCGCCGAGCCTGCCGAAGCGCTTATCTCGACGCATCCCTGAAAGGCTGACCCCGATGGCTCCCAATTTCATCGACAAGTACCGCCGCACCGGCGCCGACGTGCCGTTCGGCAACCCGTTGCCCTCGCACGGCACCGAGATGGAGGGCTGGTTCTGGCGGGTTTCCGATGAGGCCAGCGGCCGCGCGCTGATCGCACTGTGCAGCGTCAATCGGCACCCGGCCGGTGACTGGTCCACCACCGCGGTGGCGGTACACCCCGGTTTGGTGGTCCGCTCGGCTGCCCTGCCCGCCGCCCGCGCCGAGCACAGCCCGTTCAGCGTCACCGCCGGCGATGACTCGGGCAACTTCAGCGTGGGCACCGACCGGGTCCACTTCGAACTCGGTGACCTTACGTTGGACATGGAGTTCGGTGACCGGGTGTTGTGGCCCAAGGCATTCGGTGGTGGCGGGGTCTTCTCGGCGATCCCGTTCCTCAACCAATACTGGCATCCGTACTACCTGGGCGGCCGGGCCAGCGGCACGGTCCAGTATGAGGGTCAGAGCTGGACCTTCGATAACGCCAAGCTCTACGCAGAACGAAACTGGGGCAAGGGTTTTCCGCTGCGTTGGTGGTGGGGTCAGGCGCACGACTTCGGTGACGCCGACGTCTGCGTGGCGTTTTCCGGCGGGCTGCTGTCCCTGGGGCCTATCGCCCGTGACGTCAATGGGATCGTCGTCCGGGTGGGTACCAAGGTCATCCGGATGACGCCACCGCTGCTGGTGCGGTCGGACATCGGCGACAACCGCTGGGCTCTGCGTGGGCGTTCCCGGCGCTATGAGATCGAGTTGGTCGGCGACGGCACCCATCTGCCGCCGCACGTGCTGCCGGTGCCGCTTCCCGCCGAGCGACGCAACATCGACACCGACTTCGAGCATCTCGGCGGCCGACTTCGGTGCACGGTCCGCGAGGCGGGCCGACTTCTCTTCGACGGTACCTCGGAACTGGCGGGCCTGGAGGTCGGCACCCGGCCGTCGTAGCAGGTGCCCAGCCGTTCGGTCGCTTCGGTCCGACTAGCTGGCGCCGAGAATCTTGATCGCGAAGACCAGGGTGTCGCCCGGTTCGATGCCGGCGCGCGGCTGTCCCTCGGGGTAGCCGTCGGCGGACACCATGGCCACCGCGACCGTAGAGCCAACCTTCTGGCCGGCGATGGCCTTCTGGAAGCCGGGCACTACCCCGGTGAGGGGAAAGTCGACCGCCTCGCCGCGCTCGTAGCTGCTGTCGAACACCGATCCGTCGCGGCCGTTGACACCCATGTAGCAGACCGAAACCGTGGCGGTGTCGGGGACGACCGCGCCGTCCCCGGCCTGAAGGGTCTGCACCTGGGTCTGTGCCACGGTGAAGGGTTTGGTCACGTCGATTCTCGGTGCGGCGGTCGCGGTGGATCCCGTGACGGCGACGCTGCCACTGCTACCCGACAACGTCCACTCGGCAGCGGCGTCGCTGCCGGGCGCCGCGGTGGGGCAGGCGCCGCCGGCGGCGGGGGTGACCGGGGCGGACGTCACCTCGGCGGACGTGCCGGCCGAGGAGGTCGACGAGCTTTCTGGCTTGGGGGTGCAGGCGCTGAGACCGAGGACCAGAGATGCGGCGCAGGCAACGAAGGCGACCGGGGATGACATGCGGGAGGAATTCACGCCATCACGCTACATCCGGTTGCGGCTTTATCCGGGTTGGCACCCTGGCTGTCGCCTTGGGCATCGGTATGGGGGATCCCGCCTAGCTGCTGGATTCGGCGAGCTCGACCACGGGCCGACGGATGAATCGGACCTCAGTGATGGTGTTGCGCTCCATTGCGGACACTTCAAGGGTCCAGCCATCCAACGGGATTCGGTCTCCCGGTTCGGTGGGGATCCGGGCCAGGACCACTAAGACCAGTCCTGCGACCGTGGCGTAGTCGCCACGGGGTAGGCCTCTGGTGTCCACGCCGAGGTCGGGTAGGTCGTGAATGGGAAAGCTGCCCGGCAGCACCAGGCTGCCGTCGGGCAAAACCTTGGCGCCAAGCACGTCGCGGTCGGTTTCGTCGTAGATCTCACCGACGATCTCCTCCAGGACGTCCTCGAGGGTGACGATTCCCGCTACTCCGCCGCGCTCGTCTACCACTACCGCGAACTGCTCGCGCTCGGTTTTGAACCGTTTCAGCGCCTCCGACACCGGCAGGCTGTCAGGCAGTTGCAGTGCCGGACGGGCAGCCTCGGCCAGGGAAGTGGCGCCTCCGAGTAGGTCACGCAGGTGCACCACGCCGAGCACCTCATCGAGGTCTCGGGAGCGCACCACAGGGGCGCGGGAGTGGCCCGATGCCACTAAGTCGTCCTGGGCCAGGTCGATCCGCGTGTCGCTGGAGAGCATGACCACTTTGCGTCGCGGTATGAGGATCTCGCGCAGCACCCGATCCTGGATTTCCAGGGCTCCGGATATCATTTCGCGCTGCTCGATAGTCAGACCGCGGTGCGCCGAAACCAGTTCGCGCAGCTCCTCGGATGACAGTTGCTCGGCGGCGGCGTCGGGGTTTCCGCCGAAGAGTCGCACTATCAGGTCGGTCGCCTTGCCCATGAGCCAGACGATCGGCTTTGTCAGCGTCGCGAGACGATCCAGGGGGATGGCGACCATCAGCGCCCAGCGCTGGGCGTTCTGCATCGCCAATCGTTTGGGCGCGAGTTCGCCCACCACGATGTTGACGACCGCCAGCACGATCGTCACCGAGGTGACCGCAACGACCTCCGCAGCACCGCCGAGAAAGCCCAAGGAGGGGACCAGTGGCTCGGCCAGGGTGATGGCGGCGGTGGCTGAGGCGAGGTAGCCCGCGAGGGTGATGCCGAGTTGAATCGTGCCGAGGAACCGGTTGGGGTTGCGGGCCAGCCGCGCCAGTGCCCGTTCGCGCCGACCAGATCCACGTTCCAAGGCTCGCAACTGTCCCTCACGGAGCGAGATGAGGGCGATCTCGCTGCCCGCAAACAGCCCGTTGAGAAGCAGCAGCACCAGGATCAGTGACAGATCGAACACGTACCGTTCCACATGCACCTTCCGCAGTGGCCAGACTGCGCATCGGCTGGGTGCTGACCGAACCCAGGGCCATTATGCCTGGTTTGGCTAACCTCGATCGGCGGTGATCATCACCGAACCATGAGTGGCCAGCAGGCGTGGTGCTGCGCGATATGCAGACCTCATCCGGATGTTTTCACCGGCCTTGGCGCCTGCCAGTTACCGTCGAGGGCTTCAGGCTTTGGCGAGTAGAGACGCATGTAGAGGGTGAACGGGCCGTCCGGGGAGGGCAGCCAGTTGGCTTCCTTCTCCGGACCGGGCGAGCTGTTCTGGACGTAGATGGTCAGGCTGCCGTCGGGGTTCTTGACCAGGTCGGGCAGCATGGGCGAGTTGATCAGATAGCGGTTGATCGGGTTGGCCACGAGCAGGCTC
>Ga0164292_10003166_pt1 | contig 13442 bp, 10 predicted proteins | sample GEODES117metaG_FD_111486 | JGI IMG/M metagenome (GOLD analysis project Ga0164292, IMG submission 111486) | Eutrophic lake water microbial communities from Lake Mendota, Wisconsin, USA - GEODES117 metaG | ecosystem: Environmental > Aquatic > Freshwater > Lake | place: USA: Lake Mendota... | reverse complement strand
CTCGCTCGCCTAAACGCCGAGGGCTCAGCGGTCTTCTGCGAGGCGCGCGTAAAGATCGGGGCGGCGGTCTCGGAAAAACCCGAAGGCCGCGCGGTGCTTGGCGACGAGGTCGAGGTCGAACGACGCGGTGAGCACGCCCGTTTCCGTGGCGCCAAACGCGGCGACATGATCGCCGCGATGGTCGGCGATGAACGAATGCCCGTAAAACGTTTGCCCGTCTTCGGTGCCAATGCGGTTCGAGGCAATGACCGGCACGACGTTGGAGACGGCGTGACCCACCATGGCGCGTTGCCACATCCGCGAAGTGTCGAGGCTGGGATCGTGGGGTTCATTTCCGATGGCGGTCGGAAAGAAGAGCAGCTCTGCCCCCAGTAGCATCAGCGCGCGCGCGGTTTCTGGGTACCACTGGTCCCAGCAAATCCCGACGCCGATGGGCGCGAATGGGGTTTTCCAGACCTTGAAACCGGTGTTGCCCGGGCGAAAGTAGAACTTCTCTTCGTACCCGGGACCGTCGGGAATGTGGCTTTTGCGGTAGATGCCGGAGACCCTCCCGGTCGGGTCGATCATCGCTAAGCTGTTATAAAAATGCGGGCCGTCGGCCTCAAAAAAGCTTGTGGGGATGCAAACACCAAGCTCGGCCGCGAGCTTTTGCATGGCCGTGACGCTCGGATGCTCGGTAGCTGGCTTGGCGCGAGCGAAGTACGACTCGTCTTCGATGCGACAGAAGTAGTGCCCTTCAAAAAGTTCGGGCGGCAGGATAACCCGTGCGCCACGACCCGCGGCCTCGCGCACGAGCGCTGAGACCCGGCCGATGTTTTCCTGGACGTCATCGGTCAGAGCAAGCTGCATCGCAGCGACGGTGACTTCGCGCATCGTTTGACCTTCTTATTCCGGAATTTGCTGGCTAATGCAATGAAAGCTGCCCCCGCCTGACAACGTGGCGTCCGCCGAAAGAGCAACCACGTGGCGCGACGGAAAGAGGCCTCGCAGCACCTCGAGCGCGGGCTCAAGGTTTTGCGCTCCCGCGTACGTTGGAACGACCACAACGCGATTGCCGATGTAAAAGTTCATGTAGGTCGCCGGCACCACCGCCCCATGTCGCTCGATGCGACCCGCGGAGGGGACCTCGACAACGTTGACACCCAACGCCTTCGCGCGAGCGTTCGCGTCCGCAAACACGTGTGCGTTGGGGTCATCCGACGTGCCCACGGGCAGAAGCAACGTGTTCGCCGCGACAAAGCGCGCCAAGTTATCGACGTGGCCGTCGGTGTGATCGTTTTGCAGGCCGTCGCCAAGCCACAGCACTCGCGCGAAGCCAAGGTCACGCCGCAAGTGTTGCTCGATAGCCGCTTTGTCGAGCGTCGGATTGCGGTTGGGGTTGAGCAAGCACTGCTCGGTTGTGACCACCAAGCCTGTTCCATCGCTGTCGATGGCGCCCCCCTCGAACACCCACGCGGCGCGCCGCACGGGGAAGTTCATTCGTGAAGCCAGGCGCGTGCCGACGCTGTCGTCGTTGGCGAGCACGTACTTGCCGCCCCACCCGTTGAAGTCGAAGTCGACCGCTTCGCGTTGTGCCCCTTGGCCCACGACGATGGGCGCCGTGTCGCGAAGCCAAATGTCGCCGAAAGGCTCGACCACAACCTCGGCCGCGTGGCCCGTCAACGCTTGCGCTGCCGCGGCGGATGCAGCATCGCCGGCGACCAAGATAACGCGTTCGCCCTCGCCATCGGCGTGCACGGCCCGCGCGAACGCGGCCACTTCACGCCGCGCCGGCTCGAGATTCTCCGCCCAAAGGTCGGGGTGACTCGGAAAGCCAATAAAGACGGCCGCATGCGGAGCCCACTCGGGGGCTTGAAGGCGTGATTCCATCGCTTGGTTCGTAGCTGTCATCGGGGCGAGCGGCCGTATATGCGTGAGAGCCTACGTTGAAAAGCGGAACTTGCGGCTCTTCGTCGCTCGCGTCCAAACGCGCGACGCATCGCGGGGGATTGAGCGCATTTTCGTCAAAAGATTGTTTTTTACACTTCGCACTTTGTGCGCCGATTGGCTGCCGCGAACGAGTCTCGCGGACGGAGCGAACGTCAACGAACCCGACGGCGTCGCCGCGAGCGTAATGCGACAAGTGCAACACCTATCGCCGCGCCGAAGCCCGCCGCGCTGCGCGAAAACCACCGTAAGCGCACCGAGCTCGCGAGATGAGATGGTTGCGTGGTGCATCCTTCATCGTTTGAGGCGTTGGGCGAATTGGATGGTGATTGCATCGAATCCGAGGTGGCGCCAGCATCCGCGCGCGAGCTGAGACCCGAATCTCCGCGAGGAAGTTGCGCAGTGCATCCAAGCTCGGCTCGCTGCAATGACCAAGAGCGTCCCGATGCGCCGCTCGCGGATTTTGAAACGCATTGATCAAAGGTCGTTGTACCCGGCGCGCACGCAAGCGGACCGCGGATGTCGCAAAAACGGAGCAACGGCTCGAATGTTTTCCCTTCATCGCGTGAGCGGCCGACGACGAACCCATGGCGCTCGCTCGAGCATGCCCAAAGACCGTCGTCGGCGAACGCAAGGCACGAGACCTCGACCGAGGAAATCGCAGAAAACACGTGGTCTGTGGTGCGTGCGGTTTGCAGGGCATCGCGAGGGCCCCCGACCCACACGCGATCGCCGCTATCGGAAAGTGCAAACCCGCTGAGAGGTCCGGCGGCGCGCAGCACGGTCTCGAACGAACGCCCCGCGTCGCGCGAAAAAAGAAGGCGCGACGGCATGTTCATGCCCCCGTCGGTGCGCACGTAGACGTTATCGGCATTCGTTGGCGAAATGGCTGCAATGTACACGCCTCGCTCGCTGCCTTCGAGGGCGATGGGGTGGGTTTGCCACGAGACGCCGCGATCGTAGGACGCAAGCAACCTGGCCTCGGCCGAATCGTTACCGTTGTTGTTTGTGACGCGCCAGCCCGAGACATAGATGCGAGAAGCATCGGTTGGTGCGACATCGACGGTCTCTACGACCAGCGAAGGCGCGATGGAGGCGGCGATCGTTTGATACGAACGGCCATCGTCGCTCGTTGAAAACAGAGTCGTCGCATAACGCGCAGCGCCGGCATCGTCGTTTGACTCGAACGCGCTCGCGAGCGCCACAATCGTTTCCGGCGCGGCCTTTCGCGATGTCAGGTCGACAAACAACGTGCGACCGACGCTGGCTTCAGCATTGCTGAACGAACACGCGCCATCGCGTGAGACGAAAAGGCCTTGGTACGTGGCCGCAAACAGAGCACCGCCTGGAGTGAACGCGAAGGCCGGGTCTTCGGCGCCAGCAACGCCGAAGGCTTGTTCACACACCCAGTCCCACGCTTGGCCGCGGTCGCGCGAGACAAGAAGGCCGAACGTGGTGCGTAATGCAACCAGGTTGCGGTCCGCTGGCGCGAAGACCAACGCGTTAGACTGGGGGAATCGCCCGTTGGCGCGCCCCGTGGCGGGCGCGCATGCGAGCGAGATGCCTAAGACCAATGCAAAAGCGCGCGGGTGCATACGCATGAAACCTTGCGATGAACGTTAGCGGTCTTCGCGTTCCGCGTCGCGACGAACGGACTGCTGCACGCGCGCCGGGATGGCCCTGTTCGGATAGAGGTTGAACGCAGTCGCGATAACATTGACCGAATCGATGGTTAATTCACTTCGATATCATCGCTATTCGAACCGAATGGTGCTCTCAATGCCCGTCGGTAGTGCTCAGTGTGGCTCCGATGTCATCGAATGGTAGAAGTTGAATCGAGACATCAGGAGGGAAGATGCGTGCGACGGCTGCATGCGTCGAATTATCAAAATACGTGGGATTTGAGGGAAGGTTCGTCCGTGCGCTCGGGGAGTCGTCCGTTGAACAGCGTCGGTGGTTGAAAGAATGACCAGGATCAGAGGCGTTGATGATCCACTGGAAGCGGCATCGATGTGCCAAAAATAAGCACATCGAATCTTCCCAGCGTTTTTTGTTTTCAATAAATTATTGTTGGAGCTCCCGTAGTAGCAACGCAAAATTTCCGTAAGAAAGTCCGGTTTGGACGGCGAGGCGTTGGCTGCCAATTAATCGATTTTATTTTGCTTTTTGCCGTATGTGGCCTGCCATGTGCGGGCGGACATCGTCGTGTTCTTTTTAAGAATGCACTGTGCATGCGTGTCGGCGCTCGTCGTCGCTCGGCGCGGTCCCCGAGCGCTATGTTGACTTGGGGAAATAGCGCGGTCCGCATTGGCACAAGATTCGCTGCACGGCGTGAGTCATCACGCGAGAATTACATTCGGAGATAAAACGAGCGATCTGATTCGCGTTCGTAAAGAGGTGTCTCGGGGTCACCCTTCAAAAGATAACTATCGAATCGAAACGTCCGCGGGAAACGTCCTTGACGTTGTCGTGCCTCGCGCGACCGGCAAGCCTGAGCTCGTGCTCGATCGCGGCGTGATTGGTGGTCCGTACAACCCATTCACGGCTCGCATTAATCGAGACGCGTTGGACAAGCTCGTTCAGGCAACCGCTTCGCAGCCCAGCAAACCCTTTGCGACATGTTCCACAAGCGGCTCGCCTGGGCGTTTTTCGAAGACGGTTGATGTGACCGTGCGGCCTGGTCTCCGCGAGAAAACGGCGATTTTCGAGGCTAAACTTGGCGACAGCGGAGATGCGGGGCACGTCACCTACGTCGCGGACCGCTACATCAAAGAGGGAGCTACGGGAAGGTTTTTCACGCGCTTCGAAGGCGGCGGCAATCACCTTTACGTCGCCGCGGGAACCCACGTGCATGAGGTGACGCGCATGTGGCTAAGCACCACGACGATTTCGCCCAACGAGGTCAAGCTTGCGTGGGATTCGGCAAACGACGACGCTCTGCCTGAACTGCGCGACTGCACAGTGGATAAAGAGGGCATGAATGCCGTGAAGAAATACATTCCATCCATCGAATCACCCAACCCAGGCAAGTGATTGTTGCGATGTGAGCGCTACCCTGCACGCGCCTGCGCTCGGAGGTGCAGGGCAAAAAAAACCATGCCTTTATCAGGCCTCGTTCCCGAGTCATGGGCCTCGCCTTTTGGACACGCGCCGGCAACATCGACCGCTGCGTCGAAAGGTCTTGCGTCGCGCTCGCGTCACGTCCGTGCGATGACCCCGAAAAAACTGTCGAAACCGCTCAAGGGCTGCCCGCCTAGGTCTCTTCGCCTTTTCGCCGACAGACGGGTTGTTGCCCGGCGTACCGCAACCCTTTAGGCTTCCTCCCGGGTTTATCGGTGCGGCGAGAGTTGGCAAAGCGAGATCGGGTCTTCACGTGAGCGAAATCGACGACAAAACCCGCGTGACTGCGGTGGTGCAAAAACCCGTTGGCGAGCCCGGTGAAGGCCAGCGCCCTCCAACCAACGACTGCGTTGTTGTCATTTATACGAAAGAACCGACGCTTTTGGGTAAGCGATTTGTTCTTGATTACTCGCCCGTTCGTTTCGGTCGCGGAGCCGAAAACCATATTGTTCTCGAGGGCGACAGCGTATCGCGCCGTCATGCGCATCTCGAACAGCGCGAGGCTGTGTGGTGGGTGGTCGACACCGGCTCAACCAATGGCACGTACGTCAATGACGAGCTTATTGAACAGCAATCGGCGCTGAACAACGGCGACCGCATCAAGATTGGTCCGACCATATTTAAGTACCTCGCGGGCGCTGATGTCGAGGCGCAGTATCACGAAGAAATCTACCGCATGACCATCATTGATGGTCTCACGCAGGCTCACGTTAAACGCTACTTGCTTGAGTCTCTCGAAAAAGAAATTACGCGCGCTCGGCGACATCTGCGCGACTTGTCCTTGTTGATGTTCGATATTGATCATTTCAAAAAGATCAATGATGCCCACGGTCACCTTGCGGGCGATTTCGTGCTCAAAGAACTGGCGCGCATTGTCCAAGGTCGAATTCGTCGTGATGAGGTCTTTGCCCGCTACGGCGGCGAGGAGTTCGCCATCGTCTTGCCCGAAACAGGAATCGATGGCGCAAAGGCTCTCGCCGAGGGCCTCCGCGAGATGATTGAATCAAGCGCGTTCGTATTCCAGGGCGAGACGATCGCCGTGACCGTGTCGATCGGCGTGGCCATGCTCGAGGCGACCGACAAGTCCGGCAACGACATCATCCGAACGGCGGATGCCAAGCTCTACGAAGCGAAACGCAGCGGCCGCAATCGCGTCGTGAGCTAAAACATCGTTCCATGCCGTCCACGCACCTGCCGCACGCCGATGCGCGCGATCCCCTTGCCCACACTCTCGCTGGGTCCGCCACGGAGCCCGACCATCCTGGCCCGGTGGCAAACTCGAATCGCGAGGGCCAGGCGTTGCCGCTCATGCGGGTTGCTCCCCCAGGGCCCGAGTCGCGACGCCAGTCGGCGAGCTTGCAGCAGTCCGAATGCCCGGCGTTCGAAGCGCGGCGTGAGGCGCGCGCCGGGCAGTCGGGCGTTGAGCAAGGGCCCATCGTGTACGCTTCGGGACGGGGCTCGAACGTGTTCGATGTCGATGGCAACCGGTACGTCGACCTCACCGCGGGTTTCGGTGCGCTACTGCTCGGGCATCCGCCGAACTCGGCCATGCGAGCCGCCACGGCGGCGATGCAGGATTTGCCGCTCGCGCTCGGTGACGTTTACGCATCTGCGTGGAAAGTGCAACTATCTGAAAGGCTGGTGGCGGCATTCCCGGAGCCTGGGGCGCACGTGATGTTTGGCCTCTCAGGGGCTGATGCCGTGACCGCCGCGCTGAAGACGGCGATGCTCGCCACACGCAAGCCGGGCATCATCGCGTTTGAGGGGGCGTACCATGGCCTGTCGCACGGTCCGTTGGCTGCGTGCGGCCTGGCGCCTAACTTTCGCGTACCGTTTGCCGACCACCTGCACGCGCAAGTGACCTTCGCGCCGTATCCCTCGCGCGAAGCGCTGCACTTGCAAGATAAAGCCACATCTGTCGACGCTGCCCCCTCCGCTGCGGATGTGAGCGGGCTTGATCGCAGTCTCGAATGCGTGCGCAGTACACTTAAAAATAAAGATGTAGGGTGCATTCTTGTTGAGCCGGTGCTCGGGCGAGGTGGTTGCGTTGTGCCGCCGCACGCGTTTTTGCCCGAGCTTCGCGCTCTCGCCGGTGAGTTCGGTGCACTGTTGATTGCCGATGAAGTCTGGACCGGGATGGGGCGCACGGGGGCTCTCTTTGCTTCGAGCTTGCGCGGCGTGGTGCCCGATCTCGTGTGCCTCGGCAAAGGTCTCGGCGGCGGAATACCCATTTCGGCCTGCGTGGGGCGCGCGGACGCGATGGCCGCGTGGGGCGCGCACGGCGGCACCGTGATTCACACAGGCACGCACGTGGGCTGGCCTCCCGCGTGTGCCGCGGCACTTGAGGTGCTCGCGGCCGTGACAACCGGCGGCCTTGCTGCGCGAGCCCGCGAGATAGGCGCGGCGTGGATGCGTGAGCTTGAGCAAGCGTCGCAAAGCGTCGCGGGCGCATGGCGCGTTCGAGGCGAGGGCATGATGGTCGGCATTCAATTGCGGGATGCATCTGTGGCGCTCGCGGTCGCGCGGCATCTGTTAGCTCGCGGATTTGTCGTGCTTACCGGCGGCGCTCGAGGCAACACGCTTACGCTCTCGCCGCCGCTGACCATCGAGCCCGAGCTCCTTTCGGCGTTCGTTGAAGCGCTCCGCGATGCCGTGCGCGCGCTCACGTGAAACGAGCGGCCGGGGCTTCAATGAGGCGCGCACGCGCCAGCGCGACTTTTTTTCGTGCATTGGCCCCAACGCGAAACAATGACAAACCCGTGCGGTCTGCACTAAACCTGTGCGTGTGGAAATCCTAAGCGAGCACGAGGCTCTCGAAACCAGTGCGGCATTGCACGCCCGCGCCCGTGCGCACGTGACGGCGTTCGAACACGCGCTGCCTCCCCCCGAGCCGTTCGAAGCCCTCGCGTGCGACATCGCGCGGTTTCAGGCCCGAGCCGTCGAAGGTTATCGGCGGCTTTGCGACGCACGCGGCGTGAATGTTGCAAACCTCACGCAATGGGAAGCCCTCCCCGCGGTGCCGACCGATGCGTTCAAAGTCGCGCGCGTTTCGGCCTTCGCCGAGTCGCAGACGCCGACCGTGTTTCGCACCAGCGGCACCACGGTGGGCGCGCGCGGACAGCATTGGTTTCGCACGGTGTCGACGTACGAAGCGGCAGCGGTCGCCTTTGGTCGTTATTGGCTTGCGCGCGATCTCGCTGCGAGGCGCGTGCCGGTCGTGGTGCTCGGGCCCTCGCCCGAGGAGGCTCCCGACTCATCGCTTATGCACATGTGTGCGGCTTTTGTGGCGGCCTTTGGTCGCCAAGCGTCGGCGAGCGACCGGCCGCGCAGCGATCGTGCGACGTACGTGATCGATGCCAACGGCACCTTAGACCTCAGCACATTTGATAGTTGCATAGCGCAATCACTTGCATCGGGTGAACCCATGCTTGTCCTGGGAACATCGTTTGCGTTCGTCCATCTCGTTGATGCTGTTGGAAAAGACACGTTTGCGCTGCCTGCAGGCAGTCGTGTGATGCAAACCGGCGGATACAAGGGGCGAAGTCGCGAGGTCCCCGCGGATGTGCTTCGTGGGGATCTTGCACGCATCTTTGATGTTGATCGCCGCCAAATTGTCGCCGAATACGGCATGACCGAGCTGTCGAGTCAGTTTTACGAACAAACGATCTTCGAGCCCGACGCTCCCGAGGGCGTGTTTGCCGAACCCCCGTGGGCTCGCGTTGTGCCGGTGCATCCCGATACGCTGTTGCCCGTGGCCGATGGCGACGTGGGGATCGCCAAGGTCGTCGACTTGATGAACGTCGACAGCGCTGTCGCGGTGCTCACCCAGGACCGAGTCAGACGCGTCCGCGGTCGCCATGGCGACAGAAATCATGGCCCAAACCCGGGCGGATTTGAATTGCTCGGTCGCGCTCCCGGGGCACCGGCTCGCGGGTGCTCGATCGCGATGGACGAATTGCTCGGCGGCGTCGGCGTGGATCAGGCCTTGTCGTGACGGTTGATCGCTTATCGCAACCGTATTCTCCGAGGCCCGACCAAGTCCCGGTGCGGCCGCCTCGAAGTCTCGACGAACGCGTCGCCGACGTGCAGCGCCTGCAGCGCGTAGCGCGGTCGATCGCCGACCGCGCGCAATCGCACGCATTCGCGCAAGTGCTCGCGGTTTCGTCGGGGCTGTCTCTCGAAGGCGTGAGGTTGGCGCTCGCGCATCATCTCGAACTCGACAGCCCCGCGGAAGATCTCGTTCGATTGGTGCAAGCTGCCGGCGATTGCGAGCGCGTGACGGTCGTGCTGTCTGCAAACGTCTTTGTCGGGGCGTTTCGCGCGATCGCTTTGGCGCGAGCGGCTTCGCGGCATGTCATCGTCCGCCCATCGAGCCGTGACTTCGCGTTCGCGCACGCGTTCGTTGATGCGGCCATTGCAGCTGGCGATTTGGGTCTGTCGCGAGTCGACACGATTGATTTTAAGTGCATAATGCACGGAGAAGTCCATGTCTACGGGCGCGATGAAACGATTCGCGCGATTCGCGCCGAGGTTGACCGAGGCGTTGTCGTCCGAGGCCATGGCACCGGGCTTGGCGTTGCTGTGATTAGCGAGGCCGCCGATCCCACTCGGGCGGCCAAGGCTCTCACCGACGACGTGGTCGCGTTCGATCAGCGCGGATGCTTGAGTCCGCGCATCGTCGTGTGCATCGGCGATGAGGCGCGCGCTTTTTCCTTCGCTCAAGCGCTCGATGCCGAGCTTCGTGCGGCTGAGGTTCGGGTGCCGCGCGGCACCGTGCCCACTGAAGAGCAAGCCCTTGCGACGCATTATCTGGCGACGATGGCGTTCGCCGGGCGCGTGTGGGCGGGCCCTACGCACGGGATCGGCGTTGCGCCGCGGGCGATGGCGCCACTTTTGCCCCCGCCGTACAGGCATTTGCATCTCGCAACATGTTCGTCGGATGCCGAAGCCGAGGCCGCGCTGGCCCCATTTCGGCCCGTTATCACGTGCGTCGGCAGCGACGCTCGCGCTCTTGCCGCGCGCGTGGCGCCCCCATGGGCGAGGCAAGCGAACTTGGGGAAAATGCAACGACCGCCGCTTGATGGGCCTGTCGATCGCCGCGCGCCGCACGCCGACGCGGAACGATGAGGCGCCCGGTGGCGGCACGTCGCAGTTTTTGAGCCGATTTTCAATCGGCGACACTCATCGCTGCGTTGCGAATGCGCACCGCGCCTCGTGATTTCGGGGGTCGCAACACCAACCGCCGCAACGTGCGAAACTCTGTGCGGTCTCCACGCAAGTCGCGCGCGTGTTGCAGACAATAAATGTCTTTTCTTTCAACCACTTACGAAGCAAAGAGACAAATGGCGTGACGCGTCGCGAAAGACGTTGTTACCTGCCTCCTCAAGCTGATGCGTCACGACGCGCGTGACGCGGTCCTAGAGCATCGAGAGACTTTTTTTCGGTGATGAGTGGTGGTGAATGGGGATGAGATGACTCAGGCGAAACACGCGTCCGCGCAGAGTAGTGTCTCGTGCGTGACGGGTTCGGCCGTACGGTAGGAAGACTTCGACGTAATACGCAGTACGGGCAGCGCGCATTTCGCGTGGGGCATCAGAGTCAAACGAGGTCCTCGGGGTTGTCCACAGCCCTGTGGATAACTCGTGGATTATTTCTGAATTGGGAATTGAACCGGAAGCGGGTGGCAATGGGGCACGATTCGATCTGGAGTGAAGCGGTCGCATTCACGAGGGCAAAGTCACCGGCGAGTTTCGAGCAGTGGTTTTCGGGCGTTCAGTTCGATGGAATCACCGACGGTGTGCTCAGCCTTCGTGCGCGCGATGAGTTCGTGCGCGAATGGGTGGACCAGCACTTTCTTCCAACCATGGTGGAGTTCTTGCGCGCGCAGACGGGCCTTAGCATCCAGGTGGCCTGGTGCGTTGGCGCTGAGCTCCCGCGTCCCGTTGCTGATGGGCTCACGCCGTATGCCCCTCCTGTCCGGCCTCGGACCCTGTCTCCTGATCGGCCGGGGAGTACGCGCGCGTCGGCTCTCGACGAATCGCCGCTCAACAATTCCATGGTCGGTCTGTCAGCTGATGCGGGATGGGGCGAGACCAGCCCGAACGATGCGCCCGAATTCGCGCACCGCTCGAGTGCGCCTCCGTCGACGCGTCAAAGTACCGTGTATAATGCACGATCCGTCGCGCCATCGTCGGCAGCACCTTCGGGGCGGCCTGCGAGGCCGCATGACACCTCAATGGGTTCATTCTCGTCGATGCACGGGACGCAGTCGTCGCCGCTAGCTCCGGTCGAGGGGCTCAACCCGAAGTATACGTTCGGTCACTTCGTTGTGGGGCCCTCCAACCAGCTGGCGCACGCAGCGGCCATCGCGGCCGCAGGCGGCGGAGGGCCGCGCCATAATCCCTTGTTTTTGTGCGGTGGCACAGGCCTCGGCAAAACTCACCTGGTGCATGCGGTTGCTCATCGGTTCCGGTCCGAGCGACCTTCGGCGCGCATTCTCTATTTGTCGGCTGAGAAGTTCGTCAACGAGTTCGTTCAGGCTCTTCAAGAGGGCAAAATGAACGAATTCCGCGCTCGGTACCGCGATCGATGCGACTTGCTGCTCGTCGACGACATTCAGTTCCTTGCGTCAAAAACCCAAACGCAAGAAGAGTTCTTTCACGCGTTCAACGCGCTTCATCAAGCGGACAAGCAAATCATCGTCACGAGCGACAAGTACCCGCAGCAGCTCGAGAAAATGGAGGAGCGCCTTGTCTCCCGGTTCTCCTGGGGGCTTGTCGCCGATATTCAAGGGCCTGAACTTGAAACGCGCGTCGCCATCTTGCGCAAAAAAGCGCAGATCGAGCAGATCGAGATGCCCGATGATGTCGTGTTGTTTCTCGCCCAGAGCATCCGGTCGAACGTTCGCGAACTCGAAGGCACACTGATTCGTCTGGCCGCCAAGTCGTCGCTCTTGGGGCGCGTGATTGACCTCGATTTCGCGAGGCAAGAACTGGCCCTCACGTCGACAAATCCGCGGGCCAACGAAGGCGGCGTCGACGACATTCAGCGAGCGGTGTGTCATCACTTCAAGCTGCGCGCCAATGACCTGCTGTCGAAAGATCGCCACAAGAGCATCGCGTTTGCGCGGCATGTGGCGATGTACCTATGCAAGCAGCGACTTACGTGCAGTTTCCCCGAGCTTGGCCGCGCGTTTGGAAACCGGGATCACACGACGGTGATGAGCGCCGTTCGCAAGGTCGAAGCCTTGCGCTCAAGCGATCCGGAGGTCCGCGCGCACCTCGAGGCGATCGAGCGCAAACTCGGCACAACAGATATGTAGTCTGCAATGGTTTCGCGGTGCTGCCTTCCAGTGGGCGAGCCCACGCGCTTCGAAAGAAGCAGCACCGGTGAGGCTTACATGGTTTCTTTCGGGAACGAGCCTTGGGCCACATGATGGCTGGCGACTGCTTTAAAGTAGTCGGCGAGTGCGTCGATTTCGCGAAGCTGAGCCTCGGCAAGACTTTGCTCGCGAAGGTTGACGAGCAGCAACGTTCCTTCGCCGAGGTCGAACCGCTGACGTTCCATCTCGACAAGCTGACGCGAGGCGACGACTTCGCGTCGCGTTGAGGCGATGCGCTCGCTCGCTTTGGCGACGGCGGAAGATGCATCATGCACGTCGGCGACGATCCGTTCTTTCGCGAACTGGGTCTGAAGCTCGATGCGCGCCAGGGTCGCCTCGGCTGCGCGCACGCGGCCCTCTTGGATGCGCGTGGCGATGGGGATGTCGAGCTGCAGGGCGACTTCGAGCTCGGGTTTGAGGATCTTGGTCTCGACGGCGTGGCCCATGTCTTTCGCGCCCGCGACGAACAAATCAACCCCGAGTTTGCGCTGGTTGCTCGCGAAGTCGCGGTCAATGCGCGTTTGCTCGCTGAGTTTTTGAAAGCGCCGCAGCTCGGGGCGCTGTGCGATGGCTCGCTCCTCGGAGGTTTTCGCCTCGGGGTGAGCCTCGTACCATGGGCTGTCAGGAAACGCCTTCGGCATGCGCGAGGCGTCGGGCTGCTGTGGGCGCCCTTGCGAGTCGCGCAGGCAGAGCGATAGCTCGATTGATGTGTTCTGCACGTTTCGTTCGGCTGAGGCGAGTTGCGCCGTGCGTTGGTGAATCACGCGCTCGTTTTCGGTTCGTTCGAACGCGGGAATATCGCCCTGGTCCACCCGAACCCCCAAACCCGCATCGCGAGCGGCTGCCATCGTGAGTATATCGCGCGCTACGGCCATTCGCCTTCCCGAGGCAACCCAATCCCAAAAGCGATGCGAACATGCTCGCGCGAGTTCGAGCTGCTGCTGCGTCACGCTCAAGCTCGCCACGTCGGTGCCAAGCTCAGCGCGTGCCAAACTCGCTCGTCGCCGGTCGATAG
>Ga0164292_10003165_pt1 | contig 13445 bp, 14 predicted proteins | sample GEODES117metaG_FD_111486 | JGI IMG/M metagenome (GOLD analysis project Ga0164292, IMG submission 111486) | Eutrophic lake water microbial communities from Lake Mendota, Wisconsin, USA - GEODES117 metaG | ecosystem: Environmental > Aquatic > Freshwater > Lake | place: USA: Lake Mendota... | reverse complement strand
GCCGCTGCTGATCGTGGCCATGGGCGCCGTCGTCATGCTCATCGTGCTGGCGGTCCTGCTGCCCATCATCGAGCTCAACCAGCTCGTGCTGTGATGCTCGCCCGGCTGGCGCTGCCGGAGCTGCCCCCCCGTGGCGCATGTTCCTCGGGCGGTAAAGTCTTGCGCGCACCGCGCACTTTGAACGCCCTACAGGCTCATGCCCAGCTCGCGCAAGATGGCCTCGTTGTGCTCTCCCACCTCAGGGACAGGTCCCATGTGGTGGGAAAAGCCGCTTTGGCTGGCAGGCGGCCAGAAGGCCGGCAAGGGGCCGGCGGGCGAGCCGACGGTGGTCAGGCGGGCGCGCGCATGCAATTGCGGATGGGCCCAGACACCGGCCATGGTGTTCATGCGCGCATTGGCGATCTGCGCATCGTCGAGCAACTGGCTCACCTGATCGGCGCTGAGTGCGGCAAACGCCTGCTCGATGATGGCGCGCAGGGCCGGTTCGTTTTCGCAGCGGCGGGTGACGCTGTGAAAGCGCGGATCGGTGCTCAATTGCGGCTGGGCCAGCACCTGCTCGCAAAAGCGATGCCACTCGCGCTCGTTTTGCACGCCCAGGATCACGGTCTGGCCGTCGCCGGCGGTATAGGGGCCGTAGGGCTGTATCGCCGCATGCGAGGCACCGGCACGCGCCGGCGGGCTGGCGCCGTCCATCGCGTAGTACAGGGGGTAACCCATCCACTCGACCAGTGACTCGAGCATGGAGACGTCGATGTGCGAGCCCTGGCCGGTCTTGCCACGCTGCAGGAGCGCGGCCAGGATGGCCGAGTAGGCGTACATGCCCGCTGCAATGTCTGCCATGGAATTGCCGCTTTTGGCAGGCACCTCGGGCGTACCGGTGACGCTGATCAGACCGGCTTCTGCCTGAATCAGCAAGTCGTAGGCCTTGCGCTGCCGGCTGGGGCCGTCCTGGCCATAGCCCGAGATGTCGCACACGATCAGCTCCGGGCGAGCGGCCCGCAAAGTGCCGGCATCGAGTCCGAGGCGCGCAGTTGCACCCGGCGCCAGGTTTTGCACCAGCACATCGGCGCGGTCGATCAGGGCGCGCAGCACCGCCAGATGGGCCGGCTGCTTGAGGTCGAGCGCCAGACTTTCCTTGGAGCGGTTGACCCACACAAAATGCGAAGACTGACCGCGCGCACGCTGGTCATAGTGGCGGGCGAAGTCGCCCGTGCCAGGCCGCTCGACCTTGATCACGCGGGCGCCGAGATCGGCCAGGTGACGGGTACACAGCGGCGCAGCAATGGCCTGCTCAAGCGAGACCACGGTGATGTGGTCCAAAGGCCTGGGGCCACTCATGTCTGGGGGCCGTCGTAGCGCTTGCCCAACGCGAGCAACTCGGGCGTGCCAATGAGCGCATTGAGCTGATCGAAATCGAGCATTTCATCCTTGAAAGGCGCAGTGGTCTGGTGCTGGTGCAAGCTGGCGTAGTAGCGGCGCAGCAGATGGCCCACGGCGCGGGCCGTGCCACCGGGAAAAATCACGATGCGAAAGCCCAACTCGCCCAGCACCGCTGCGCTGTGCACCGGCGTCTTGCCGCCCTCGACCATATTGGCCAGCAAAGGAATGCGATGGCCAAAACGGTCGCAGGCCGCCTTCATCTGCTCGGGGCTGCGCAGCGCTTCGATGAAGAGCGCGTCGACACCGCAGGCCAGGTAGTGCTCGGCGCGCTCGAGCGCAGCCTCCAGGCCTTCGACCGCCACCGCGTCGGTGCGCGCCAGAATCAGGGTGCTCGCGCTGTGGCGTGCATCAAGGGCCGCCTTGAGCTTGCCGCACATCTCGGCCACAGGCACCACACCCTTGCCATCGAGATGGCCACAGCGCTTGGGGAAGGTCTGATCCTCCAACTGGATCATGGCCGCGCCGGCGCGCTCGAAGGCGCGCACGGTGCGCTGCGTGTTCAGGGCGTTGCCAAAGCCGGTGTCGGCATCGACGATGACCGGCAATTGCACCCGCTCGGTGATGCGCGCCAGGGTCTCTGCGACCTCGCTGGCCGTGGTCAGGCCTACATCGGATCGACCCAGCCGGGTGTAGGCGATCGACGCGCCAGAGAGGTAAAGCGCCTCAAAACCAGCCTGTTCGGCCACCAAAGCGGTAAAGGCGTCATAGACACCCGGGGCCAACAGGGCCTTGGGTTGCTGCAGTCTTGTGGCGAGGGTCATGGTCGGGCATCCAGAGGTTCAAAGTCGAAAGGACAGACGCGGATCGGACTCAGGCCGCGCCCAGCCGGGCCGCGATGTCGCGGGCGGCCAGCCACCCGCCGCCGACAGCACTGAGCAAGCCGTTGCCGGCCATGTAGCCGTCGGCCCCACGGCCCGAAACGCCCCGCGCCGCACCGCCGGCTGCGTACAGGTTGTCAAGGGCCTGCCCCTGCTGGTCAATGACACGGCAGCGCGCATCAACTTCCAGCCCACCTTGGGTGTGAAACAGGGCGCCGGTGACCTTGACCGCAAAATAGGGCGGCGCCAGCGCACGGCTGAACCGCCGGCCCAGCTGGTCGGTGTGGCCCGGGCGAATCTCGTCGAGCGTAGCCTGCAAGACCGCCGGGTCGCAGCCGATCAGGGCCGCCAGGGCGGGCACATCGGCGGCGGTGCGCAGCGCGCCAGCAGCCTCGGCATCGCGGAAGTCGGGAAAGCCCCGCAGCAGCTCGAGCAGTGGCGCGTCAAAGACGTCCCAGGCCATAGCGCCGGGCTGGGCCAGCACATGCACGGCCGCTTCCGAGTAGCCACCTGTCTCGTCGTTAAAGCGCTGACCCCGCGCATTGATCTGCACCCCGCCTTCCATGATGAAGGCCCAGGTCACGAGTGCGCCTTGAGGCATGGCCCAGGAACCGTGACCCTGATAAGCATCGAGATCGCCCATGCGCCAGCCAAGCTGCTGCCCCCAGCTGATCGCGGTGCCGTCGTTGCCCTGGTGACCGGCGAATACGGCCTCGGTCATCTCGGGCAGCAGCTCTCGCACCATCTGTGTATTGCCCCCAAAACCATTGCAGGCCAGCAGCAGATACTGGCAGGCCAGGTGCTCCATCTGGCCGTCAGGCCTTTGGTAGCCCACGCCGAGCACGCGGCCGTCGCTTGCGATCCACAACTGGCGCACCAGCGCCTGGCCCAGCACATCGGCGCCCAGGTCTGAGGCCAGCTGCGCCAGCCGCGTCATGAAGGTCGCGCCGGTTTTCTCGGGCATGGTGTGCATGCGCCGCACGCTGTGACCGGGGTAGAGAAATCCGTCGACGATTTCAAAGGGCAGGCCAAGACGTTCGAGCGTGTCAATGGCCGGCGTGACCGCGTGCACATAAGCCTCGACCAGGTGCAAGGGTGCCTGGCCATGGGCCTTTTTCATGACGTCATCGATGAGCCGCTGGTACGAATCTTCTATGCCCAGCGCGCGCTGCAGCCGCGTCTGCGCCGCTGGAATAAAGCCAGAAGACAAGGCGGTCGAGCCGGTGGGGTTGGCATCACGCTCGAGCACCAGCGCCTCGATACCGGCCTGGCGCAAGGCAATGGCCGCGCTCAGGCCGCAGGAGCCGCCGCCGACGATGCACACCGGCACCTCGGGCGTGCCGTCCGGCATGGATGGGGCGCGGACCACGGTGGGATGGGTGTTCACAAAGCCTCCCTTTTTGCTTGCATGCGCTGCTTGAGCTGGGCGAGCAAGCCACCGGCTTGCACCATCTCGAGCAGAAATTCGGGAATCGGCTCGCAGGCTAGGCGCTGGCCGTCGGCGCGCACCACGGCGCGGCCGGGCAAGTCCAGCGCAATCGATTCGCCTTCCTCCAGCAACTGGGCCTGCGGGCAGGTCAGCAGCAGCAGCCCCAAATTGAAGGCATTGCGAAAATACAGACCGCTGTAGGACGGCGCGATCACCGCCCGCACGCCCAGCTCCACCAGGGCGCCGGCTGCCTGCTCGCGCGAGGAGCCAATGCCAAAGTTGGGCCCGGCTGCAATCACGTCGCCCGGTCGCACACGCGCTGCGAAATCCGGCCGGACACCCTCCAGGCAATGTCGTGCAATATCGGACAGGCCCAGCTTCATGTAGGCGCCCGGGGCCAGCTGATCGGTGTCGATGTCGGCGCCGAGCTTCCAGACGGTGTGCGCGCTCATGCCAGCACCTCACGGGGATCGGTGATGCGCCCGCGCAGCGCCGAGGCGGCCACGGTATAGGGCGAGGCCAAATAGACCTGCGCTGTGGCCGAGCCCATTCGGCCCTTGAAATTGCGGGCGGTCGTGGCAATCACGTTCGCGCCGTCAGGAATGCTGCCGCCGTAGCCCGAACAAGCGCCGCAGGCCGTGGGCAGCACCTGCGCGCCGAGTCCGCGCAGCCGCTCCATGATGCCCTCAGACTCGGCCTGCGCCTGGTCTTGCTGACTGGCCGGGGCGACCATCAGTCGCACCCCATCGGGCAGCCGCTGCGCGCCGGCGCGCTCGAAAACCTGGGCCGCGGCCCGCAGATCGTCGAGCTTGGCGCCGGTGCACGCGCCGATATAAGCCACCTGCACCGCCGTGTCGCCAAACTGGTCGACCGCGCGTGTATTGGCCGGGCTGTGCGGGGCGGCCACCTGGGGCGAAAGAGCCCCCGCATCGAAACCGTGGACGATGGCATGGGCCTGCTCATCGGTCTCCCAGCCCTCGATGTCGACCTCGTGCACGCCGGCCAGCGCCAGCGCCTCGCGCGTGACCTCATCGGGCGCAATCAGGCCGGCCTGGGCACCCATCTCGGCGCTCATGTTCGACAAGGTCATGCGCTCCTGCATGGACAGCGCGCGCACCGCCTCGCCGCAAAACTCCACCGCCTGGTACTGGCCCCCGTTCATGCCAAAGCGCCCGATCATGTGCAGCATCATGTCCTTGGCGCTCACGCCCTCCACCAGCCGACCGTCCCAGCGCATGCGCAATGTTTGCGGCACGCGCACCCAGATCTGGCCGGTGACCACCACGCCCAGCATCTCGGTGCTGCCGATGCCAAACATGTAAGCACCGAAGGCGCCGCCGGTGGGCGAATGCGAGTCACCGCCAACGCAAAAAAGGCCCGGCCGCAGATGCCCTTTTTGCGGCAGCACCACGTGGCATATGCCCTGCCCGTCGTAGACGTGCGGCAGTTGCTGCTCGCGCGCCCAGTCGCGGGCGATGCGCACAATGCGCCGCGAGTCGTCGTCCTGCTCGGGCACGTAGTGGTCCATGACCAGCACGATGCGCGACTTGTCCCAAACCTGAGCGCCGAGTTCCTCAAGCATGGGCTTGAGGCGGCGCGGGCCGGAGGAGTCGTGAAACATCGCCAGATCGACCTGGCAGTTGACGATCTCGCCGACGGCCACATGCTCGCGTCCGGCTGCACGGGCGATGAGTTTTTGAGCCAGCGTCTGCGCCGGCGCGTCCTGGGTCTTCACCGATTGCCCTCCTGTTGGACCTGCACAGCGCCCCCTGCAGCGCCCTGCTCTTGCTGTTTGACGGCGATGCGCGCATCGACACTGCCGATGCGTGAGACCTCCATCTGGTATTCGTAGCGGTCGGGGCGGTACAAGCCCTCGAGCCACTGCACCGGCCTGTCCTGGGCATCGAAGACCAGCCGGCGCACGGCCAGCAAGGCGGTCCCGATGGCCACGCCCAGTTCAGCGGCGACCTGCGCATCGGCGGCTCGCGCCGAAATCGTCTGCTGCGCCCGGCCCAGCTCGACGCCCGATTCTTCGAGCAGCTGCAGCAAGGGCTTGCCCGCCAGCGCACGCCTGGACACGCCGGCCAGCAGCGACTGCGGCATGTAGGTGGTGATGTGCGACAGCGGCCCTTCGCGCGAGCTGCGCCGACGCACGGCCTTGCGCACCGGGCTGCCCGGTTCGAGCTGCAAGGCGGCGGCCACCGATTCACTGGCCGCCACGGTGCGCCAGTCGAGCACCTTGACCGTGGTCGCACGGCTGGCGCTGACTATGGCTTCCATCAGGCCAGCCAAACGGGTCGGTCGCGCCTGCACGCCCGCAGCCTGCGCCGCGGCACTGCGCGCAGCTAGCGTCGGGAAGGTGCCGCGGCCGGCCACCCGCACAATCAAGCCTTCGGCCACCAGCTGCTCCATGGCATGGCGAATGGTCACGCGGCCTACGGCAAACTGCCGCGCCAGGGCCACCTCGGCCGGCAGGCCCTGGGCAAACAGCCCCTCCTGCAACTGCTCGCGCAGCACCAGGTAAACCTGGTGGTATTTGGTCAACGGAAGCCTTGTGCTCATGCTTGAGCCCCGTGCCAATGCAACAGATCGATGCCGAACACCGACTCGGGGTCGACGCCCTCAAGCAGGTGGTAGAGCACAAACCGGTAACTGTCGTGGGCATCGATCTCGCTGGGCGTGATCGCAAAGGCCAGGTTACCGCCCGTGCTCAGCCGGCCGGGATAGCTCCAATGGAGCAGCGTCTGCTTGAACACCGCGGCAGCGGTGCGCGCGAGCGAGGCATCGGGCGCCAAAAACTCAAGCATCAGGGCCACCTCGTGGGCACTGCGCTGCTCAGGCGGCAAAGGCCGCACCGCACCCTGACCATAGACATGCTCAACCATCTGCCAGGGGCCGGGCAGGAGGCTGCGCACACGCTGGCCTACGGCCTGCAGAACGGCAGGCAACTGGGCGATCAGGGTCGGATCGGCCACGCCGGCCAGCAGCACAGTGCGCGCGCCCAAGCGCGCCGCGCCCTCCACCTTGAGCGTAGGCTGGGCCCGAGGGACAAAGCATGCGCCGCTAACCCGGGTGCGGTGCGCATCGATCGCCTCGTAGCGGGCCTGGCGCAGATCAAGTGTGCCCTCAGGCTCATCGACGCACCAAGGGTCGGCCTGCTCGTACAGCGCATGGGCCGCCACCGATGCGGGCGTGGCATGAAGCAGCGGGTTCATGCTCTCCAATATGAAGTCGTCCATGCCCAGCTCGGCCAGCATGGCGTCGCGCCCACCGGGGATGCAGCACAACGAGGTGCACTCGATAATTTTGGCCATGTGCAGGGCCAGCGCCTCGGGGTAGCCGAGCATCAGGGGCAAGGCGGCAAAAATGGCAGTGTCGCAAGAGCGGCCGGCGATGAGCACATCGGGCCGCTGCTCAAGCGCGCGCACAAAAGTCTGCGTGCCGCACTGCGCCACGATGTGAGCTGCCGCCTGCAACTGCTCGGGCTGCGGCAGGGCCAGCGGCGAGCCAGCGGCGCCTTCGTCCAAAGGTTTGAGGCGGCCGTCCTGCAAGGCACCGAGCATGACGGGCAGCGGCACGTCGCTGCAGACCGTGGCCACCTTGAGCGACAGGTCATGGGCCTGCGCCACTTGCCGCAGCACACTCAAGGTCGCTTGCAGATGCGGCCGCGCACCGGCGGTGCCAGCGCTGCCGATGATCAGCGGCACATCGAGTCGGCGCGCGGCGCACAAGACCAGCTCGAGGTCGCGCCGCACCATGGCAGCCGGCGCGGCCATCTGACCGGAGCCCAGGTAGTAGGGGCCAGGATCGATCGAGCCCATGTCGCAGCCAATCAGGTCGGGCTGACGGGCCAGGCCGCGCTCGAAAGACTCCTTTGGGATGCCGTAGCCCAGCTGGCCCGAGGCCGACAACACACGCAGCCGCTGGCCACCCGGGCGGTGTTGGGACAGCAAACGATCGACTGCCGTCACAGCGCCAGCTCCAGCAAAGGGGCGTGCTGCTGCGCACCGTAGACATCGCCGTCGCCCGGATCACCGGCGCACAGCCGCCGCGGCAACGTCAGCTTGATGGCGAACAAATGCGGCAGATCGAAGCGTCGGACCTGCTCGGGCGGAAACCCGTAGAGCGCCGCCACCGAGGCCACGCTCAGGGCCGGGCTGGACACGGCGCGCGCATAGGCCTGCTCGTCAAGAAAAAACAGATCCAGACTCAGGCACAGCGGGCCCGCATTCTTGCTGCGCACGACTCGGGCCAGGGATCGCAGGGTCGCTGCGGATGCAAGCATGGGCTTAGCGGGCGGTAAAGCCACCATCGGCGCACAGCAACTGTCCGGTGATGAAGGACGCACGCTGCGACAACAAGAAACTCACGACCTCGGCAATTTCATCGGGCCGGCCGAGCCGGCCCATAGGAATGCTGGCCTGCATCGCAGCCAAGGCGCCTGGGTCGGCCACTGTGGCGGCCACCATGGGCGTGTCGACCGGGCCCGGGCCGATGGCATTGATGCGCACGCCCTCGCCCGCCCACTCCAGCGCCAGCGACTTGACCATGCCATCGAGCCCGGCCTTGGAGGCGGCGTAGGCCGCACCGCGCGCATGACCCACTCGGCCGATCTGACTGCTGATCACCACGACACTGGCATCGCCGCGGCGCTGCCGGCGCATGCAGGCAATGGCGGCGCGGGTGACGATGAAGGTCGAGTCGAGGTTGAGCGCCAGCGTCTGTCGCCACTCCTGGACACTGGTCTCGTCTGAGGTCTTCTTGAAGAAGATTCCGGCGCAGCAGGCCAGTGCGTCGAGCCCGCCCAACTGCTCGGCTGCACGCTCGGGCAGGCTGGCGCAGGCCGCATCGTCAAACAGATCCTGCACGAAGACCGGGATCTGGGGGAGACGATCGAGCAGCACCTCGCGCTGCGCAGGCGTCTGCACCACGGCCGCCACGTGCGCGCCATGGCCTGCCAGCGCGCAAGCGGTGGCCAGACCGATGCCCGAGCCCGCGCCGGTGACCAGGGCGCGGCGTCCCTGCAACTCGGCAACGCGGCTGGCCATGGTCACAATCCCAGGTAGTTCTTGCGCAATTCGGGGTCGCGGGCGAGTTCGGCCGCCTGACCCTGCATGGCAACGCGGCCGTTTTCGATGATGTAGGCCCGGTGCGCAATCGCCAGCGTCTGCACCGCGTTTTGCTCCATCAGCAAGATGGGCAAGCCTTCTTGGTTGATGCGCACAATCAGCTCAAACATCTGCTCGACCAAAAGGGGCGACAAGCCCAACGAAGGCTCGTCCATGATGAGCAGCACCGGCTCGGACATCAGGCCGCGACCGATGGCCAGCATCTGCTGCTCACCGCCCGACAGGGTGCCGGCCAGTTGGTCAAAACGCTCGCGCAGACGCGGGAAGATGCCCACCACGCGTTCGAGGTTCTGGGCGCGATTGCTCTTGCCGCGCACCAAGCTGCCCAGCTCCAGGTTCTCGCGCACATTGAGGTTGGGGAAAATGCGCCGCCCCTCGGGCACATGGATCAAGCCGCGCTTGACCACCTCGCTCGAGGACAGCCCGGCAATCTCCTCGCCCTGGAAGCGGATCGAGCCGCCAAAGGGTCGGTAGAGCGCCGAGATGTTGTTGTTGAGCGTGGACTTGCCCACCCCGTTGCTGCCCAGCACCGCCACGATTTCGCCGGCGCCAACCTCGAGGTCGATGCCGCGCAAGATTTCAACGCTGCCGTAGCCGGCATGCAGCTGACGCACCTCAAGCATGCTCGACTCCCTGCGCCGGCTCGGCGCCCATCTGGTCGGCCGCGCCCCGACCGAGGTAGGCTTCGACCACATCGCGGTTGTTCACGATTTCGCGCGGCGCGCCCTCTGCAATGATCTTGCCGTAGGACAGCACGTAGATGTGCTCTGACAAGCTCATCACCGCATGCATCACATGCTCGATGAGCAAGATCGTCACGCCGCTGTCGCGGATCTTGCGGATGATGCCGATGATCTCGTGGATTTCCTGCGGATTGAGTCCGGCCATGACCTCGTCGAGCAGCAGCAGCTTGGGATCGGTGGCCAGCGTACGCGCCAACTCGAGCCGCTTGCGACCGGCCACCGTCAGGTCGGCCGCCGGCTGGTCGAGCATTGCAGCGGGCATGCCCACCCGCTCGGCGATCGTGCGGGCATGGGCCAGGGCATCGGCACGCCGGGCGTGCAGCTGGTGTGAACCCACCGCGATGTTCTCCAGCACCGACAGCTTGGCAAAGGGCTGGGTGATCTGGAAGGTGCGCACCATGCCGCGGCGGGAGATGTCGTGAACCTTCAACCCCGTGATGTCCTGGCCGAGGAACTGCACTTGGCCGTGGTTGACCGGCAAAAAACCGGCGATGCAGGCAAACAAGGTGGTCTTGCCGGCCCCATTGGGGCCAATGAGCGCCACGATGCGCCCCTGCCCCACTTCCAGGCTGGCGTTGTCGACCGCCTTGAGGCCACCGAAGATCTTGGTCAGCTGGGTCACCTTGAGCATCATGAACCCCCGCGGCGCCGGCCGCGCCGCTCAAACAAATCGATCAGCCCGTTGGGCAAATAGGCGATGATGACCACCAACAAGGCACCGTAGAGCACCAGCGAGAGGCCCTGGATGGTGAACCAGGCACGCGTGACCTCGCTCACGGCGGCCAGCAGGACCGCGCCGATGAGTGGGCCGTAAACCGTACCTGCGCCACCGATCATGCTCACCAGCAGCATCTCGACCGACTTGTCGACGCCAAAGGCAATGCTCGGGTCGATATAGAGAAAGTACTGCGCGAAAAAGCAGCCGCCGGTGCCCGCGATGGCGCCCGAGATCATCATGATCTTGGTCTTTTCGGCAAAGGTGTCAATACCCAGTGCGCGCGCCGAGTCCTCGTTTTCTCGGATGGCCGCCAGCCGGGCGCCAAAGCGCGAGGCCTTGAGCCAAAGCGCCAGAGCCACCGAGATCACCGTCAGAGCCAGGATGATGAAATAAAACACCCGCCTGTCACCGAACTGGAAGTTGGCCACGGTCTGCTTCATCGGAATGAGCATGCCCAGGCCGCCGCCGGTGATCTCCACCGAATTGGCCACGATGCGAAACACCTCGGCAAACGCCAGGGTGATGAGCGCGAAGTAGGACCCTTTGAGCCCAGCACGAAACGACAACACGGCAATGAGCCAACCGGCGGCCGCTCCGGCCAGGGCCGATACCGGCAAACCCAGCCAGGGGTTGAAGCCAAAGCGCATCTGCACGATGGTCGAGGCATAGGCACCGACGCCGAAGAAGGCCACATGGCCAAACGACAGCTGCCCGGCAAAGCCGCCGGCGATGTTCCAAGACTGACCGATAAAGGCATAAAACAGCGCCAGCACGCCGAAATTGACCATGAAAGGCGAGCTGAAAACCAGGGGAAACAGCAGGGCCAGCAGGAGCAAAAAGCCATGCACCATCCAGGGCGAGCGCACGGCGTTCATCGCTTGTCTCCAAACAGACCGGAGGGCCTGAACAACAAAATCAGAATGAAGATCAGCGAGATGCCGATCTGGCCCAGGCTCTCTCCGAGAAAGAGGCCACCAAACGATTCGGTCAGCCCCACGATCAGCCCGCCGACGACGGCGCCCAGGAAGCTGCCCATGCCGCCGAGCACCACCACCGTGAACGCCACGATCACGAACACATGGCCGCTTGAGGGCGAAACGTAGAAGATGGGCATCAAGAGGCAGGCCGCTGCGCCCAGGGTGGCCAGACCGACGCCAAAGGAGATGGCAAAGACCTTGTCGACGTCGATGCCCACCAGGCGCGCGCCCATGCGCTCCTTGGCCACTGCGCGAATGGCTTTGCCGGTGTCGGTGCGGGTGATGAAAAGGCCCAGCAGGCCGCACAGCACCATGGCCGCCACAAACGAGACCACCTTGGGCACGCCCAGCAGCAGCGGGCCCAACTCGATCATCTTGTCGCTGTAGGCCAGCGAGATCGTGCGCGAGTCGCCTTTAAAAAACAGCAGCGCCAGGTTCTCAAGCAGGATGGACAGCCCCAGCGTGATGAGCAGGATGTTCTCATCACGCCCAAGCGAGAGCTTGCCGATCATGTGACGGTAAAGCAGGTAGCCCAGCACGTACATGCCCGGCACCATGACGATGAGCGCCAGGTAGGGGTCGATGCCGGCCTTGGTCAGCAAAAAATAGACGGCAAACATGGCCAGCATAAGCATGCTGCCATGGGCGAAGTTGATGATGTGCAGCACGCCATAGATCAGCGTCAGGCCTGACGCGACCAGGGTGTAGATGCCACCCATCAGCAGGCCGTTGATGGCGGCAGCAGCAAGAATGGTTGGGTCCACGTGGACTTGCCTCTACAGGAGGAGGAGGAGAAAAAAGGAAGGGGTGGGCATGAGCGGCGAGCCGCTCATGCCCAAAAAGTCCAGCGCCTCGGCAGCGCCCAAGCGGGCACTGCCAGAGGCCGCATGACGCTTGCGATCAGCTGAACTTGGGCTTGGGGAAGACCGGCTTGGCCGCTGCAAACTCGTTGGGCCAGACCACATCGATGTCGGTGCGGGTGGCTTGCAGCAACACGGCACGGCCGCCTTGGTTCTGGCCGTTGACAAACCGGGTCGGGCCGTAGGGCATGAAGTGGTCGGACCAGGTGCTGGACTCGAGCGCGGCAATCGCCTTTTCTTTGTCGGCCGTACCGGCGCGCTGCAGTGCGTCGGCATAGAGCTTGACCGAGTTGTAGCCGCAGTAGACCTCGAAGGTAAACAGCGCATTGCGATCGGCTGCACGCTTGCGCACGTCGGCCGCGCGCGGGTTGCGCGGGTTGAACCAGTGGTTGAAGTCCATCATGTGCTGCGCCACATCGGGCTGCTCTTGCACCAGCTTGTAGTTAAAGCCGCCGCCGAGCACGCTGAACATGCCCGCCAGGTCCACCCTTTGCTGATGCAGCGTGCGCGCGAGCAACACGTACTCGTTCTGGTAGTTGCTCATGATCACCAGATCGGGGCGCAGGCTGCGGATGCGCAGGGCCACGTTGGAGAAGTCACGCGTCGGGTTGGCGTGCTTGATGACCTCGGCCACCTCGATGCCGATGCCCGGCAGCTTGCCCGCAAGCAGCTTGGCCGTGCCCGTGCCGAACTCAGACTCCTCGTGCACCAGCACGGCCTTCTTGGCAATACCACCGGCAGCCTTGTTGACCTGGCCCAGGCCCTCAATGGCGTCGTCGACGCATTTGCCAAAACCGGGCGCCAGGCGGAACACGTTCTTCAGGCCACGGTTGACGATGTTGTCAGACACACCCACGTCGATCAGGAAGGGCGTGTTGTACTTGGCCGCTGCCTGCGTGGCCGGCAGCGCGATGGCGCTGGAAAAGCAGCCCACGTAAGCCGCAACACCCTCTTGGTGCAGACGCTCGACCTCGGAGACACCGACCTCGGGGCGCGACTGCGAATCGCCCAGCACGGCCTCCAGACGGGCACCACCCATGGACTTGATGCCACCGGCCGCGTTGATCTCATCGATGGCGATCTGGCAGCCCAGACGGCCTTGACCGCCGCTGTAGGCCAGGCCGCCGCTGACGGGATGCACAAGACCGATCTTGACGGAGCGGGCCTGGGCCAGCAACAGGCCTGGGGCGCCAAGGGCGGTGGTGGCAGCGCCAGCTTGCAAAATCAATCGACGGGACACGCGGTGGGGAGACGTCATGGTTAGTCCTCAAGGGTGAAGGTGGGAAATCGGTTAAATTGTCCTATTGATAGGACAATAGCGCGAACTGTGC
>Ga0164292_10003163_pt1 | contig 13452 bp, 14 predicted proteins | sample GEODES117metaG_FD_111486 | JGI IMG/M metagenome (GOLD analysis project Ga0164292, IMG submission 111486) | Eutrophic lake water microbial communities from Lake Mendota, Wisconsin, USA - GEODES117 metaG | ecosystem: Environmental > Aquatic > Freshwater > Lake | place: USA: Lake Mendota... | reverse complement strand
GGGCGTTGGCCACCAGGGCGCCGTTGCCGTCGAACACGGCACAGGAGAAGTCGAGCCGCTCGCGGATGTTCACCGAGATGGCGCTCTGCTGCAGGCGGGCCCCCATCTGCTCGGCCACCGCCATGAAGCGGTGGTTGTAGAGCTGCAGCAGGGTGGGATCGGGCGCGGCAGTCGCCGGGCTGGCGGCCGCGGCCGTGGTGGCAGACGGGGCTGCGGCGTCCGCACCTGCAGCGCCCTCCGTCTGCTCCAGCCACAGGGCGCCCCCGGGCAGCAGCCGAGCCTGCCAGCCCGGCTCCAGCAGGCTGGTGGAGGTGGGGTCGCTGATCAGGGCCGGCCCCTGCAGCGCCTGGCCCGGCTGCATCTGTTCGCGCTGCCAGTGGGGCACCGACTGCCACTGGCCGTGGTGCCAGAGCGGACAGGTGGCTGGCTCAGGCAGGCCGGCAGGGGCGGAGTCGCAAGCGGGGAAGGCAACGCTCGCCGGGCGGCATGCGGTGTCCTCAGCGGCGGCCTCCAGCTCCACCAGCAGCCGCTCCACGATCAGCGTCTCAGCGGCCCCCTCGGGCACATAGCCGAAGCGGCGGCGATGGCTGGCGGCAAAGGCCTGCTGCAGTGCGGCCACAGCCTCGTCGGCATCCAGGGCGACCGCCCCCTCAGCCCAGAGCAGCTCCAGCCCCCGCTCGCTGCCGGGGTAGCGCAGCTCCAGCCACACGCTGCGCCGGGACGGCCGATCACCCCCAAGTCGGGCAGCGCCCTCCGCCGCCAGCTGGTCGCAAAGCTGCTGCAGCTGGGGCAGCAGCGCCGGGCTGAGGGGAGCAGCCAGGCTGCTCTCCAGCAACAGCCGCTGGCGCGCCATGCCGATGCCGTAGGCCGACAGCACCCCCGCCAATGGGTGGAGCAGCACCCGCTGCACCCCCAGCACCTCGGCCAGGCGGCAGGCGTGCTGGCCGCCGGCTCCGCCGTAGCTCACCAACAGGGCGCCGCGCAGGTCATGGCCGCGCTCGATCGAGATGCGGCGGATGGCTCCGGCCATCGTCTCGATGGCGATCGCCAGGGCCCCGGCCGCCACCTGCTCGGCGGTGATGCCGGGAGCCACCGCGGCCATCGCAGCAGCGAGCTCCGCGAAGCGGGAGCGGGCGGCCTGCAGATCCGCAGGCTGGTCGCCGCCGGCTCCGAACACCGCCGGCAGGGCTGCCGCCGGCAGCCGGCCCAGCAGGAGGTTGGCGTCGGTGATGGTGGCAGGGCCGCCGCCGCGGTAGGAGGCGGGCCCCGGATTGGCGCCAGCCGATTCGGGACCCACCAGCAGCCGCTCGCCATCGAAATGCACGATCGAGCCACCACCGGCGGCCACGGTGTGGATCGGCAGCATCGGCGCCTGCAGGCGCAGCCCGGCAATCTCCGTTTCCGGCAGCCGCTCCCAGGCCAGCGCGCCGAGCTCAGGCGCGAAGTGAAACACGTCGGTGGAGGTGCCGCCCATGTCGAAGCCCACCACGGGGCAGTCGGAGCCACCGGCCTCGGCCAGGGCCTGCCGAGCCACGGCCACCGCGCCCACCATGCCGCCGGCGGGCCCGGAGAGGATCGTGTCCTTGGCGAGGAGCAGGGCCGGATCGGCCAGGGCGCCACTGGAGCCCATCACCCGCAGGCGCGGGGCCGGGCCAAGGGCAGCGCGCACCTGGGCCAGGTAACGCTCCAGCACCGGCGCCACCGCCGCCTCCACCAGGGTGGTGTGGCCGCGGGGCACCAGCCGGGGCTGGGCGCTGAGCTGGTGGGAGAGGGCGATCGCGTCAAAGCCGAAGGGCGCCAGCCAGGCCCCCAGCTGCCGCTCATGGGCGCTGTGGCGACCGCCGTGCAGCAGGGCCACCGCACAGCTGCGGTAGCCGGCCGCCTGGGCCGCCCGCACGTCCGCGGCCAGGGCCGTATCGAGCTCCAGCGGCTCCAGTTCCTGGCCATCGGCGGCCAGCCGGCCCCCCACTTCGATCACCCGCACATCCAGGGGACGGGGCCGCTCGATCGCCAGGGCAAAGATGTCGGGACGGTGCTGGTCGCCGATGGTGAGCAGGTCGGCCAGACCCCGGTTGATCAGCAGCAGCACCGGTGCCCCGTGGTGCTCCAGCAGGGCATTGGTGGCCACGGTCGTGCCCAGCCGCACCTCCTCCAGCAGTCCATCGGGGATGGGAGCCTCTTCCACCAGCCCCAGCAGCTCCTGAATCGCCCGCACGGCCGGATCGCCGGGCCGGTCGGGCTGCTCGGAGAGCACCTTGGCCACCCGCAGGCGGCCCACCGGATCGCAGCCCACCACATCGGTGAAGGTGCCGCCCCGGTCGATCCAGAACCGCCAACCGCGGCCGCCCTGCCCAGCCTGCTCCGTCATCGCGGCAGCGTAGGTGCCCCCTCCAGGCGACGGGCCGGGCTCAGCCGGGCGGCTCGAACACCACCTGGCCGAACACGTTCTGCACCACAAACAGCAGCACATAGCCCAGCACTGCCGACAACACCGGCGTGGACACCCAGCCGGAAGCGATGCGGGCCAGCATTCCCCAGCGCACCTGGCGCAGGCCGCGCTGGCCCTGCAGCAGGGCCACCCCCACCACCGCGCCGATCACGGCCTGGGAACTCGACACGGGGATCAGGGGAATCCGCGGCAGTCCCAGCCCCACCAGCCCATCGGAGAGCCCCTGGGAGGAGAACACGAACAGCACCAGCGCATTGGCCAGCACCACCACCAGGGCCCCGAAGGGTGAAAGGGGCATCAGCCTGGCCCCCACCGTGATCATCACCTCGCGCGAGCGGGTGTACACCCCCAAGGCGATCGCCAGGCCGCCGAGCAGGAAGAGCTGCTGACTGCCGCTGAACACCAGGCCCCCCGGCAGGATCACCGCCGGGAAGGGGGCCGCCGGCACGAACACGCCCATCACATTGCCGATGTTGTTGGCCCCCAGGCTGTAGGAACCCAACACCCCGGCCAGGATCAGGCCAAGGCGCAGGCCGGCATCGAGGCGCAACAGGTGCAATCTGCTTCTGCGCAGCAGGAAGGCCCCACCCAGGTAGAGCAGGGCAGCCACCACGGCCGCCAGCAGCGGACACACCACCCAGGTGGCCACGATGCGGCTGAGCTGGCTCAGGTCGGTGGCCGAGCCACTGAACCAGTTCCAGCCCACGATCGCCCCCACCACCGCCTGGGTGGAGGACACCGGCAGGCCTGCACGGGTCATCCAGCTCACGGTGAGGGCCGCGGCCAGGGCCGTGGTGAACGAGCCGGCCAGGGCATTCACGGCTCCCAGTTGCCCCAGGCCACCGCTGGCACCGGCGCCGGCACTCACGGCCCCGAGGATCACAAACAGGCTGCACAGCATCGCGGCGGTGGAGAAGCGCAGCATTCGGCTGCCCACCGCCGAGCCGAACACGTTGGAGGCATCGTTGGCCCCCAGCGACCAGCCCAGAAACAGACCGCTGGAGAGAAACAGCAGACCGGATGCCAGCACTACAGCGCCCGCTTGATCGCCAGGATCGAAAGCTCGTCGCTGATCTCCTCGGCCAGATCGGCCAGGCCATCGATCACCGCCAGGGCATCACGGCCCAGCAGCTTCTGTTCCAGGGGACGTCCTGAGGCGAACAGACCTCGCTTCAGGCGCACGGTGATGCCATCGGCTTCTGATTCGTACACGCGGATCTGATTGATGTGATCGCGCACCGCCTCCGGATTGCGGAAGAAGGCGCGGGCCCCCTGCACCGCTGCCTGCACGCTCTGCACCACCACCGCCACCAGTTCCTTGGCCTCGGCGATCGACTGCTGACCGCTCACCACATCGCTGTACTCGATCAGAAAATCCTGAAAGACGTTCTTGATCGAATCGAGCAGGCGGTAGAGATTGCTGAGCAACCGCAGCACATCACCGCGAAATTCGGGAATCAGCATCTCGCTGTAGAGCGTGTCCATCACCCGCCGGCGCAGCTGATTGCAGCGCTCCTTGAGCTGGATCAATTGCTCCAGCTTCTCTTCGGTTTCGGGAACCAGGCCCCGCTCCAGCAACAACACCATGCCGCGCTCGAACAGGATGCCCCCCTCGGCCACCTTGTCGAGAAACTCGTCGATCCGCAGCTCCAGGGAGCGGGTCTTGGCAAAAAGCGTGGAGCCAGGGTTCACGGGCCTGGGCCTAGCGGTAGTTCTCGAACTGGAGCGGCACCTCCAGGTCCTTCTCCTGTTCGCGCAGCAGGGCGATCACCTGCTGGAGATCGTCCTTGCTCTTGCTGGTCACCCGCAGGCTCTCGCCCTGGATGGCCACGGTCACCTTCTTGATGGTGTCGCGCACGGCCTTGCTCAGCTTCTTGGCCAGCTCCTGGCTGAGGCCCTTGCGCAGCTTCACCACCTGCTTGACGCGGTTGCCACCGACGGCTTCGGGGTCCTGGAAATCAAAGATCTTCAGGGAGAGGTTGCGCTTGGTGGCCTTCTGCAGCAGCACATCGGCCACCGCCTGCAGGGTCATGTCGCTGGCGGTGGTGATCGTCAGGCTGGTCTCCTCCAGCTCGATCTCGGTACCGGAGTCCTTGAGGTCGTAGCGCTGCACCACATCGCGGCGCACCTGATCGAGGGTGTTCACCAGTTCCTGCCGGTCGAAATCGGAGACCACGTCAAAGGAAAAGGTGTCGGCCATAGCGATCCGGTCAGGCAAGCGGCAGGGGCAGCCTAGAAAAGGGCCCGGCGGGCCACCAGCACCCGGTGGCGGGGATCGCAGGCCTCGCGGCGCACCGCCTCAAAACCGGCCTGCTCGAGGGCGGCCACCAAATCAAGGCGGAAGTAGTCCTCCAGGTAGGGCTCGGTGCTCTTGAGCAGGGTGGCGATCGGCGCCGGCAGCCGGCGGATCACGGCGGAATCGGGGTCCTGGTCGACCAGGGCGATCACACCGCCGGGCCGCAGCAGCCGCGCCGCCTCGGCCAGCACGGCGTGGGTGGGCTGCTGGGGCAACTCATGGCAGACGAACTGCAGGGTGATCAGATCGAAGCTGGCCGCCGGCAGGCCGGTTGCCTCCGCGGCGGCGTGGTGCCAGCGGTGGATGCGAGCGGCCTGGTCGCGCACCCGCGCCACCGCCAGCATCTCGGCCGAGAGGTCGAGGCCGCTGACGGCGGCCGGCGGTTGATCGGGCTGGTGCTGATCGAGCCAGGCGGCCAGGGCCAGGGTGCCCACCCCCACCGAACAGCCGATGTCGAGGGCCTCGCGCACCGGGCCGCTGAGGCTGGGTGCGATCGCAGCGCCGATCGCCTGGCGCAAGCGCTGCTGGGCTGCACTTGGGCAGAGGGTCTCCTCGGGCCACACCCGCAACGCCATCGCGTCGGTGGCCTGCTCGGCTTCACAGGCGGCGGCCCAGCAGAGGTTGCCCTGGCGGTAGGCGTGGAAGGGGGCGCGGTAGTAGGCCGGCGGCACCAGCGCGGGATCGCGCATCGCCGCCAGCAGCGGTTCAGCCTGCTGCTGCAGCTGCTGGCGCCGCTGGCGCCAGGCGATGCCGCGGCGCTCGGCGGTGCGGATGATCAGCTGCCGCGCCTGAAAGAACAGCAGACCGCGCAGGGGCGCCAGGGCCAGCAGCAGCCGGATCAGGCGGCCGAGGGGATGGCGCTGATCCACCCAGTTGGGCGGCGCTCCATGGCTGGAGGCGGCAGCGGGGTCGGTGGCAGCGGGGTTGGCGGCAGTGGCGGTGGGAGCAGCGCTGCTGGTCATGGCGATGGCTGGATGGGGCGGTGCGAGCCGCACGGCGGTGGCTCATTCCAGCAGCTGCAGAAGCCTGCGGGGGGCACGGCGAGGGGATCGGGCTGGGATTGACAGCGGGGCGCGCCCTGCGACAGAACGAGCGTTCTGCCTGCCGCCTGCCGCACCATGGTCCTCACCGCCAGCTCTGCCCCCTTTGCCTGGTCGCTGCTGCTGGCGGCCGGGGTGGTGGTGTTCAGCACCGTGCCGCTGGGGGCCGCCCGCTCCCAGGCCAACTTTCAGATGGCCGACCTGGCCGCGCCGCGGGCGATGTTCGAGCGGCTGCCGGCCTGGGGCAAACGGGCCGCCTGGGCCCACCAGAACTGCTTTGAGGCCTTCACCCTGCATGCGCCGGCAGCCCTGCTCTGTCTGCTGGCCGGTGTGAGCGGACCTGTGGCGGTGATTGCCGCCTGGCTCCACCCCGCCCTGCGGTTGGCTTACATCGGCGCCTATGTGGCCAACATCCCGCCCCTGCGCGGACTCTGCTGGGCCGGTGGGCTCACCTGCAGCGGCATTCTCTATGCCGAGGGATTGAAGGCGCTGCTGGCCGGTTGAAGGGCCAGCCACACCAGGAGCGGGGATGACTGGCGCCGTTCTCCTCGCTCAGGCGGCCTGCAGCTGGGCCAACTGATCGCGAAGGCGCTGAGTGAGACGGGTCTGCACCAGGGCACAGAGATCGTCCACCAGCTCCCCCTCCACCTGCCAGATCGTGCGGGCCCCGTCCCGGGTGCACCGCAACAGCCCAGCCCTCTGCAGCAGGCCGAGCTGGCGGCTGATGTGCGACTGGGAAAAACCGGTGGCCTTGATCAGGCTGGCCACATCCATCGGCCCCTGCTTGAGCTGGCAGAGCAACTGCAACCGGGCGGGCTCACTCAGCAGCCGGAAGAACTGGCTGTATTCCTCCAGCAGCTCTGGAGACGGCATGGAACCCGGAGCACCCATGAAAACGGGTTATGACGGTAAAGGCATTATGCCTGACTCCATGCTACGCCTGGGGCAGGATGCACCAAAGGTTCAGCCACAGCCCCTCCTCCGAAGATTCCGGCCTTCACCACCGGCCTCGCGGTGCGGGGGCTGGCTACTGGCCATGTGCATCCTGCCGATGGCCGGCGCCCCCCTGGCCGTTGACGCCAAACAGAACACGATCGCCGTGTCGGACAGCGTCAATCAACTGATGTACGGCTCCCTCAGCGTTCCCAGCGACCGGCAGGTGACCTTTGAGGTGCTGCGCAATGGTGAGCGGTTCAGCATGACGGCCGACTGCCAGAACGGCCGTCTCAACGGCAGCGATCCCAGCAGCTCGATGCAGCCTGTCAGGTGGCATTCGGGCCTGGATGAGGGGAGTCCTCAGTCGAAGAACATCAAGCTCACCACCTTGCCCATGTCTTCGGCCACACGCACGCTGGCCAACAACGTTTCGCTGTCGTGGAAGGCGTAGCAGATCAGCTGGTCACAGCGGCTGATGATGTCCTGATTGCAGAGGCTGCTGGCCATCGGCAAGGGCAGCTCATCGTGCTCAGGCTTCTCCACCAGATGGAGCACCTGCTCCAGTTGGTCGCGGGATTCGGCGGGCTGGCGGTCGAGGCTCTGCGGCAGCAGCACGGTGAGCCGGCCAGGATCGATCTCCAGCACACTGCGGATCACCGCCGCATTCACCCCCTGGGCGCCGGAGGTGATCAGGCTGTGCCCCTCCTGGGCCAGGGAGCGGGCCACCAGTTCCACCAGATGGATCGACACCACCGGCACATGGCGGCTGCCCAGAATGGCGATGCGGCGTTTGCTGCGGTCCTGAAGCATGGCCAGCTCCTGGGCCAGCGTGTCGATCCGATCCAGTGAGGGAATATCCAGAGACCGGGTCACCACAGGCCCACGGGCGGCCTCTTGAAACTAGCAGCGCTGCAGGGTGTTCAGGGAGTGGGGGCAGCCAGGCCGAGCCGAGCGAATAGCCGGCTGAAATCGCAGTGCTCCTCCACCAGGCGCACGGCATAGCTGGCCTTCACGGCCTCGTGCAGGCGCACGTGCCCGAAGGTCTGCTCAATCACCTCCACGGTGGTGAGCGTGTCGTGCTCCACCTTCAGCAGGGGCACCTCCAGCTCCTCCGCCCGCGACACCAGCTGGGGCAGGGGCTCGCCCGCACCGGTGAGGATCAGGCACTGGGTGGAAGCCTCCAGGGCCGCCAGCTGGATGTCGGTGCGGTCAGCCCCGGTGACCACCGCCATGTTGCGACGACGGCGAAAGAACTCCATCGCCGAGTTCACGTTCATGGCGCCGATCGAGAGGGTCTCCACCAGCAGATCCAGCCGGTCGTGGCAACAGAGCACCTGGGCCCCCAGGCGCCGTGCCAGTTCCTCCACCGTGACGCTGCGCAGCAGGGGACTGCGGGGCATCACGCCCAGCACCGGCAGGCCCAAGCGTTCGAGGGCAGGCGCCACCTGCTCGCGAATCGGACCGATGGCATCGGGATTCACGGCATTCAGCACCACCCCGGCCAACCGCTCGCCGAGTTCCCGCCGGGCCGCCAGCAGAGGATCGAGGCTGCGGCTGTCACTCCAGGGATGCACCAGCAGCACCGCCGCCCCCAGACCGCTGGCCAGCTCGGCAAGGCTGAGGCCATAGAGCAGACCTTCATAGAGGCTGCCCGCCGCCTCCAGCAAGACCAGGGACTGCGTTGCTCCCTCCGCCAGTTGGCGGCGCAACTGCTCGAAGCCCGGTCCTGGGCCCAGCTCGCCGCTGAGCATGCGGCGCTCTGCCGCCTCGGGCTCCAGGGCGTGCAGCGAAGGGATCAGCTGTTCCTCCGCCAGCCCCAGGGTGGAGCCCACAAAGCGAACATCCGCGTCCAGCAGGGCATCACCGGGGGCCATCCCGCCGTCCTCGGGGGTGGTGGCCAGCGGTTTGCCAAAGCGCAGGGGCACGCCCGCCCTGATCAGCTGGCGACCGAGCCCAAGCACCACGGCAGACTTACCACTGAAGGGTTCGCAGGAGCCGATCAGCAGAATCGGGGCCATGGAGCGGGCTGCGGCTCACCACAAATTAGTGGAACCGCTGCATCGATTCAGCCGCCACTCTCTCAGCCGCCACTCTCCGGACTGCCTGGCTGTTCACCGGTGAGCAACCAGCGCCAGAAGCTTTCGGGCAGCTGGCCATCGCCGCGCTGCATCAACCAATACACAACCTCATAGGCAGGGAGGGTGAAGCTGTAGCCGAAATCGGGGAGTTGCGGAAACTGCAACGCGCACATCAGAGGTTCGAGCGGTGCCAGTTCGCCCTGCCAACGCAGAACGAAGGCGTGGCTGCGGCCATCAGCAAGCCGCCGCTCACCCCGCCATTCACCCTGATGAAGCTGGGCAACGGCCGGCTGCAGCAGGTGGCGGTAGGCCACGCCACCGCAGTAGGGGGCGAACAGGAGCACCTGCGGCTCCAGTTCAGGAGGAGTGGGGAGGAGATCCGCAGCGGAAGTCATGAGGCCCGACAGAGTGTTGAACCCGACTGGGATTGCTTGCAGCGCGGCATGGCACCTGTCCCTAGTCCAGACCCTAGCCGCGGCCCGCGCGGCGGAACGCACCGAGCGTGTCGCCCATAGTGGAAGGCTGAGGCCCTGATTCTGGGGTGTGGCGAACAGTCCCTGCGTTGCAATCACCGGTGCCAGCGGAGCCCTGGGCCAGGCCCTGCTGCTCCGCTGGCACCAGCGGGGAGCCCGCCTGATCGGCCTGAGCTGCGGGCCGCGGGATCTGCTGCTGCGCGATGAGAGCGGCCAGGCCATCCCGCTGCGGAACGAAACCTGGTGCGTGGGCGATGAAGACCGCCTGAGGCCCCTGCTGGCGGAGGTGGACATCCTGGTGCTCAACCACGGCATCAACGTGTATGGCGGCCGCAGCCTGGAGGCCTGCCAGCGCTCCCTGGAGGTGAACGCCCTGAGCAGCTGGCGGCTGCTGGAGCTGTATGCGGCGGTGGTGGCCGAACGCCAGGCCGCCGACCCCGCCTCTGCCAGGCCCCAGGCCGAAGTGTGGATCAACACCTCCGAGGCCGAGATCCAGCCCGCTCTCAGTCCGCTCTATGAGCTGAGCAAACGGCTGCTGGGGCAGCTGGTGAGCCTGCGGGCCCTGGATCTGGCCGGGCCACAGCTGCGCATCCGCCGGCTGGTGCTGGGGCCGTTCCGCTCAGCCCTCAACCCGGTGGGCGTGATGGGCGCCGGCTTCGTCGCCGGCCAGATCCTCCGTCAGGCCGATCTGGGCTGCAACCTGATCATCGTCACGCCCAATCCGCTCACCTTCGTGCTGATGCCGATGGCCACCCTGGGCCGCTGGCTCTATTTCAGGCTGCTCACCCGCCCGAGCGCCTAGAAATCCCGGTCGGTCAGGATCTCGCAGCCGTCACTGGTCACGGCGATGGTGTGTTCCCACTGCGCAGACAGGCTGCCGTCCACGGTCACCACCGTCCAGCGGTCCTTCAAGGTGCGGCAGGCCTTGCTGCCGGCATTGAGGATCGGCTCCACCGCCAGGGTCATGCCCGCCCGAAGCTTCATGTTGGGCAGCTCGCGGGTGCGGTAGTTGAACACCGAGGGCTCCTCATGCAGGTTGCGGCCAACGCCATGGCCCGTGTAGTCCTCCACCACCGCGTAGCCATGGGCCTCGACGTGGTCCTGCACAGCGGCGGCGATATCGAACAGGGTGTGGCCTGCGCGGATCTGGGCCAGACCCTGCATCAACGATTCCTGGGCCACCCGCGAAAGACGCCTGGCCTCCTCTGGGGTCTCCTCGCCCACGCAGATCGTCACGCAGCTGTCGCCGTGGTAACCATCGAAGTAGGCCCCGGTGTCGATCTTCACCAGGTCACCGGCCTTGATCAGGCGCTTGGAGCTGGGAATGCCATGCACCACCTCGTTGTTGATCGAGGCGCAGATGCTGGCCGGGAAGCCGTGGTAGCCCTTGAAACTCGGCGTGGCCCCCATCTCGCGGATGCGCTTCTCCGCATGGGCGTCGAGGTCACCGGTGGTGAGGCCTGGAGCGGCCAGATCGATGATCTCGCGCAGCACCGTGGCCACGATGCGACTGGCCTGGCGCATCGTCTCGATCTCGCGGGCGCTCTTCACCTCCACACCCCGGCGGCTCTTCTGAATCCGTGGGCCGGCCTGCACCAGGGGCCTGGGTTTGCTGTCCTGGCCCATGCCGCCGCCACCGGCCGGGCTGCGGCCGCTACCGGTGGTGCTGGCCAGCAGGTCGGCAAAGAGATTCATCAGAAGACCCGCGGGCAGATTGACGACTGGGGTCAAGCTATCAACGGTTGCAGCCCCCCTGTGCCCGCATCCAAGCCGAGAACACTGGCCGCACGGCTGCGCCAGATCCACGCCACCCTGGCGCCACTGGTGCTGTTACCCCTGCTGATCACCGTGACCACGGGCCTCGGCTATCGCCTGCTGCGCGACTGGGGCGGACTGGATCGGGATCGGGCCCATCTGCTGATGGTGCTGCACGAGGGCGAGTGGCTCACCCGCTGGTTCGGCAGCAGCGGCGAAACGGTGTACGTGCTGCTGAATGGCCTGGGATTGCTCTGGATGCTGGCGACCGGAGGGGCCCTGCTGGTGCAGCGCTGGCGCAGGGGGGTGGGCTGACCCCCCAGCCGTTACAGTGGCGGTTTGGTCAGCTGCTTCGGCCCAGCCGCAGCCAGCCGGTCCCAATCTGCGCAAGCCCAGCCGTCCCAAGCGAGACCCTGACGTCGATGACCCCCGAAACCGTAGAGCCCGCCGTGGATGCGGCTGTTGACGCAGCTGTTGATGCAGCCCCGCAGGCCACTGAGCCATCGACCACGGCGCCATCCCCTGTGGAAACCAAAACAGCCGCCGTGGCCGTGAGCACGGGCAAGCTGTGCGCGGCCGACCTGATCCGGGCCTTCGAAGCCGAACAGCTCAAGGCTGAGCTGCCGGAGATCTATGTGGGCGACACCGTGAAGGTGGGCGTGCGCATCCGCGAGGGCAACAAGGAGCGCGTGCAGCCCTACGAGGGTGTGGTGATCGCCAAGCGCCATGGCGGCCTCAATGCCACCATCACCGTCCGACGCATCTTCCAAGGTGTTGGTGTGGAGCGGGTGTTCATGCTCCACAGCCCCCAGGTCGCTTCCGTGAAGGTGGAGCGGCGCGGTAAAGTGCGCCGGGCGAAGCTCTTCTACCTGCGCGACCGTGTGGGTAAAGCCACCCGCGTCAAGCAACGCTTCGACCGCTGAGATCTGCTCCACGAGGAGCTGGCCTCACCACCTCCAACTGGGGATATCGGGCTCTGCGCCGTTAGTTCAGTTGGTAGAACGCAGGTCTCCAAAACCTGATGTCGGGGGTTCAAGTCCTCCACGGCGCGTTCGATGTCCCCAGTAGACGGAGCCATCCTCCATACCTCAATCCCTGCCCAGGGTTTCTGAGCCTGGATCGTTTTGCTTCCGTCCTTGTTTGCCCCGCTGTTTTCCCTTCCCGAACATGGAGTTGGATCTTCAACCCGGAGATGTGGTCAAGGTTCTCGAGTCCGCCGCGCTCGGCTGGGTTCGTGCCCGTGTGATCCGGGTCAAATCCGGTGGCCGTGTTGTTGTTCAGAGCGATCAGGGCAGGGAATTCACCGCGCGCGGAAATCAGGTGCGCCTGATTGAACCCGCCGGTTTTCGTCCCTGAGCGCGTTGATCAGCCCCAAGCCCTGCACGGGCTTGCTCCACTCCTTCGGGAGTGGATTTTTTGTGAGAAACGCTGCGCAGCAGCCTGCAACACGGCCAGTTGACGAGGGGGGGGGCGACAATGGATACTGGCTTGGTCGCAGCGAAGCAGCTCCGGCAAACCTGATCCTCCGGATCACCAAAGCCCTCTTCAGCTGGTTTTCACCGCTGAAAGGCTCCGTTCAAACGGCCATCACCAGGGATCAACCTGGACAAGGTCAATCCTGGGACTGTAGTTCAATCGGTTAGAGCACCGCCCTGTCACGGCGGAAGTTGCGGGTTCGAGCCCCGTCAGTCCCGTTTTTATCGTGTGGAGAGTCAGCGGTGGCAGCTGAGGCCAATGTGGTGCGTCCGATCCGCGTACGCCTGGCTCCCAGCCCCACCGGCACCCTGCACATCGGCACCGCACGCACGGCGGTGTTCAACTGGCTGTTCGCCCGCCACCACGGCGGTGAATTTCTGCTGCGCGTCGAGGACACCGACAAGGAACGCAGCAAGCCCGAATACACCGCCAACATCCTTGAGGGCCTGCGCTGGCTGGGCCTGCAGTGGGACGGCGACCCGGTGATTCAGAGCGAGCGGGTGGAGCTGCACCGCGCCGCCATCCAGCAGCTGCTCGATTCCGGCCATGCCTACCGCTGCTACGCCAGCGAAGCGGAGCTCACCGCCATGCGCGAGCAGCAGACAGCCAGCAAGCAGGCCCCCCGCTACGACAACCGTCACCGCAACCTCACGCCCGAGCAGGAGCAGTCCTTCATCGCCGAGGGCCGCGAGGCGGTGATCCGCTTCCGCATCGACGACAGCCGCACGATCACCTGGAGCGACCTGGTGCGCGGCACGATGCGCTGGAGCGGAGCCGACCTGGGCGGCGACATGGTGATCGCCCGTCGTGCCCCGGCCGATCAGATCGGCGACCCTCTCTACAACCTGGTGGTGGTGGTCGACGACGCGGCCATGGCGATCAGCCACGTGATCCGCGGCGAGGACCACATCGCCAACACCGCCAAGCAGCTGCTGCTCTACGAGGCCCT
>Ga0164292_10003162_pt1 | contig 13453 bp, 9 predicted proteins | sample GEODES117metaG_FD_111486 | JGI IMG/M metagenome (GOLD analysis project Ga0164292, IMG submission 111486) | Eutrophic lake water microbial communities from Lake Mendota, Wisconsin, USA - GEODES117 metaG | ecosystem: Environmental > Aquatic > Freshwater > Lake | place: USA: Lake Mendota, Wisconsin... | reverse complement strand
GTCCGTGAATTGGGGCGAACACCCAGGGCGCTGCCAACCAGGCCGAACACCAGACAGATGGCGGGAAAGGCGAATTTTTCCTGGATGCGCACCCGCAGGCGGCGTGACTCCTTGAGATTGTTCGCTTCGGCCAGCAGTCGTTCTGCTCTGCGGGCCTGGGCAACCGTCATCTGGTTGGCATCGGTCGGCAGCTGAGCCACTTCAACCGGCCCCTGACCCAAGGGATAGAGATAGCGATCGAAGTCAGCGGAGGTGGTTTGACCGCCCATGTCATCGACACTGATCAACCTCCCCTGTCGAAATTCCCACATGCCTGCCGCAGGGTTCCAGGTGCCGGTGCGTGCCGACAACATCTGCCGCTGCCCGACTCTGGAAAAGTCAAGGACTGTCACATCCTTCATCTCCCCCTTCTCAAAACGGCGCGCATAGAACAGCTGGGAGAGACCATGTCCAACCTGGCCATCGGGTGCCGTCAACGGGCCAAATCGGGAATAGAGGGTGTCATCGGCAGTCTCGGTGGCGATGGCTTGCCCCAGGGCGCGGTTCAGGGTATTGGCGGCGGCCAGGTTGGCCCGCGGCACGATGGCATCGTTAAAGACAAAAGTCAGCAGGCTCATCACCAAGGCCAAAGCCAGGGCAGGAAGCACCATGCGACGGGTGCTGACTCCCACGCTGCGCAGGGCCGTCAGCTCGCTGTTGCCAGACAAGCGGCTGTAGGCCAGCAAGGTCGCCATGAGGGTGGCCATCGGGAAGGCCAGCACCAGAAAAGCGGGCAGATTGAGCAACAACACCTGCGCTGCTGCCCAGAGTGGCAAGCCTGATTCGGCAACGCGCCGAACCAGTTCGAACACCACCCCGACGGACAGGGAGACAGCTGTGAACGCGGCAATACCGAACAGCAGGGGCCCGATCAGTTCGCCCAGCAGCCAGCGATCCAGCAGGGGGATGCGCCTCCATTGGTGGGCGCTCCAGCGCAATGGCGAGCTGATCACAACTGAAACCCCTCGCCGAGGTAATGACGGCGCACCATCGGATCTGACCCCATCGCCGCTGCGGTCCCAGAAGCCAGGATCCTGCCGTCGGTCAGGATGTAAGCCCGATCCGTGATCGCCAGGGTTTCGCGCACGTTGTGATCGGTGATCAACACCCCCATGCCGCGATCCCGCAGTTTGGCGACAAGCTCCTGGAGATCGGCCACTGCCATGGGATCCACCCCGGCAAACGGCTCATCCAGCAGGAGATAACGGGGACCGTCAGCCCCCACCGCCAGGGCCCGGGCCACCTCACAGCGACGACGCTCTCCACCTGAGAGCTGGAAACCGCGGCGTTGCAGAAATGGTTCAAGACGAAACTCAGCCACCAGAGCATCCAGCCGTTGCCGTTGGATCGCTGGAGGGGTGCCGCTGACCTGGAGTGCCAAACGAAGGTTGTCGGCCACCGTCAGCTGACGAAAGACACTTGGCTCCTGTGGCAGATAGCCGATGCCCAGACGTGCCCTCTCGGGCATCGAGCGTTGCTCCACGGCGCTGCCATCCACACGGATGCTGCCACTGTCGGGATGCAACAAGCCGGTGATCAGATGAAAGGTGGTTGTTTTGCCTGCTCCGTTGGGTCCAAGCAGTCCCACCACTTCTGACGGCTGAAGGTCTAGATCGATGCTTCGCACCAGAGGGCGTCCGTCGATGCTGAGGGACACCTGTTCGACGACCAGGGTCATGGTTGTCCAGGTCCGACGCCGGTGACATTGAGGCGCAGGGTGCTGACCACCTGCTGGCCCTGGCGAGGCTGGGCGACAACGCGCTGGCTGTTGAGCAGGACGATGACGCGTTCAGCACGCAGGGCGCTGCCATCGGCCTGAATCACGTCGACATCGCCGCTGAGCACGATCCGTGCTTCCCGCGAGAAGTACTGGGCCTGCCTAGCTGTCGCAACAACCCGGCGGTCGGGATACACGATGCGGACGTTGCCGCTTGCGGTGATCACACCGGTGCTGTTGTCGGCCTGTTGAAGGTCGGATTCAATCGAAACCAATCCAGCGGTGGCCAAAGCCGCAGCGGGTGTTGGTGTAGACGCTGCAGGACTTGCCCCTGAGGTTGCCCCCGGGGGCGTTGCGGCCGGATTCTGGGCTCTGGCGATGGGCCCGATGAGCGTTGGCAACGCCAGGGCAAGCAGGAGCATGCTCAAGCAGCGCATTCGACGGGAGCAATGCCATGGGGCCGACACCTGGGTCACCAGCCACGGACAGCGGAATGCAGCAATCTACAGATCACCAACACCCTGGATGGGTTCGTCGCCAACGGCAATTCGGTTCAATCGCAAGGGCGGCAGAGCGTTTGCATCCGTAGATGACTGCTGTTGCAGCACCTCAAGGTGACGAGCTGCGGCAATGCGGAGTGCGGAGACATCCAGTCCCAGAACGACTGCATCGCACGACTTAAGCCGTCCCAACCCCTCCCCCATCAGAATCGTGGCGCCGCGCAGATTGTCCCGTTGACGATGTAGCTGGGAAACGGCGATCTGAAGAATTCCCTGTAACGCCGGCCGCAGTGGGCCGGCGGTTTCATGCCACAGCTCCTCAAAACAATCATGGCAGGCGTACCAGTCGCCGCTATTGAATAGGTTGATGGCCTTTGCCAGCCGTGGATCGGCCAGCAGGGCATCTTCCTCTGACGACATCTGCAACGATTCAGCGGCGCGCTGGTTTCTTGGCAGGCAGTTTGCGCAACCTGATCGATTCAGGTGTCACCTCCAGCATCTCGTCGGGACCGATGTATTCAAGCGCGCGCTCTAGCGTCATCTGCATCGGCGCCTGTAGCGTGTCGAGCTCTTCAGCACCAGCTGAACGCATGTTGGTCAATTGCTTGGCCTTGCAGACATTGATCTCAAGGTCCTGTGGGCGGTTGTTTTCGCCAACAATCATTCCCTTGTACACCTTGGTGCCAGGGCTGATAAAGAATTGACCGCGATCTTCGGCATTCTTGAGTGCGTAGAAAGTTGCTGTGCCTTCCTCAAAGGCGATCAGCACACCGTTGCGGCGAGTATCGAATTCACCCTGCATTGGCCTGTAATCCAGGAACGAGTGGCTCATGATTCCTTCGCCGCGGGTGGCACGGATGAACTCACCTCGGAAACCGATCAGGCCGCGAGAAGGAACCACGAATTCCAGTTGGGTACGTCCGTCACTGCTGGTTTCCATGTTTTGCATCTCACCCTTGCGAATGCCGAGCTTTTCGATGCAGGCACCGACCGAAGCCTCCGGAACATCCATCACCAGGGTTTCGAAAGGCTCGTGGGGCGTCCCATCGATGGTGCGGAAGATCACCTGAGGCTGACTGACCTGAAATTCATAACCCTCACGACGCATCGTTTCAATCAAAATGCCGAGGTGAAGTTCGCCGCGTCCGCTGACCGAAAAGCGATCCGGGGAATCAGTGTCTTCGACCCGCAGGGCGACGTTGGTGAGGAGCTCCCGCTGCAGGCGATCACGCAACTGGCGGCTCGTGACGAATTTGCCTTCCTTGCCAGCAAAGGGTGAATCATTGACCACAAAGGTCATCTGCAGGGTCGGCTCATCAACCTTGATCAGGGGAAGAGCTTCAGGGTTGTCAGGGCAGGCGATTGTTTCACCGATGTTCACCTCGTCGAAGCCGGCGACGGCGACAAGGTCACCAGCGCTGGCGGTTTCGATCTCGACGCGCTGCAAACCCTGAAAGCCCAGAAGTTTGCTGATGCGACCGCGCTTGATGCTTCCGTCGTCACGAATCAGAGCAGCACTTTGCCCTGATTTGATCACGCCATTATGAATACGACCGATCATAATCCGACCCAGGAAATCGCTGTAATCGAGCGTGGTTACCTGCATCTGGAGCGGCTTGTTTACATCGCCAACCGGGGGCGGAACATGACGCAGGATCGCATCAAACAGCGGTTTCATCGTTTCGCTGTCAGTCTTCATGTCGGGCTTGGCGTAGCCCCCCATGCCACTGCCGAACAGATATGGAAAGTCGCACTGATCGTCGTCAGCACCAAGTTCGAGGAAAAGGTCGAGTACCTTGTCGACGGCAATTTCAGGGTCGACACGGGCACGATCGATTTTGTTGACAAAAACAATCGGCCTTAGGCCCTTCTCAAGAGCCTTCTTCAGCACGAAGCGCGTCTGAGGCATCGGCCCCTCATTCGCATCGACAATCAGCAGCGCGCCATCGACCATCCCCAGAACGCGTTCCACTTCACCACCGAAGTCGGCGTGGCCAGGGGTGTCAACGATGTTGATGCGAATGCCGTTGTAGTCAACGGCAGTATTTTTGGAAAGGATGGTGATGCCGCGTTCGCGCTCCAGATCATTGGAGTCAAGAACGCAGGTCGGCACAGCCTCGCCATCACGGAAAATGCCCGACTGGCTCAGCAGTGCGTCAACCAGCGTGGTCTTGCCGTGGTCGACGTGGGCAATGATCGCTATATTGCGAATGGCTGCGCCTTTGTGGTCACCACCCATAGGGGTATTCCTGTCACGATTGAGTCCAAGTCAGGACTCTATCTCAGTCCCCTCCCAGTTCAGCGGTTTAGCCTCTGGGCGGGTTCAAACACCCGCAAGGCCTGGGCGGTACCTTCGAAGCGCCAGTGCCAGGGCTCGTAGTTGACACCTTGGGCATTGCCCCGTGGGAAGGACAACACGAAATGGAAGCGGGCGGCATTGCCCTGCAACCACGCGAACGCAGCGGTCTGCTCAAACGACTCAGAGAGGTTGGCCTGCGGAGCCGCCCCATCGCCCAGATCCACAGCGTAGCCGGTGCTGTGCTCCGAATAACCAGGAGGAGCACTGACCCTGGCGCGCTCGCTGGCGCTCTGATTGCGTTGCGATTTCACGTCAAAAAACAGTTGTTTTTGCAACGCCAGAGAGCGAAACCCGCTGAGCAACACCAGGTCAATGCCTTCGGTGCGTGCAGCGTCCTGCATCGCCAACAGGGCTTCGCCGGCGTCGCGCTGCAGCTCGAGCCCCGGACCAACCACGATGCGTTGCTCGGCGGACAGCTCCCGGTATGGGAAATGGCCCAACAGCCGACCATCGGCATCCGGCCTGGCCACGTTGGCGGTCGTGGGCCATGCCGGGCGTCGGTTTGCCAGCAGGAGAGGCAAGGCGACGAGCGCCACGGCTGCGCTGACGCCCACCAGCAGGGTCGCGATCGCGACGCGATTGCTGCGACGCGGTCGAAATGGCAGGACCGATCGCCGTGCCAGGGGGATGTCGTCCCCCACAGCGTGGATGGAGGAGCTAGCTGACCGCTCCAGAGCGGCAGATCTGCGGCGGGGAGGGGCCAGTGCCCTGGTCACAGACGTCGCATCAATTCTAGATGGGACCTTTGCAAAGGCCAGCAGACGGGCGGTCAACAGTGTTAGCGTCCAGCCCAGATCCCTGATCAGGAGCGGTTTTCGATGTTGCGAGTGGCGGTCGTGGGCGGCGGGCCCAGCGGTTCCTGTGCAGCAGAGGTCCTGGCCAAGGCCGGGATCCAGACCTGGATCTTCGAGCGCAAGCTGGATAACGCCAAACCCTGTGGTGGTGCTATCCCGCTGTGCATGGTCTCAGAATTTGACCTGCCTGAGTCGATTATCGACCGCAAGGTGCGCAACATGAAGATGATCTCCCCCTCGAATCGCGAGGTGGATATCAATCTCGACAATGAAAACGAATACATCGGCATGTGTCGGCGTGAGGTGATGGATGCCTTTCTTCGTGACCGCGCTGCTGAGCTAGGAGCCCAGCTGATCAACGGGCTTGTGACCAAAATCGATACCGGCTCGCAACGTCAAGGCCCTTACACCCTCACCTATTCGGATTACAGCGGTGGCGAGGCCACCGGTGAAACGTGCACCCTTGAGGTTGATCTGATCATTGGCGCCGACGGCGCCAACAGCCGCGTCGCCAAAGCGATGGATGCTGGCGATTACAACGTGGCCATTGCATTCCAGGAGCGCATTAAATTGCCCCCAGAGGAAATGAAATACTACGAAAGCCTGGCTGAGATGTATGTCGGTACAGATGTTTCACCTGACTTTTACGCCTGGGTTTTTCCTAAGTATGACCATGTTGCGGTTGGCACAGGCACCATGCAACAGAATCAGTCATTGATCAAAAGCCTGCAGGAAGGAATTCGCGAACGCGCCAAGAAACGTTTGGTCAATGGTGAGGTGATCAAGGTCGAAGCTCACCCGATTCCTGAGCATCCTCGGCCCCGCCGCGTTGTTGGCCGCATGGCTCTGGTCGGTGATGCCGCCGGCTATGTCACCAAGAGTTCGGGCGAGGGCATTTACTTTGCCGCCAAGAGTGGCCGCATGTGTGCCGAACAAATTGTCGAGTCCAGCCAGGGTGGTCAACGCATCCCCACCGAGGCAGACCTGAAGAAGTATCTCAAGAAGTGGGACCGTCAATACGGAGCCACTTACAAGGTGCTTGAGATTCTGCAGAATGTTTTTTACCGGAACGACGCTGCTCGCGAGGCCTTTGTTGAGATGTGCGATGACAAGGATGTCCAGCGTCTTACTTTTGATAGCTATCTCTACAAACGGGTTGTAGCGATGAATCCCTGGCAGCAGCTCAAGTTGACGCTGTTGACACTTGGTTCGGTTCTGCGCGGGAATGCCCTCGCCCCCCAGTCATACACCCCTGTGCCCAGTGCCGTACGCGACGACGCTGAAGTCAACGCCATGCTTGCTGTAAGCACCATCAAAGGTGGGATCCGTGTTGGTGCCCAGAAGGGTGCCAAGGGCAAAAGCTCTGCTGGGGCTTCTGCAGCTGGCGAACAATCGCGTGAACCGGTCCTCAGCCGTTGAGGCGGCTGAAGTCGGCCAGCACCGAGGCCTGATTGCGCAGCACCGCCAGCAGATTGAGGCGGTTGCTGCGCAATGCAGGGTCCTCAACCATCACCATCACGCTTTCCTCGCCGTCGAAGAAGGCTGCCAGCACATCGGCAGATTCGCTGAGCTCCCGAGCCAGAGCCGCATACCGATCATCCGTGTTGCCACAGGCCATCGGCTCGAGCCGCTCCAGCACCGCAAGCATGGCGGTTTCACTGTTGCGCTCAAACAGATTGGGATTGACGGCAGCGGTTGAGGACAGCACATCAGCACCCAGATCCCCCTTGTCGGCCAGGCGTGAGGCACGGGTCACCACAGCCTGCACGGCCCCCAGGGCTCCTGTGCGGCGCAATTGAACCAGGAGATCTGCTCGCCTGCGTGCATCAAACGGATCGCTGAGCACGCGGCTCGGATCCACCGTGTCACCAGCGACTGCCTGGACCAGATCGTTATCCACACCTTCGTCTTCAAGCAGACTGACGATGCGCTGGCGCAGCAACTCCTCAAGGTCCCGTTGCAGCATCGCCGGATTGAGCTGAAAGTGGGGGAAAAGGGCACTCCAATGGGATGTGCATCGTGCCAGCAGGTCCTGCAGGTCGATGCTCCAGCTCCGGTTCCACAGAATCTGCAGCATTCCGTTGCCTGCTCGCCTCAGTCCATAGGGATCCGAGGAGCCACTCGGGCGTTCCCCTTTGGCATAAATGCTGAGCAGCAGCTCCAGACGCTCAGCAAGCGCCACCACGGCGCCAGCATCACTGCCTGGCAGGGCATCGGCTGAGCCCCTCGGGAGGTAGTGCTCAAGAACGGCCAGGGCAACAGGTCGGGCTTCGCCTTCGGCCAACAGGTATTTGCCACCGATCACACCCTGCAGCTCAGGAAATTCACCCACCATCTGGCTGACCAGGTCGTGTTTGCACAGATGGGCAGCGCGACGGGCATGATCAGCCGTGCTTGCCGGCAACCCGAGGTGTTGCAGGAGCACATCGGTGCACCACTCCAGCCGTTCCACCCGATCGCGCATGCTGCCCAGCCCCTCGGCAAAGGTGACCCGCCCTAGCTGATCGCGTCGATCAATGCTGGCGATGGCCTGATCTGCTGCGACAAAAAAGGCCGCGTCGGCCAGCCGCGCCTTGAGCACACGCTCGTTGCCGCGTCGGATCGTGTCGATCGCCTCTGGCAGGCCGTTGCCGATGCAAAGAAAACGGTTCATCAGTTCGCCGCGGGCCGTCAGGGCCAGGGCATCACCGCTGGCGTTGCGCTCAAAGAGCGGGACATACCGCTGATGGACCCGCATGACCGTGCTCAGCACCTCGGCCGGCAGGTCCAGGTAGCGCGGATCGATGCTCCCTTCGATCAGGGTCGGCGACTCCACCAGATCGATCAGCTCCGCGAACAGGCTGTCCGGCAGATCAGGCCGGGCACCAAGCGCCTCAGCTGCCCGCTCAACCTGACTGCGAATCGTGGACGCACGGGTTTCACGATCGACCACGACACCAGCCGCAGCCATGGCCTGGGTATACGCGTTGGCTTCGCTGATCAGCACTGATGGATTGATCAGGCGATGGCCACGGCTGAGGCGACCGGCCTCCACCACCGGATCACTGCCTTCCAGACGTGCCGGCACAACCTGATCATCCAACAGGGCCACCAACCAGCGGACGGGGCGCGAAAATCGGCTCTCTCCCTGGCCCCAGCGCATGAAACGGCGTCCTTGCAAGGCCCCGATCCACTGGGGGATGGACTGCTGCAGCACCTCCTGAGCACTGCGCCCCTGCTGCACCACCCTGGCGAACACGAACGGCCCCTTGGCTGTCTGCTGAACGGCCAGGGATTCGGGCTCAACCCCGCAGCGGCGTGCAAATCCGACCGCTGCAGGCGTGGGGACCCCATCGCTGAAGGCCTGGCCTGCAGGCGGGCCCTTGCGTAGTTCCTCCAGGTCTGCTGCGGCACCTTCGAGCCCCTCGACGGTGACAACCAGGCGGCGGGGCGTGCTGGTGCAATGCAGGGATCCGAAGCCCAGACGCGCGTCGCTGAGGTCGCGCTGCACTTGCTGTTCGAGCTGCGGCAACGCCAGCCGAGCAAAATCAGCGGGCAGCTCTTCAGTCCCGATTTCCAGCAGAAAGGTCGACAACGCAGTCCAAAGCCCCAGCCAACCACTGTATGAAGCGCCCTGCCACGGCAGACCGTTCGCTACGGTCTAGAACCGCTCGTGGTGTCGCTCGCCTGTGACCGCCGGTTCGTCTTCCATTGACGCAGGCCCGCTGCCCAGTCTGGCCAGTGGCGCTCCGCCCACCAAGTTCGAGCAACTCAAGGCGGACAGCGACCATTTGCGTCAGCCCCTGCTGGACGAACTGGACAACGAGCTGCCCAACTTCAGCGACGGTGCGGTCCAAATCCTGAAGTTTCACGGCAGTTACCAACAGGACAACCGGGACAACCGTCAGAAGGGCCAGGACAAGGACTGGCAGATGATGCTGCGTCTTCGCAGCCCAGGCGGACGGATTCCCGCGTCCCTCTATCTGGCCCTGGATGCACTGGCCGATCGCTACGGCAATGGCACCCTGCGGGCCACGACACGCCAGGCCTTTCAGATGCATGGCATCCGCAAGGACAGCCTGCGCGATGTCATCGGCACCATCGTGCGAGCGATGGGATCAACCCTGGCGGCCTGCGGTGACATCAACCGCAATGTGATGGCCCCAGCCGCTCCCTTCCAGAAGGGCGGCTACCCGGCGGCCCGTGAGCTGGCCACTGCTGTCGCTGATCTGCTGACCCCTCACGCCGCCGAGGGGTCCTACCTGGATCTGTGGGTCGACGGCGACCTGCGCTACAGGATCAAGCCGACACAGGCCGTCAAGAAGGTGCGCGCCCGGCAGTCTGATGCTGCGCTGTCGTCTGGTGACAGCGCTGAGCCGCTCTACGGCTCGACCTATCTGCCACGCAAGTTCAAGGTCGCGGTGACCGTCCCCGGTGACAACTCGGTTGACCTGTTGACCCAGGACATTGGCCTGGTGCAGTTCACCGACCCCAATGGCAGGCCCCAGGGTTGCAATGTCTATGTGGGCGGGGGCATGGGGCGGACCCACAACAAGGAAGAAACCTTTGCCCGCACGGCTGATCCCCTCGGTTTTGTCGCGCAGGAGCACGTTCTAGACCTGGTCCAGGCGATCGTCGCCCTGCAGCGCGATCACGGCGACCGGGCCCAGCGGCGCCATGCGCGCATGAAATATCTCATCCACGACCGCGGCATTGCCTGGTTCCGCCAGGAGCTGCAACAGTTTTTCCCCCATCCAATCAAGGGTCTACGGCTCGAACCGAAGGCCAAGCTGGAGGATTACCTCGGCTGGCATCGCATCGCCGCGGGCAAGTGGTTCGTCGGCCTCCCGCTGCTGTGCGGACGGCTGGCGGGTGAGCAGAAGGCAGGGCTGCGCCGGCTGGTGGAGACCTACCAGCTGGAGATCAGACTGACCCCTAACCAGGACATCCTGCTCTGCAACATCGCCACGACGCAGCGAGCCAGTTTGGTGAAGGAGTTGGCCGCGATCGGCTTCGAGGCGCCAGAGGCGCCCCCCCTGCTCGCACGCCACGCCATCGCCTGTCCAGCCCTGCCCCTGTGCGGTCTGGCGGTGACCGAAGCGGAACGGATTTTTCCTGCAGTGCTTGAACGCCTCGACACCCAGTTCCAACACCTGGGTATCAACAAACCGGTCCTCGTTCGCATGACTGGTTGTCCCAATGGTTGTGCCCGCCCCTACATGGCTGAGATCGGTCTGGTGGGAAGCGGAGTCGACCAATACCAACTGTGGCTCGGTGGCACACCCAACCTTGGCCAGCTGGCCGAGCCTTACCTCGAGCGCATGCCGCTCGACCAGCTCGAGTCCACCCTCGAGCCCTTGCTACTGGCCTGGCAGCAGGCCGGCGGCCGGCGCAGCTTTGGCGCGTTCATCAACGCCAGCGGCCGGGAACGGGTTCGCGAGCTGCTTCAGGAGTCGACCCGGCCGTAACGGGCCGCCGGGGCCTGGGAGATCCAGGCCCAAAGCTGGTCGCCTGCACTGAAGTGCCACCACTCATTGGGGTGACGGGCAAAACCGGCCAATGCCATGGCCTTGGCCAGCAACTGGCGATGCCTGTGCCAACTGCCCTCCTCGCCATCAGGGTCAGCGGCAGCGGCCAGGGCGTAATGGTCGGGTTCAGACACCGGTCCGATCGCGTCAATCTCACCCCCCATGGGAAGGGGGAACCCGGATGCATCGACCAGGGTCAGGTCGACAGCAGCCCCTGTGCTGTGGGGAGGTGGGGTCGCGGGATCGGTGCTGGGAGGGGCCCAGAAGCGTCCAACCTCAAGGGTGATGCGGGTGAGCTCGGACGATGGGATCTCGGGATCAACTCCCTGCTGCTGGCAGCGCTGATGGATGGTATGCAACACCATGAACTGCTGCACCGCCACGGGACGCCAGCCATCGAAGATCGCCAGGCGGCAGCCCGGTTGCAACGTCTGCAGGATGGCCTGGGCCTGGAGCAGCCGTTCAACCACCCCCTGTCGCAATGCGAACGGGCTTTGCTGGGGGCCGTAGGGAGCCCCCAATGCCGCATAGGGATGGGGGGTACAACGGAGCAGCGCCGGCGGCAGGGCGATCAACGCTTCGCCGCAGTCCACAATCGGAATCTGATGCCAGGGACGTGGTGCAGGGCCTCGATGCATCGGTCGTCAGTTGAGCTGGACGGCAGCTTCGATCTGGCGCCGTCGCTGGTCCTGCAACATCCTGGCCAGGAGTGGATGGTTGGTCAGATCAGGATCACGTGCCGTGATCTGTTGCGCAACGGCTCGGGCCCGTTCGAGAACGGCACCATCGGTGCTCAGACTCGCCAAGGCCAGGTCGGGCAGCCCCGACTGCCTGGTGCCGAGGACCTGTCCCGGCCCCCGCAGGCGCAGATCCATCTCGGCAATCTCAAAGCCGTCATTGGAGCGCTCCAGCAGGTTCAGCCGCTGGGCGGCCTGGGGATTGCTGCTGTCGTTGATCAGCAGGCAATAGGAGCGCGCTGCCCCACGCCCAACCCGGCCCCGTAGCTGGTGCAACTGGGCCAGACCAAAGCGATCGGCGTGTTCAATCACCATGACCGTGGCGGCTGGCACATCGACACCCACCTCGACCACGGTGGTGCTCACAAGCACCTGGGTCTCTCCGTCTGCAAAGGCACCGATCGCCTGTTGTTTGGCATCGCTGCTCAGGCGACCATGCAGCAGCCCCACCCTGAGATCGGCGAAGACCTCTTGGCTCAGCTGGGCATGAACCTCGACGGCGGAACGCAGTTCCAATTTCTCGGACTCCTCAACCAGCGGCAGCACCACATAGGCGCGTTGTCCACGGGCCACCTGATCCCTGATCAGTTCGTAGGCCTGCTGCCGGGCCGATCCACGCAGCACCCGCGTCTCGATCGGCTGCCGATCGGGGGGCAATTCATCGATCTGACTGACATCCAGGTCGCCGTGCAGCGACAGGGCCAAGGTGCGCGGAATCGGCGTCGCCGTCATGGTCAGCAGGTGCGGCTGCAGACCCTTGGCGAGCAGCCTGTTGCGCTGATTGACGCCAAAGCGATGCTGTTCATCGACTACCACCAGTCCTAGACGGGCAAAGTCGACCGGGTCTTCCAGCAAGGCATGGGTACCCACCAGCAGCTGCAGCTGACCGTTGGCCAGATCCTCCAAAATGGAGCGCCGTTGCTTCATCGGCGTAGAACCGGTCAGCAACGCACTACGCACATGCAGCTGGTTGAGCCAGCTGATGATCTTGGTGGCGTGTTGCTGGGCCAGCACCTCGGTCGGTGCCATCAGGGCGCCCTGGCAACCGGCCTCGATCGCCGTCAGCAGGGCTGCCAGTGCCACAACCGTCTTGCCACTGCCGACATCCCCCTGGACCAGACGTGCCATCGGTTCATGGCGACCAAGGTCAGCCCTGATCTCTGTCAGCACCCGTTGCTGCGCACCGGTCAAGACAAAGGGCAGCAACGCCAGAAATCGGCCAACCAGGTCAACGGTTGCAGGGTTGTGTTGCTGGTCAGTTGGCGGTGCTGCAGTTAGGGGCAAGGCCTGCACGGCCTTCAGCTGCCGCCGGCGCTGGGCGAGACCGAGTTGCAACAACAAAAACTCGTCAAAGACCAGACGGGTGCGCGCAGCCTCAAGTGCTCCCTGATCCCGGGGCTGATGGATGGCCACAAGAGCCTGGGAGCGCTCGATCAGCTGTTCCTGATGGCGCAGCTCTGCTGGCAGCGGCTCTGGACAGGCACCCACCACGGGCAACACCGCATCCATCGCCTGGCGCAACCGTTCGGCACTGAGCCCTTCAGTCAGGCCATAGACCGGCAGCAGGCGGCCGATGCTCTGCGATTGCAAGGTGGCGTGGGCATGTTCGAGGACCTCCATCAGCGGGTCCTGAAATGCTGGTCCGTAGGGAGTGGTCTTGACCAGACCGCTGACAGCTACCAGTGCGCCAGCTGGAAACTGGCGCTGCTGGGCTGCCAACCATCCCGGAGAGCTGAACCGCCGTCCGGCATAGAACCGGCTGATGCGCAGGCGCCCGGTCGGATCCTGCACCTGCAACTC
>Ga0164292_10003161_pt1 | contig 13455 bp, 5 predicted proteins | sample GEODES117metaG_FD_111486 | JGI IMG/M metagenome (GOLD analysis project Ga0164292, IMG submission 111486) | Eutrophic lake water microbial communities from Lake Mendota, Wisconsin, USA - GEODES117 metaG | ecosystem: Environmental > Aquatic > Freshwater > Lake | place: USA: Lake Mendota, Wisconsin... | reverse complement strand
TTCAGCGAGAGTAATCATGAATCATGACTCGGGTGAAAAGCCCTCTCAACTGATGTTTTGGGGCTGTTTCATCGCCCTGATCACGACTGCATTCGCCTTCATCACGCGGGCCTTCATGGTCAACAATGCAGCGATGTGGCCGACTGATTTCGGTTTGGACAAGGTCCAGGCACAAGTCCTGTTTGGACATGGTATCTGGCCGTTTGCGATCAGCATTATTCTGTTCAGCCTGGTGATCGACCGGATCGGCTACCGGGCAGCGATGTTCTTCAGTTTTGTCTGCTACGCCGTCTATGCAGCCCTTGCCCTGTGGGCTTACTCCGTTGTGAAGGCCCCGGGATTGGAGGGGGAGTCACTGGTAGCAGCACGAAGTTTTGGGCTGAATCTGCTGACGATGGGTTCAATCGTCCTTGGACTGGGAAACGGCACGGTGGAAGCATTCATCAATCCGGTTGTCGCCACCATGTTCAACAAGGAAAAGACGAAGTGGCTGAACATTCTCCACGCCGGTTGGCCAGGCGGCCTGGTCCTCGGCGGATTAATTACGCTGGGCCTCGGAGATACGGCAACGCAAGACTGGCGGTATCTGATTTACATTATTGCGATACCGGCAGTGGTCTACCTCGTAGTTTTGACCACCGCAAAGTTCCCGGTCAGTGAACGGGTATCGTCCGGTGCGACTTACAAGGAAATGCTGGCTGAGTTTGGTTTTCTCGGTGCGGCACTGGCCGGCTTCCTCGTGATCAAGCAACTGGCTGGCGTCTACAACGGCGCGGTGGCTCCGGCTTATGCCTTGTCTGATACGGTGGTTTACGGGTTGGTGGCGGCCGCGGCGATCGCCTACGGTGTCTACTGCCAATCTTTGGGTCGGCCGATGCTGTTCCTGCTCTGCCTGATCATGATGCCTTTGGCGACGACCGAGCTGGGAACGGACGGTGCGATCTCGGGTATCATGGAAAAGCCGATGAAGGAAGCAAATTACAATCCTTTATGGGTGCTGATTTACACATCGGGGATCATGATGATCCTGCGGTTCTTCGCTGGTCCAGTGGTGAAGGCGCTGACCCCGCTCGGCTTGCTCGCAAGCTGTGCCGCCCTGGCCATTGTCGGCTTGTATTGGCTGTCGTTCGCTCAGACCTTCGCTGCCATTTTCATCGCAGCGACGATTTACGGTGTCGCCAAGACTTACTTCTGGCCAACGATGCTCGGGGTGGTCTCCGAGCAATTCCCCAAGGGAGGTGCCCTGACGCTTAACGCAATTGCCGGTATCGGCATGCTCACCGTGGGCGTGATTGGCGGTCCGCTGATCGGTAAAATGCAGGAGGATTCGGCCAAGGTTGCCGTCGAAGAGAAACTCCCGGGAGTCTATTCGCAGATTCAAAAGACTCCGGATCCCACTTACTTCTTCGGTACTTATCAGGCCATCGACGATGACAAGGTGAAGGTCAGCGAAGCCATGCCGGAGGCCAAGGTCAATGAAGTCAAAGGCGTGGTTGAGAAGGCACGCCAAGGTGCCTTGGCCAAAGTTGTTTTCTTCCCGCTGTTCATGCTGGTCTGCTACCTTGGTTTGATTGCCTACTTTAATTCAAGGGGTGGTTATCGACCTGTCGATGCCGCTGCGGGCGGCGGTCACTGAGTCTGACGGATCCGTTGGCTCGATCGTTGGCACTGAGTGGGCGATGCTCGCGTTAAGGTGCGTCGAAGATCGAGGAACTCGAAATAACCAGGTCCAGCTCAACGTGAGCTGGACCTTTTTCTGGCCTGTCACTTTCGTTTCCATAGTGATGGAGCAGCTTGACTGGTGGCGGAACTCGTTCTGGCGGGCCACTATCGGGCATCCGAATTTTCGATTTAATTCCGGCATTCCGATTCCACTTGCTCGATCGCGAGCCTCTGGGAAGGGAAGACAGCCTTTCGATTAGTGGAGTTCAAGAGTCATGAATCGACCTGTACGTGTCGCAATGGTAGGCCTTGGGTTCGGGGCCGAGTTCATCCCGATTTATCAGGCACATCCTGACGCCGAAGTGCATGCCATTTGCCGGCGGAACGAAAAAGAGATGAATCTGGTTGGAGACCGGTTTGGCATTAGTCAGCGGTACACCCAATTCGAGGACGTGCTCCGCGACCCGGATGTCGATTTCGTGCACATCAACAGTCCGATTCCCGATCACGGCCAAATGACGCTCGCTGCGCTCGATGCCGGCAAGCATGTAATGTGCACGGTACCGATGTCGACCAGCATCGCCGAGTGCGAGCAGATTGTCGATAAAGTCCGCCAGACAGGTCTCAAATACATGATGGCCGAGACGGTGGTTTACAGCCGGGAGTTCCTCTACATCAAGCAACTGTACGAGACCGGCGAATTGGGAAAAATCCAGTATCTGGCTGCTTCGCACCCGCAGGACATGGACGGCTGGCCCGATTACTGGGAACGAATGATTCCGATGCACTACGCCACTCACGTAGTCAGCCCGGTTCTCGGTCTGGTCAACGGGCTGGCCGAATACGTCTCCTGTTTTGGCTCGGGGACGGTGCGGGATGATATCCAAAAGAAGTCGGGGAACAAGTTTGCCGTCGAATCGTGTCACATCAAAATTCGCAACAGCGACTTGGCGGCCCACATCTGGCGTTTCCTGTACGATACGGCGCGGCAGTATCGCGAGAGTATCGACGTTTATGGATCGAAGAAGTCGTTCGAATGGTCGCTCGTTGAACATGGCAAACACGTTCTGCACACGGCCAAGAAGCCTGAGCCGGAAATTCCCTCGCTGATCGATGTGCCGGACTTCGCCCACTTGTTGCCCGAACCGATTCGCAAGTTCACGCAGTCGATTCAGGACGCCGATCACCTGTCATTCATCCAGGGAGGTGGTCATGGTGGCTCGCACCCACATATGGTGCATGAGTTTGTCAGTGCCCTGAAACAGAATCGCGATCCGTGGCCGAACGCAGTCACCAGCGCTAACTGGACCTGCGTCGGAATTTGTGCCCACGAGTCGGCCCTCAAAGGTGGGCAGATCGTCCATCTGCCAGCCTTCACCCTGGAGTGAGGCCCGGCCATGCGGCGGGAAGCGCATCGCGGCGATCATCGCGGTGCAGTGAAATACGAGGGAGCTGGATTGGGAACAGTCCAGCTCCCTTTTTGCGCGCAGGGAAAACGTGAGCTTGGAATTTGAAGCGCGGGCAGGCGATGGTTTACGAACCTGTTCTCAGGTCCCGGCACGGCTACCCCGAATCTTGCCGCGGCCAAGCAGCGGCCAGCCAATCCGTAATGCCTGATCCTCCGGCGAGCCCCTGCATCCCCGCTGTTAAAATTATCTGCTCTGCCTTCGCGTCTCATCCGACTTTCCAGAACGCCCTGCGCTCAAACAGCTGATTGACCACGGCGACGAGGAGATACACTGCGAGTCGGGATTGCATCGGCTCGAGAGAACGACTTGTGTTATCATGTAGCTACTGAAAAACACCGAAGAGAATCAGGAGAACGCTGCTGTGTTGGTCAAGGCTGTTTTGCTGCGGATGTCGTTGGGTTTGGCGATTTTGATGGTCAGCATTCTGGGGCAGGGCAGGGCTCTGGCCCAGCAGCAGGCCGCAGCGACACCCGCCAAAAAACTGACGGTCCTGTTCCTTGGTGACCGAGGGCACCATGTCCCGAGGGAGCGATTTGACGAGTTGAATCCGCTGATGGCCGAGCGGGGCATTGAGTTAACCTACACCGAGTCGCTGGGTGACCTGCGGCTCGCCAAGCTCAAGAATTACGACGCTCTGGTGGTCTACGCCAACATCGACGTGATCGATGCCGAAGCCGAACGCGGCTTGCTCGATTATGTGCGCGGCGGAGGTGGCTTTGTGCCGTTGCACTGCGCCAGCTTCTGCTTTCGCAATTCCAAGGAAGTGGTTGCCATGATTGGTGCCCAGTTCCAACGCCACGGTACAGGTGTTTTTCGAACTGAAATCGCTAAGACGGACCATCCGGTCATGCGCGGCTTTGGCGGTTTCGAGAGCTGGGACGAAACCTACGTTCATCATCTCCACAATGAAGATGGAAGAGTCGTCCTCGATTACCGGGTCGACGCGGAAGGTCGCGAACCTTGGACTTGGGTCCGCCAGGAGGGTCAGGGGCGCGTTTTCTACACTGCCTGGGGTCATGACGCGCGAACTTGGACCAATCCCGGTTTTGCCAATTTAGTGGAGCGTGGAATTCGTTGGGCGGCGGGAGATGATCCCGCAATCGCCGGCGAGTACCTCAAGGACCGGGGATTTCCAATCCCCAAAATGAAAGAGCTATCGAAAGAGCTCGCAGCCTTTGAATATCTGGATGTCGGCAAGAAAATCCCCAACTACACGCCCTCCAACCAATGGGGAGCTCAGGGAGAGCCGCTCAGCCTGATGCAGCAGCCGCTTCCGCCCGCCGAGTCGCAACAGCACATTGTCACTCCGCAAGGTTTTCGCGTGGAGCTGTTCGTTGCCGAGCCGGAACTTCAAGGCAAACCGATTTTCATGACTTGGGACGAGCGCGGCCGGTTGTGGGTCTGCGAGACGGTCGATTATCCCAATGAATTGCAACCACCAGGAACAGGCCGCGACCGGATTCGGATTTGTGAAGACACGAATGGCGATGGCCGGGCTGACAAGTTCACGGTCTTCGCTGAAAGCCTGAGTATTCCCGCCTCGCTCGCCTTTCATCGCGGCGGAGTCATCGTCCAGAACGGCGTCCAGACTTTGTACTTGCGCGATACCAATGGGGATGATCGAGCCGACGAACGGGAGCTTTGGTACGAAGGCTGGAATCAGGGAGACACGCACGGTGGCGTGAGCAACTTTCAGTATGGACTGGATAACTGGGTTTGGGCAATGCAGGGCTACAATCACTCCGAACCCTCGGGAAACAAGAAGTATCCGGGCTTTCATCAAGGCTTTTTCCGACTCAACCCGAACACCCGTGAGATTGAATTCATGCGGGCTACGAATAACAACACCTGGGGCTTGGGAATTACCGAGGATGGCCTGATTTTTGGTTCGACGGCCAACGGTAATCCCTCAGTCTTCATGCCGATTGCCAACCGTTATTACGAACAGGTCGCCGGCTGGCGGAAGTCGCTGACACTCAGTTCCATTGCCGATTCAAACAAGTTTCAGCCAATCACCGATCGCGTCCGCCAAGTTGACTGGCACGGTGGCTACACAGCAGCTGCCGGCCATGCGATTTATACGGGTCGCAATTATCCCCAAGAGTACTGGAACCAGACGGCGTTTGTCTGCGAACCAACCGGTCACCTCGTGGGGACGTTTATACTCAAACCGGATGGCGCTGGATTCCGCTCGAGCAATCCGTTCAACCTGGTTGCCAGCAATGATGAGTGGACCGCGCCCATCATGGCTGAGGTCGGTCCCGATGGAAATGTGTGGGTGATCGATTGGTACAACTACATCGTCCAGCACAATCCAACTCCCCAAGGCTTTGAGACCGGCAAGGGAGCAGCTTACGAATCAGACTTGCGCGACAAAAAGCACGGACGGATCTATCGGGTCGTTTATGAAGACAAACCGGAAACAACTCCGGCCAAACTTAACCCGGGCGATGTCGCCAGTCTGCTGGCGGGGCTCAGTCACCCGACCCAACTTTGGCGAAAGCATGCCCAGCGACTGCTCGTGGAGCGAGGCCAGCTGGATGTCGTTCCGGCGCTGCTGCGTTTGGCAAGTAGCCAGGAAGTCGACGCCATCGGCCTGAACGCTGGCGTGATTCACGCTTTGTGGACATTGCACGGTTTGGGTGCCATCAAGGGCGAAAACCTTGATGTTGTGAAGGCCGTTAGCGATTGTCTCGGCCATCCTTCTGCCGGCGTTCGCCGGAACGCATTGCAGGTCCTCCCCGGCAATGATGTGACCGTGGAGGACATTCGTCGGAACAAGTTATGCAACGACCCTGACCATCAGGTTCGTTTGCAGGCGTTTTTGACACTGGCCGACGCTCCGACCAGCGAGTTGGCGGCGATTACGGTTGTCGAGGGCTTGCAGGTTCCGGTCAATTACCGCGACCAACACATTCGCGACGCGGCGACCAGCGCCTTGGCTCGCCACGCCAAGTTTGCCTTGCCTGAACTGGCCCGACTCAAAAACATCCCCGGGGAGATTCGGGAGACCTTAGGCATCGTCGCCGAGCACGCTGCGCGGCGCTTCGCCACAGAGCCCCTGGATCTCCTTGCTTTGCTCGCTGGGTTGAATCAAGCCCAGCCCGAGGTATCAGCCCTCATTGTCCGCGGCTTGGTCGCCGGTTGGCCAGACCGAGCCGAGGTGCCCCTCAATGCCGAGTTGGAAGCAAGCCTGGCTCAGCTCGTGGAAAGACTGCCGTTAAGTGATCGCTCACCGGTCCTGCAGCTGGCCGACCACTGGGGAAGCAGAAAGTTGGAGGGCTATGCCAAGGAGATCACCGCAGGTCTGCTGAAGGAATTCGATGACGAGAACAAATCGGCTGAGGAACGACTCGCAGCTGCGGGACGATTGGTGGATTTCCGCCCCGGAGCAGCCGAGACAGCCAGTTCCCTTTTGGAACGGATCACACCTCAGATGGAGCCTGGCTTGGCCAGCGGGATCGTCAAGTCAATGTCGCGGATGCAAGCCGAAGAGGTCGCCACACAACTCGCGGGGAAGATGTTGAATTGGCCTCCTTCGGTGCAAAAATCCGCGGTCGAGGTATTGCTTGGTCGCCGCAGTTGGACCGGCTCCGTAATCGATTTGCTGGAGCAGGGGCAACTGCAGATTACTGACCTTTCGCTGGAACAGCGGACCAATCTGCAAAACCATCCCACTGAAGAGATTCGCAAACGGGCGACCGACTTACTGGCCCGCGGTGGGGCTTTGCCCAACGCCGACCGTGAAGCGGTGTTGACCGAGTATGAGGTCTCAACCCACAGCGGCGGCAATCCCACGGCCGGCAAACAGGTTTTCCTCAACGTCTGTGCCAAGTGCCATCGCCACTCGGGCGAAGGCCAGCAGATTGGTCCAGAGCTGACCGGCATGGCCGTCCACCCCAAGGAGGAGTTGCTGGTCCACATTCTTGACCCCAATCGCAGCGTCGAAAGCAATTTCCGCATGTTTCAAGTGCAAACGATTGATGGCCTGACACTCGCTGGAATGTTGGGTGGCGAGTCAAAGACAGCGATTGAATTGATTGACTCACAGGGACAACGCAAGTCGGTTCTGCGTGAGGAAATCGAGGAGATGAAGGGTTCGCGATTGAGTGTCATGCCGGAGGGGATCGAGAAAGAGGTTACGGTCACGCAAATGACCGACCTGCTGGAATTCCTGACCCAGCGCGGGACCTGGTTGCCGCTGGACGTTGCCAAGGTGGCAACGGTCGCCAGCGATCGTGGAATGTTTTACAGTCGCGAAGCGGAAGGGGAGCGATTGGTGTTCCCTGACTGGAAAGTCCAGCAATTCAAGAACGTACCGTTCCAGGTGGTTGACCCTGAAAATGGTCAAAAGCCTAATGTGATTCTGCTCCGCGGACCTCGTGGGTCGTTGACTGAGAAACTGCCCCGCCAAATCGAGATGCCGGTCAACGCTCCAGCCCGGGCGATTCACATGCTGAGCGGCGTCAGCGGGTGGGGCTATCCTTACGGTGGCGAGAACACGGTTTCGATGATTGTCAAACTGCACTACGAAGATGGCAGCGTCGAAGAGCATCCTTTGAAAAATGGTGAACACTTCGCCGATTACATCCGCCGCGTGGACGTCCCTGGCTCGGAACATGCCTTCGACCTCGCCGGCAGGCAAATCCGCTATCTGGCAATCTTCCCGAAGCTTGCCCAGAAAATCACCAAACTCGAATTGGTCAAAGGCCCCGATCAAACGGCTCCGGTCGTGATGGCAATCACGGTGGAAACGCGTTAAGCTGGCTTCTGCGGGGCAGTCAAATCGAACTTTCCTGAAACACGGCAGCGCTTCCGCACGCCGTCAGATGACCTTGTTCGAAAAGGGACAAACGATGCGTGGTCCAGGGCCTTTTCAAAGCGTTCTGCGGACGCGGGTGACCGTGTTTATTCGGCTGTTAGCGTTGATTGGGCTGTTACCCCTCTCAGGTTCGTCCGCTGTGAGTGCCGATGACGGCAGCTTGGGCGGCTTGCTTCGGGGCGTGGTGCATCGCTTCGAGCGGCAGGCTTTGACGCGAACCTATTACAGCGAGGGGACTGCGGTTGGCGACCTCAATGCCGATGGCCACCCCGATGTGGTTTACGGTCCACACTGGTATGCGGGCCCCGACTTCAAACAGGCCAAGCCGATATACCCAGCCAAACCGCAGCCGATGTCAGGCTATGCAGATCACTTTTTCGCCTGGGTCCAGGATTTCAATGCGGACGGCTGGAATGACATTCTGGTGGTCGGATTTCCGGGGACCCCTGCCCACGTCTATGAAAATCCTGGCAAAGGTCTTGAGTCTGCAACCGAGTGGACCAAGCACGAAGTCTTCGATTGGGTGTCCAACGAGTCACCGGCGTTTGCCGACCTGACAGGAGACGGCAAGCCGGAGTTGATTTGCACCCGCGAAGGGATGTACGGATACGCGGTTCCCAACTTCAAGGACTTCCAGCCGTGGACCTTCCGCCGAATTTCTGGCAAAGTCACCACTGATAAGTTCGGGCATGCACTCGGCTTTGGTGACATCGATGGTGATCAGCGAAACGATTTGCTGACGAAGGACGGGTGGTTCCGCAATCCCGGTCCAGACAAGGACGTGCTGTGGACCTTCAATCCCTTCTCATTCTGTGAGCCGGGTGGTGCGGACATGCACGCCTACGATGTCAATGCCGATGGCTTAAATGACGTCATCACCAGCGTGGATGCCCACGCCTTCGGATTGGTTTGGTGGGAACAGCAAAGAGATGCGGCGGGGAAAATCAGTTTCCAGCAGCACGTGATCATGGGCAGCCAACCATCAGAGAATCCCTACGGAGTCTGCTTTTCTGAATTGCACTCCGTGCAACTGGCCGACATGAACGGCGATGGCGTCAAGGACATTGTCACCGGCAAAACCTACTGGTCTCATCATCGACAAAGCCCCAAATGGGACGCGGGTCCGGTTGTCTATTGGTTTGAGTTGCGGCGGGGAGAGCAGGGGGTCGAGTGGATTCCTCATTTGGCCGACGATCGCGCTGGAATCGGCCGGCAGATCGTAATCGCTGATATCGATGGAAATCAGACTCCTGACCTGGTCGCAGGGGGAATGCTGGGATGTCATGTGCTGCGTCACCAAACGGAAGAGTTAAGCGGCTTGGCCTATGCAGCCGCTCAACCCAAACCGCGGCGGCCTCTGAAGGAGGATCTGTCGGGACTCGATGCGGCGGCTTACATGACTGTCCCCGAAGGTTTTCAGGTTCAATTGGCGGCTGCCGAACCGGAGATTCATCAACCGGTTGCCATGGCCTTTGACCAGCGGGGGCGATTGTGGGTTGCCGAGGCTTACACCTATCCGATTCGGGCCAAGGACGGTGAGGGCCTGGATAAGATTGTGATCCTTGAAGACACGGATCACGATGGAAAATTCGACACGCGAAAACAATTCACTGAAGGCTTGAATCTGGTCAGCGGACTGGAAGTAGGTTTTGGTGGGGTTTGGGTTGGCGCCGCTCCCTATTTGATGTTTATCCCTGATGCGAATGGTGATGACGTCCCGGACGCAGAACCGAAAATCCTGCTGGATGGCTTCGGTTACCAAGACACGCATGAAACCCTGAATACGTTCAACTGGGGCCCAGACGGCTGGCTCTACGGCTGCCACGGCGTCTTCACACACAGCAAGGTGGGTGTGCCCGGAACGCCTGACGCCGAGCGAACACCCGTCAATGCTGCGGTCTGGCGGTACCATCCGATTCGGCATCAGTTCGAGGTGTTTGCCTGGGGCACGAGCAACCCGTGGGGCGTCGACTTCAATGATTACGGACAGGCCTTTGCCACCGCCTGTGTAATCCCGCATCTCTACCACATCGTTCAAGGTGGGCATTACCAGCGCCAAGCTGGCGAGCATTTCAACCGCCATATTTACGCAGATATCCAGACGATTGCCGACCATCTGCACTACGCCGGGAACATTGGCGATCACGCTTGGTGGGGACACGAACCGGATATCCAAACCGATACTTCTGACGCCGGCGGCGGGCACGCCCACTGCGGTGCGATGGTCTACCTCGGAGACAACTGGCCGCAGCGCTACCGCAACCAGATATTCTTCAACAACATTCATGGCAATCGAGTCAACATGGACCGGCTTTACCGCGAGGGCAGCGGCTATATCGGCAAACATGGAGATGACTTGTTGATGGCCAATGACCGCTGGTTCCGGGGAATCAACCTGCGATGTGGACCGGATGGTTCAGTCTATTTGATTGACTGGTACGACCGAAATGCCTGCCATCGGGTGAATCCGGAGATTTGGGATCGGACCAACGGGCGAATTTACAACATCGCCTATGGCGTTCCAAAGCGAGCGGCGGTTGACCTTGAGCAACAGGATGATGCGGCCTTGGCCAAACTCGCTTGGCATGCAAACGATTGGTATGTGCGAGTTTCACGCAGGCTGCTGCAGCACCGTGCCGCCCAAGGCAAATTGGACGCGGCGGCGGTCCAGAGTGAACTCAACAAATTGCTCGCCAGTGATGATGACACCAGGGTACTGAGAGGACTGTGGTTGGGCCACGCAACCGGACTGCTGGGCCAAGCTCAATTGCTGCCCTTGCTACAGCACGCTTCTCCCTATGTTCAGGCCTGGAGCGTGCAACTGCTTTGTGAGAATCGGGAAAAGGTCTCAACGCAAGTTAGCGAACGACTGGGAGAACTGGCAACTCGCCAGCAAGCGGATCCGATTGTTCGACTGTATCTTGCTTCGGCCTTACAGCGAATGCCGCCGGCAGAGCGATGGGGTGTGATCGAAGCGCTGGCAGCGCGGGCCGAAGACGCCAAAGATCGCAACTTGCCCTTGTTGCTCTGGTATGGAGTTGAGCCTCTCGTAGCAGCAGAACCTCAGCGTGCCATGCGGCTGGTTGAGTCCAGTCCGTTGCCGCAACTTAAACAGTTTATTGTCCGCCGGGCCGCCGCAGATGCGACCGCCTTAAACGTCGTGATTGGCGAATTGGCTGCTTGGTCGCCGGAATTGCAGCAATTGGCTCTGGAGCAAGTCAATCAGGCGCTGGAGGGCCGAGTCAATGTGGCCCAGCCTGACGCCTGGACGAAGACCTACGAAGTCCTGGCGAAGAGCGATCAGGCCTTGATCCGCGACCAAGCTTTGCGGCTTGCGGTGGCTTTCGGAGACCAGCGTGCATTCCCGGCCCTTCGAGCAGTATTGGCCGACGGGCAACGCCCCTTGCCAGAGCGGCAACGGGCCCTGGAAATTCTGGTTAAAGGCCGCGACAAGGAACTGTCCGAGCCGCTCTACGTTGCGATGGAGACGGCGGAATTGCAATCTGCGGCGATTCGGGCCATGGCCGCCTTGGCGGATCCGCGGACACCCTCCAAACTGCTGGAGGCTTGGCCTCGGCTGGTTGCGACGGGTCGCGAGGATGCAATTGCCACACTCGTTTCGCGGGCAAGTTTTGCCCAGCAGTTGCTGGATGCCATTGATGCCGGACAAGTTTCCCGCACCGATATCCATGCGTTCCATGTCCGCCAGATGGTGAGCCTGGAAGACGAATCGCTGGTCGAGCGAATCACCAAATCATGGGGCAAGGTCGGAACTTCGACCGAAGACCAGCAACAGGCGATCGCGAAGTATCAGACAGTGTTGACCGCCGAGCGACTGGCTGAAGCCGATGCCAGTCACGGCCGTTTGATGTTTAACAAGCACTGTTCGGCCTGCCATCAACTGTTTGGCGCCGGCGAGAAAGTAGGTCCTGACTTGACCGGTTCGAATCGTGCTGACTTGAATTACATCCTGGAGAATCTGGTCGCTCCGAATGCAGTCGTTGGCAAGGATTACCAAATGAGCCTGCTGCAATTGGCCGATGGCCGAGTTGTGTCTGGGCTGATCCTCAAGGAGACGGACAGCGCGTTGACCCTCAAGACGATTAACGACACGGTGGTCATCGCCTTGGATGAAATCGAGGACCGCAAACTGTCCGACCTTTCACTGATGCCCAATGGCCTGCTCGATCCACTAGGCCAGGAGGAAGTTCGGGACCTCGTCGCTTACCTCGCCAGTCCAGTGCAGGTGCCGCTCCGCGGACCACGTCCGGAATTTGACTCCTCGAGCGGAAAGGTTCCTGGTGCGATCGAAGGAGAGACACTCAAGGTTCTGGAGAAAAGCCGAGGGACTGCGGGCCGGCAGGATATGGCTCCGTTTCCGAAAGACCGGTGGAGCGGACGCGATCACCTGTGGTGGACCGGAGCCAAGGAGGGAGACCGGCTGGTGCTTGAATTCGAGGTACCGGCCAGCGGCAAGTACGAACTGCAAGCGGTGATGAGCAAGGCGCGGGACTACGGAATCGTACAGCTGGCAATTGACGACCAGCCCTTGGGCGATGCGGTCGACCTTTACCATACGCCGGACGTGATCACGACAGGTTTGGTTTCGCTGGGCCTCAGGGAGTTGACTGCCGGAGCGCATCGTTTGCAGGTGGAAATCGTCGGCAAGCATCCAGAAGCTGTTCCAGGGTACATGTTCGGACTCGACTTTTTGTTGCTCAAGCCAGCAGGGAACTGATTGGTTTCAAAAGCCGAGCGTTAGTATGATGCAATTCTGCGGTGTTGCGTGGCGTGCACCATGGCAATGTGCTTTTGGGAACTGACAGGACGATTCAGTGAACAGGCGAGATGAAATTCTGGCGACAGCCCTGACCATGCCACCCGGGTCAGTGCGGACCACTTTTATTGAAGCGGCGACTGCGGACGATCCCAATCAGCGACTGGAGCTGTTGAAACTGCTGAAAGTGCATGACGAGGCCGGGAGCTTTCTTGAGCTGGCTGCATGGGAACAGGACAGTACCGTGGTGTCCAACGTCGAGGGGCAGGAAGACGCAACCGGGGCAACACAGATTCTCGAACGCCTTCCTCAGCTGAAAGGCACCGGAGCCCTGGCCGTCTTGAAGCACTTCCATCTGCTGGAACTGGTGGGTGAGGGCGGCTCTGCTTGCGTGTTTCGGGCGAGGGATCAACGCTTGCAACGCGATGTGGCGATCAAAATCCTGAAACCGGCGCACGCAGCCAGCTCCCAACAGCGTCAGCGATTTCTTGAAGAATCGAAAATGATCGCCGGCTTGCGAGCCGAGCATATCGTTAACGTATACGAAGTCGGGGAAGACCAGGCACTTCCCTATTTCGTCATGGAATATCTGCCAGAGGGTTCGCTGCAGACGTGTCTCTCAAGACGCGGCCCCCTGAATTTGACCGAGACCCTGATCGTTGCCAGGCAAGTCCTCGACGCGCTGGAGGTCGCCCACGCCCGAGGCCTATTGCACCGCGACATCA
>Ga0164292_10003159_pt1 | contig 13455 bp, 10 predicted proteins | sample GEODES117metaG_FD_111486 | JGI IMG/M metagenome (GOLD analysis project Ga0164292, IMG submission 111486) | Eutrophic lake water microbial communities from Lake Mendota, Wisconsin, USA - GEODES117 metaG | ecosystem: Environmental > Aquatic > Freshwater > Lake | place: USA: Lake Mendota... | reverse complement strand
GGAGTCCGTCGCCAGCATCCCCAAGCACCGGCTCCAGCAGCAGGCAGGCCTGCTGCAGCTCCAGGCGCAGGCTGATCACCCGCTGGTCCAGGCCGCCGCCTTCCCGGGCCTGGTTGCCATTGCCGGGATTCACGGCGATCTGGGGCCAGGCCGCCGCCGCCAATGAGAGGCGCAGCCGCTCACCAGCCCTCAGCTCCAGCAACAGGGGCTGCAGACACACCTGCCGCCAGCGGCTCTCCAGGCAGATTTCCCCAAGGTGGCGCGCCACGCCCACCGTGAGCTGATGCACGTGCCCATCGGCGTCCATCCTGGAGAGAACGGCACAGAGATCAAAGCCCGGTTGATCGGCACTTACCCGCAGCTGCAGGCGCGGTCGCACCACCAGCATCTCCCCATCCCCGGGCAGCGCGGAGGACGTGAAGCAGGCCACATCGCGGCGCCGATCCAGATCGGCCCGCTCGCAGGGGCCCGGGTTCAGATCGAGATGGCCCCCGCGTCCCGGCACCGGTCTCCAGGGGTCGTGCACCAGCCACTGGATCGGCGCAGCACCTCCAGCAGCTTCCCCAGCGGTGATCGCGGGATCCGGCAGAAGCCTCCCCCCCTCAGCTGTGGCCTGACCATCGCAGCGCAACCACCACCTCCTGCTGCCCGCGGCCTGGTGGCCATGTGGCCCCAGGCTCAGCCACTGGCCCGTGCGTTCAGCCTGCACCGCCACAGGGGCCACGGCTGCCTCCCCCTCTCGGCTCTGCAGGTGGCGGCGGAAGAACGCCAGGTGCTGCTGGTCGGCTCCCTCGCCCCAATTGAGGTGGCTCCAGGCACCGATGCGCAGCAGTGGCTCAGCGCCGGCCGCCCGGGCCTGGCGCCAGAGATCCAGTACGCCCTCAAGATGGGGATCGTGCCAGCCCCCAAGCAGCAGCAGCGGCCGCTGCCACAGGCCGGCGGCCGCTGGGTGGCAGATCCACTGCTCTGGCCTGGCCGGATCCTGGCGCAGCCAGCGCAGGGCCATGCCCTGGGGATCGTGGCGCTCCAGCAGCTCCAGCCCTTCCTCGATGAAGCCGCCGCTGCCCAGGCTCCGGCGGATCGTCTGCCAGCCCTCCCGATCCCCCCGGCGGCTGCAGCGCAGGGCGGCCAGCTGCAGGCCCCAGGCCAGGCCCAGGGCCCACCAGTGGGCGCCACCGCTGCTGGCCCAGTGCAGCCGCTCGTCCAGCCCGGCCATGGCGACCGCCAGGCAATCCGGCAGGCCATCACCAGCACCGCCGTCGCCCACCAGCTGGGTGAAGCCCTGATAGGAAAAGCCGTAGCTGCCCAGCCGGCCGTTGCAGCCGGGCAGCCGGCGTGCCCAGCGCACGCTGTCAGCCGTATCACTGGCCTCCTGGTCGAACCCGCCGAACTCCCCCTCTGATCCCCCCTGGCCGCGCACGTCCTGCACCACCACCAGAAAGCCCTGGTCCGCCCACCAGCCGGGATGGGCTAGCACGGGGGTGGAGGCAATCGCCCGGCCGTAGGGCTGGCGCATCAACAGCACCGGCCAGGGCCCTTCTCCCTCCGGTTGCCAGATGCGGCTCAGCAGGCGCGTACCGTCGCGGCAGCGCATCCAGCTGTCTCTGCCATGGGCTGAACCGCCCACTCAGCGCACGTCTGGGCAGTGCAGCCCCACCACATAGGTGGTGAGCACCTCCGCATCCATCAAGCTGAGGTTTTCCTGGCTGGCGATCTGGCGCAGGGCCTGTTTGCTGGTGTAGGAGATGCCCTGCTGGTTCAGCTGGCGCAGCTCCCGGCAGAGTCGCTTGGCTCGGGAGGGATCCCGGCGCACGCTCTCCAGCAGGTTGGACTGGGCGAGGGCTGCACGCGGATGAAGGGGAGCCCCTGGCAAGGTCGTGAGCGCTGTTGCTGCGCCCATCGCGGCCGCCACCAGCAGGGCACGGGCGCACGGGCGCCTGGAGGCGGGGTGGCGTTTCGCGCAGTCCATGGCCGCAGGATCGGCTGATCCCATTCCAGAACCCAAGGGCGATGGCCCGCTGCAGTCCGGGGTCAGTTTGTGCCCCGGCGAGCCCGGGCGATCCAGCGCTGCACCTGGGCCAGGGCGGGCGGCTGCACCGCCGTGCCGGTGAGGCGGCGCTGCAGCCGGCCGGTCTGGCGCCAGAGCTGGTGAGGATCGGCGGCGGCCAGGCTGGCCCGGTCGGGGATGCCGGCGTGGAGCAGCAGGGCCGCCTGGCCCGGATGAAGCTCCAGCTCCACCACCAGCCTGGCCTGGCCGCGCAGCCGCACCAGCGTGGGCAGGCTGGCTCCTGCTGCCAGCGCCAGATCCGCCAGATGCCGCTCCGTCATCCGGGCGAGCGCGGGCCAGTCGTGGCAGCCGGCCTGCTCCAGAGCCGCCCGCTCCCGTCGGGCGTGGGCGGGCAGGTGCTGGAACCCGTCCATGGCTCAGGGCTGCAGGCTGATCTCGCCACTCACCAGATCCCGGCGCACTTCGGCCAGGACCACCGGCCGGCTGAGGCCTGGAGCCACAGACTCCACGCGTCGCAGCCGCACCCGCACGATGGCATCGTCGCTCTGGCGCCCATTGCCCCGCAGGTTGCGGGCCACCTGCTCGGCGCTGGGGGCGGCGGCGGCAGCCGGCAAGTCGGCTGGTGCGGCGGCCACCACCAGCTCCGCGCCGTTGTCGAACACCACCGGCACGCTCACAGCCCCTTCCACCATCACCCGCGGCCGGTAGCTCACGGCGAAGGCCAGGCAGGACAGCGCCAGCAGGGCGGTGAAGCTGGTGATGCCCACCAGGCGGAAGCGCACCCCCCAGCGCAGCAGGTAGCCGGCGATCGTGATTATGGCCAGCACGCCGCTGGCCGCCCCCAGCCATTCCCCGGCCACCAGCAGGATCGGGTCGGTGCTCATGGGCTCTGGCTCGGCTGGAAAACGCCTTTTATATTGCGCCCCACGCGCCTGCCGCCTTCCCATTCGCCCCCGCACCCTGATCCCCTGGCTGCTGGCTGGCGGCTGCACAGCCGTTGCCGTGGCGGGGGTGCTGTCGTTCGATCAGCTGGCGCGGCGGGTTTATGGCCACGTCAAACCGCAGCTGGAGCGCCAGCTGGGGGCCGCGTTGGGGCACCCCCTGCAACTGGGGCCCTACCAGGGACTGGGCTGGTCCGGCCTGCAGCTGGGTCCCACGCGCCTGCTGCCCGATCCCAGGGATCCCTCCACGGTGCGGATTGCGTCCGTGGGGGTCAGCCTCGATCCCCTCAGCAGCCTGCGGCGCCGACTGCCGGTGGTCCATCTCAGTCTTGCCGGGGTGGCCGCGGACCTGCGCCCCAACGACGAGGGCCGGTACTGGCGGCTGGGGCGGGGTGATCCCAGCCAGCCTCCGCCACGCTTGGATCTGCGCTGGCGGCTGCGCCAGCCCGCTTCCGTGCGGGTGGAACCTGCCGGCCTGGCCTTGCGGGTGCTCAGCAGCGGTTCGCTGCAGCCCCACCGCCAACTGCTCAGCGGTCAGCTCCAGCTCGGGCTCGCTGGCGAGGGAGCGCTGCCTTTGCGACTGCGGGCTGGCGGCAACTGGAGCGAGGGCAACTGGCGCGGCGAGCTGATCAGCCGCAATCTCGACCTCAACCAGTGGACCCGCAACCTGCTTCCTCCAGGTCGCCTTCCGGGTCAGTTGCGGGGGCGCCTGGATGGGCGCCTGCGGCTGGCCTGGGCAGACGGTGCTGCCGATTGCCGGGGGGAGCTGCGCGGCCGCCAGCTGAGCTGGAGCCCCGGCGAGCAGCCGCCGCTGCAGGTGCCCCAGCTGCCCCTGCAGTGCCAGGGAACCCAGCTCCGGCTGCCCGCCACCGACTGGCGCTGGGCCAACCGCTCCGGCCAGCTCGCCCTGCTCACCTCCTGGAGCCCAAGCCAGTGGCAGGTGCAGGCCCTGGAGCTGCGCAGCGGCGGCTCCTGGCTGCGCGGCCGCGGCCGCCTCGGCAGTGATCTGGCCTTCAGCGGCGCCTGGCAGCTGCAGCCCAGCGATCTGCCCCTCGATCCCGGCACCTCCGGCGCCCTGCTGGGCTCGGCGATCCAGGGGGATCTGCAGCTGGCGGGTACCTGGCGGCGACCCCGTCTCAGCAGCAGCCTTTCCCAGGCCAGCAACCCCCTGCTCGATGGCTGGCGCGCCCAGCTGCGCTGGCAGGACAGTGTGCTGCTGCTGGATCAGCTCAGCAGCCGCCACCTGAGCGGCCGCGGCAGGTTGCCCCTGGCCCTTGGCGGCTCCGCTGGCGTGCGCCTGGGAGATCTGGCCGTGGAGGCCCAGCTGCAGCGCTACCCCCTCGATCGCCTCAGTCCCCTGGTGGGCACCAGCCTCGCCGGCACGCTCACGGCCGCGGGCTCGATCCGCGGACCGTTCTCCGGCCTCACTCCGGACTTCCGGCTGCTGCTGGAGCGTCTGGAGGTGGGGCCGCTGCAGCTGGCCGAGGACTGGCAGGGCGACTGGTTTGGCCAGGCGGCCGGCGGTGGTCGCCTGGCGCTGCGGCCCAGGGGTGCGGAGGGATTGCTGGAGGCACGCCTCGACAACCGCTGGGTGCCGGTGGCGATCGACCTGCACCGTCAGCAGGGCCGGCTCAGCCTGGCGGGAACGCCGCGCTCCTATCGCTGGCAGGCGGATGCTCTGCCCCTCACTGCCCTGAGGCTGGCCCTCGGCCCGATCGGCCGCTTCCAGCCCCTGGAGGGCCGGCTGAGCGGCCGCGGCAACCTCGGCCTGCAGCCCCTGGCCTTCCAGGGCCAGGTGGAGCTGGAGCAGGCCAGTGTGCTGGGCGTGGTGGCCAACCGCCTGCAGCTTGAGGGCCGCTATGGCGATCGCCGCTACAAGGCCCGGGGCCAGCTGGAGCCCCAGTCTGGTGGTGCGCTCGACTTTGACTGGAGCGGCCGCTGGCAGGGGGCCTACCGGGCCCGCCTCAGCGGCAGGGGTCTGGAGGATGGCCTGGTGCGCCAGTTGCTGGACGCCTGGCCGGCCTGGAACGGAGGCCAGGCCAGGGATCCAGGCCAGGCCGCTGATCTGGCCACGCTGTTGATCGACAACCTCGGCGGCAGCATCGATGACCAGCTGGCCGCTCTGAATCGGGCCCATGCCCTGGTGGCACAGCAGCGGCGTCGCCAGCTCGAGACGCTCACCGCCGCGGAACGCCTGGAGCGGCTGTCAGCCCGCTTTGACTTCGATGCTGATCTCAGCGGTCCTCGCCTGGTTGACTCGCGGCTGGACCTCGATCTGACGGGCCACGTGTGGTTGCCGGGCGAGGATCGGGATGTGGCCCTCAGCGCCGAGCCCCTGCAGGCGCGCATTCAGGGGCCTCTGCGGCTGGGCAGCGGCAGCCTGGAGATGGATGGCCTCCCGCTGGCGTTGGTGGCCCTGCTCACCCCGGTGCCGGAGGAGCTGCGCGGCACTCTGGCGGTGCGCGGCCGCTACCGGCTGGGCGAGCAGCGCCATCTCGACCTGGACCTGGCGCTGGATGGGGCGGGTTTCGGCGAGACCGACATCACCCTTGAGCGCGGCAAGGTCAACCTGGAAGGGGAGGCGATGCTGGTGGATCTGGCGCTGCGGGCGGCCGGCGCCGACAGTGGCATCGACCTGGCCGGACGCCTGCCTCTGGATCCCGGCGACGATGGGGTGGAGTTGCGCCTCAGTAGCCGGGATGACGGCCTGATCTTCCTCAGCCGTCTGGCCCAGCCCGCTGTGGACTGGCAGCAGGGCACAGCCGATCTGCAGCTGCTGGTGCGCGGCAGCCTGCGGCGCCCGATCGCCAACGGATTCCTGCGCCTGCAGAACGGTCAGCTCGATCTGGTGGGGCAGAGCGTCAAGGATCTGCAGGCCACCATGCTGTTCGACTTCGAGAAGCTGATCCTGCAGGAGTTCAGCGCTGCGGTGGGCCCGAAGGGCCGGATCAGCGGCGTCGGCAGCCTGGGCCTGGTGAGTCCCCAGCTCACGGCCGACGGCCAACCCGCCCAGCTGTTGCTCAGCCTGGACGCCTTGCCCTTCCGTTTTCCGCGCATCAACGCCGTCACCAACGGTGAACTGCAGGTGGGCGGCAGCCTGGCGGGCCTGCGTGTCAGTGGCGACCTTGCGCTCTCCAAGGGCTCGATCAACGTCCAGCCCGGCACCCTCGCCAAGGAGGAGGCGGTGGCCCAGCCCGGCAGCACCAGCGTGGCGGAACTGGCGGAGCGCCGCTGGACCTTCCAGCAGCCCCTGGTTCTCTACGGCCCCGATGTGGAGAGCGAGACCAGCGAGCAGCTGCGCGCCCTGGTTCCCAATCTGCCGCTGGTGCGCTTCGACAACCTCAACCTCAGCCTCGGCCCCGATCTCGGTGTGGGGGTACCGCGGCTGGCGAGTTTCCAGACGGAGGGGCGTCTGCGGATCGATGGACCCTTCGATCCCAGCATCCAGGCCCGCGGGGTGGTGCGTCTCAAGCAGGGGCGCCTGGGCCTGTTCACCACCACCTTCAGTCTCGATCCCGATTCGCCGAACGTGGCGGTGTTCACCCCCTCCATGGGCCTGGTGCCGTTCCTCGACATCACCCTGCGCACCCGCGTGTCCGACAGCCTCAATGCAGCGGGTGTGTACAGCGACTCCGCCGGCGGCGCTTCCCCGTTCACCACCTCTGTCACCCAGCTGGAAACCCAGGGCTTCAGCTCTTTGAACCAGCTCAATCTGGTGCAGGTGTTCCTGAGTGTGAGTGGTCCGGCCGATCGACTCGCTGACAACCTGAGCCTGCGCAGCAGCCCGCCCCTGCCCCAGGACAGGCTGATGGCGCTGATCGGCGGCAACACCCTCGCCGGGGTGGTGGGCGGTGCCGGTGCCAGCACGGCCCTGGCCACGGTGGTGGGCCAGTCGCTGCTGTCTCCCATTCTCGGCACTCTTGGCGATGCCTTCGGCCAGCGCCTCAGCCTGGCGATCTATCCGGCCTATGTGAGTCAGACGGTGAATCGCCCCTCCGAGCAGCGCTCCCGGCGGGTGCCCACCCAGCTGGTGCTGGCCACCGAGGTGGGCCTGGACATCACCGATCGCTTCAGTGTGTCGCTGCTGGCTGCCCCCAACGTGGACGATGTGCCGCCCCAGGTGAACCTCAACTTCAAGGCCTCGGAGCTGATCAACCTGCAGGGTGCCGTCGACACCGATGGCACCTGGCAGACCCAGTTGCAGCTCTTCTTCCGCTTCTGATGGTTTCCTCCCCGGCCCCTGGATCCTCCCCCCTGCTATCCGGGCAGGGAGACGGTCAGTTGATCGGCGTTGATCTCGGCGGCACCGCCATCAAGCTGGGCCGCTTTGCCCAGGACGGCAGCCTGCTGGAGGACCTGGAAGTGCCCACCCCCCGGCCGGCGGTGCCCGGGGCGGTGACGGTGGCGATCGCCGAAGCGGTGGAGCGGCTCGATCCGCAGCGGCTGGCGCCGCTGGTGGGGGTGGGCCACCCCGGCCCCAGCGACCGCCACGGCCGTGTGGCCCGCATCGCCATCAACCTGCCTGGCTGGCGGGATGTGCCCCTGGCCGACTGGCTGGAGCCCCTGCTGGAGCGGCGGGTCACCTGTGCCAATGATGCCAATTGCGCCCTGGTTGGCGAGCGTTGGCACGGGGCCGCCCGCGGCGCCCGGGACGCCCTGCTGCTCACCCTGGGCACGGGCGTGGGTGGGGCCGTGCTGCTCAACGGTGAGCTGTTCACCGGCCGGGGTGGGGCGGCTGCTGAGCCGGGGCTGATCGGCATCCAGCCCGATGGCCCCCCCTGCAACAGCGGCAATCGCGGTTCCCTTGAGAGTTATTGCAGCATCGGCGGGCTGGCCCGGCTCAGCCCGCTCGATCCGCGGGAGCTCAGCCGCCGGGCCGAGGCCGGCGACACCGACGCCCTGGCGGTATGGGGGGCCTATGGCCGGCTGCTGGGCACGGGCATCAGCTCCCTGCTTTATCTGTTCACACCGGAACTGGTGCTGCTGGGCGGCGGCCTGAGCGCGGCAACCCCCCTGTTCCTGCCGGCCGTGTGGCGGGAAGTGGAGGAGCGGGTGCTGGCGGTGAGCCGGGAGGGGCTGCGCATCGAGCGCTGTGCGCTCGGCAATGGCGCCGGCCGCCTCGGCGCCGCCCGCCTGGCCTTGGAGCGACTGGGCGGGGCCTGAGCGGGACAGCCGAGCCTGAGCGGGACAGCCAATTGGGATGATGGCCCCATGACCTCCCTCAGCCAGGCCGTTCCCGATCCCAGCCCCGAACTGCTGCAGCGGGCGGCGGCGGTGCGCCGCAGCGCCATGGCCCTGGGCCAACGCAGCGACCAACAGCGCCGCCAGGCCGTGGAGGCGATGGCCGCGGCTCTGGAGGCCCGCCGTGAGCTGATCCTGGCGGCCAACGCGGCCGACCTGGAGGCCGCGGCCGCCGATGGGCTGGCCTCCTCCCTGGTGGCCCGGCTGAAGCTGGACGGCGCCAAGTTGGATGGGGCGATCGCCGGGGTTCGCCAGGTGGCGGCTCTGCCGGATCCGATCGGCCGCCGCCAGCTGCACACCGAGCTGGATGCGGGCCTGGTGCTGGAGCGGATCACCGTGCCCCTGGGGGTGGTGGGGGTGATCTTCGAGGCCCGGCCGGATGCGGTGATGCAGATCGCCTCCCTGGCGATCCGCTCGGGCAACGGCGCGATTCTCAAGGGGGGCCGCGAAGCGGTGAGCAGCTGCGCCGCCATCCTCGAGGCCCTGCAGGCTGGTCTGGCCGCCAGCGCGGTTGCTCCCCAGGCCCTGGAGCTGCTCACCAGTCGCGAGGAGAGCCTGGCGCTGCTCAAGCTCGACGGCCTGGTGGACCTGATCATTCCGCGCGGCTCCAACGCGCTGGTGCGCTTCATCCAGGAGAACACCCGCATCCCCGTGCTGGGTCACGCCGATGGCATCTGCCACCTCTACGTGGATCAGGCCGCCGATTTCGATCAGGCCCTGAAGGTGGCGCTGGATGCCAAGACCCAGTACCCGGCGGCCTGCAACGCGATTGAAACCCTGCTGGTGCACAGCACCGTGGCCGAGCGCTTCCTGCCGGCGGCCGCGGCGGCCTTCGCCGCAGCGGGTGTGGAGCTGCGCGGCGACGCCGCCGCCGTGGCCCACGGCGTGCCCCACCCCGCCAGCGACGACGACTGGAACACGGAGTATGCCGACCTGATCCTGGCGGTGAAGGTGGTGGCCAGCCTGGAGGAGGCCCTGGAGCACATCCGCCGCTACGGCTCCCGTCACACCGATGCCATCTGCACCACCGATGCGGAGGCGGCCGAGCGCTTCCTGGCCTCGGTGGACAGCGCCGGGGTGTTCCTCAACTGCTCCACCCGCTTCGCCGACGGCTTTCGCTACGGCTTCGGTGCCGAGGTGGGCATCTCCACCCAGACGCTGCCGCCCCGGGGCCCGGTGGGGCTGGAAGGGCTGGTGACCTACCGCTACCGCCTGCGCGGCGAGGGCCACATCGCTGCCGATTACACCAGTGGTGCGCGCACCTTCAGCCATCGCAGCCTGCCGCTGTGAGTACGATCGACTTGGCCGCTGCTGATCGGATCGTGGTGCGGGGGCTGCGCCTCTGGGCCCATGTGGGGGTGCTGGAGTTTGAGCGCCAGCAGGGCCAGTGGTTTGAGCTGGATCTGGAGCTGGCAGTGAATCTCGCTGCCGCCGGCCGCAGCGACAACCTGGCCGATACCCTTGATTACGCCCTGTTGATCCAGGCCCTGCAGTGCCAGGCCCGTGCCATCCGCTGCCACACCCTGGAGCACTACGCCGAGCAGATTCTTGCCGTCTGCCGCACCCAGGGCGCCCGTGGGGTGGCGCTGGAGTTGCGCAAATGTGCAGCGCCGGTGCCTGGCTTCACCGGCACGGTTGCCGTGCGGCGCAGCGTGTAGACCGTGCGCCAGGAGTGCCAGGGTCAGATCCGCAGCCGGAAGCCATCGCGGCGGTGGAAGTCGGCCTCCGCACCGCCGTGATGCAGGGCCCAGTAGCTGAGGGCACCGTTGCGCTGTTCCACCACGGCGGTCACCGCCAGCTCCAGCGCGCCCGGTTGGGCGGCAGCCAGCGCTGCCGGCAGCGGCGCCCGCACCCGGAAGTCGTTGCCGCCTTGTTCATCGCTGAAGGTGAGCAGGGGAAGCGCGCCATAGTCCGGGTCGGCACGCAGGTCCTGGCGGTAGCCGGCAAGGGTGTAGACGTTCCAGTCGCCGTTGGGTGCCAGGTTGAATTCCCAATAGGCCGCTTCGCCCCGCCGGGCGATGAACCATTCCAGGCAGGTGTGCTGCCAGAGCCCGTCCCGGCGCACCGGCTCGCCGCCGGCTGGCGGCCAGAGGATGGACTGGTCGCGGCTGGCGGGATCGTGCCGGTCCGGGCCGTGCAGCTCGAAGCTCAGGTTGAGGTGGCTCTCCTGCCGCTGCAGCCAGCCCTCGATGCGGATGCCAGCCAGTTCGGCCACCCCGTTGCTGAAGGGCTGAAGCGCGAAGGCCTGGCGGCCGATGGGCGCCAGGGTGGCGGGTTGGCGTTGGGCGGACGGATTGCTCACGGGGCCAGGGCGAAGGGTGGTGGGGTCAGGCGCTGCGCTCACGCACCAGCTCCTGCAGTTGCTGCTCCTGGGCCTCGATCCGTTCGGTGAGGGTGAACTGCACCAGGGCCCGCTCGAGGTTGTGGCTGGGGTGGCGGCACTTGAAGTAGCGGTTGCCGGCCAGGTGGTCGCTGAAGAAGCGCAGGCCCAGTTCGAAGCTGATCAGGCGCGCCGCCGTGGGGATCAGTTCCAGATCGGCCGCGCTGAGGATCGGCCGGGCCAGTTCCAGATAGCCCGTGAGCATCGCTCCGCAGCGCTGGAGATCGAACTGCACTGCCGGCAGGTCGGTGGTGTCCTCGCCGGCCGGGTTGCAGCCGGAGCGCAGAGCATCGCCGATGTCGTAGTGGAGCAGGCCCGGCTTCACGGTGTCCAGATCCACCAGGGCCACCGCCTGACCGCTGGTGCGGTCGAGCAGCACATTGTTCACCTTGGGATCGCCATGGATCGGCCGCAGCTGCAGCCTGCCGCTGGCCCTGGCCTGCTCCAGCACCGGGGCCAGGCCGCGTCGCGTCTCGATGAACTGGCGGCACCAGGCCACGGCCTCCTGATCGCCCTCTGGACAGGCACCCAGGCCAGCAGCGGCGGATTCCTGCTCCTGCAACTGGTCGTAGCTGCGCAGGTAGGTGGGCGTGACATGGAAACCCGGCAGGGTGTCATGCAACTGCTCACAGGGCAGGTCGTGCACCAGCCGGTGGAACCCGCCCAGCGCCCGGCCCAGCTCAGCGGCATGGTCGTTGTCGCGCACGCTGTCGGGACTGGTGCTGTCCGCCACGAAACTGAGCATCCGCCAGCAGTGATCGCCCACTTGCAACCAGGGAGCGGCATCGGCTTCGCCGTCATGGGCGGCCTTCCGCCGGGTGGCGAGCAGCCTCGGCAGCTCCCAGCGGCGAGGCTGGTCGGCCTGGGGCCAGGGCCGGCCGGCGGCGTGCTCGCAGAGGCGGGCGATGTTGGCCATCACCCAGTCGGGTCGCGCGAAGACCTGCGTGTTGAGACGCTGCAACACAAACTCGGCCGGTTCGGATCTCCCGGCGGTGCAGCTCACCCGGTAGGTGTCGTTCACGTTCCCCGAACCCAGGGGCTCGATCGCTGTCACGGCGCCGGGCAGGGCGAAGGCCCGGGCGATCTGGTGGAGGTTGTGCTCGAGCGCGGGTGGGGAGGAAAGCATGGAGCCATTTTCCAGGCCCCCGCCATGGCATAGCTTGCCGTGTCGGCCTCTTTGGCGGATGGCTACCTCCCTCAGCGCCCCACCTTCCGCCGTACCGCTGGTGCTGGTGCACGGCCTCTGGGACACCCCACGCCTGTTCAGGCGGCTGGAGGACCAGCTCCAGGGCAGACGCCAGCCCCTGCTGGTGCCCCATCTGCCCCATGGCCTCGGCCAGCGGCCGCTGCTGGAGCTGGCCGCCCAGCTCGGGCGCCTGGTGGACCAGCGCTTCGGGACGGATCAGCCTGTGGATGTGCTGGGTTTCTCGATGGGTGGCGTGGTGGGCCGCTGCTGGCTCCAGCTGGCCGGTGGGGCGGGACGGGTGCGCCGTCTGATCAGCGTGGGCAGCCCGCAGCAGGGCAGCCTGGTGGCCGCCCCCTGGCCGGGCCGCTGGCTGGCCAGCATCGCCGACATGCGACCCGGCAGTCCGCTGCTGCGCCAGCTCAACAGCGACCTCTCCGCCCTGGCCGGCGTGGATTGCTGCAGCTTCTGGTGTCTGGCGGATCACATGGTGATTCCCAGCTGGACCGGGGTGCTGCCGGTGGGGCGCCGCCAGCGGCTGCCGGTGTGGAGCCACAAGCAGCTGATCAGCAGCCCGGCCGCTCTCGAACCGATCGTGGCCGAGCTGCTGCGGCCCTGAGTCCGGCTGCCCAGCAGGCCCAGCCGGTCAGCCGCCAACCAGGCCGGAGTGGCGGATCAGGGCCTCGCTGCTGGGCGGCCGGCCGCGGAAGGCCTCGAAGATCTCGGCCGGGGAGCGGCTGCCGCCCAGGGAGAGCACCGTGTCGCGGAAGCGACGGCCTGTGGCCACCACCTCATCCTCCACATCGAGCCCCACCTCTTCGAAGGCGCTGAAGGCATCGGCACTGAGCACCTCGGCCCACTTGTAGGAGTAGTAGCCGGCCGAGTAGCCGCCGGCGAAGATGTGGCTGAAGGCGCAGAGAAAGGCGTCTTCCGGGATGGGCTCCAGCACGGTGGTGGTGCGGGCGAGATCGCGGCGCAGCTGCTCCGGGCTCTGGCCGCAGTCCGGGGTCCACTGGCTGTGCAGGCGCAGGTCGGTGAGGGCGAAGTGCACCTGGCGCAGGGTGGCGCTGCCGCCCATGAAGGTGCGGGCCGCCAGCAGCTTCTGGTAGTCGGCCTCCGGCAGGGGTTCCCCGGTCTGCCAGTGGCGGGCCATGCCCATCAGGGTGGCGCGGTCGTAACACCAGTTCTCCATGAACTGGCTGGGCAGCTCCACCGCGTCCCACTCCACGTTGTTGATGCCGGCCGCCTGGGGGCGCTCCACGGTGGTGAGCATGTGCTGCAGGCCATGGCCGAACTCGTGGAAGAGGGTCTCCACCTCGTCGAAGGTCATCAGGCTGGGGGTGTCCCCCACCGGTGGACTCTGGTTGCAGATCAGGTAGGCCACCGGCAGGACAGGCTCCCCTGAGAGGGTGCGGGAGCGGCCCAGACACTCATCCATCCAGGCACCGCCGCGCTTGCTGCCGGGGCGGCTGAAGGGATCCAGGTAGAAGGCGGCTAGGGGCTGGCCGCTGGCGCCGTCGAGCACGCGGAAGTAGCGCACGTCCGGATGCCAGGTGGGCGCCTCCCCCGGATCGGTGCTCACGATGCGGATGTCGAACAGCCGCTGGCACAGGCCGAACAGGCCCTGCAGCACCTGCTCCAGCGGGAACCAGGGGCGCAGCGCTTCGCTGTCGAGCTCGAAGCTCTCCTGGCGCAGCTTCTC
>Ga0164292_10003158_pt1 | contig 13456 bp, 6 predicted proteins | sample GEODES117metaG_FD_111486 | JGI IMG/M metagenome (GOLD analysis project Ga0164292, IMG submission 111486) | Eutrophic lake water microbial communities from Lake Mendota, Wisconsin, USA - GEODES117 metaG | ecosystem: Environmental > Aquatic > Freshwater > Lake | place: USA: Lake Mendota, Wisconsin... | reverse complement strand
AGATCAAGCAGCGGGTAGCATGTCTAAGCAGGCGCCCATTGTAGTACATAAATGGTTTCCTGGAGGGCATTTGTTATTTTATACAGCCCCGATAGTGAATAGAAGGGTGATTGCTATAGGCGCCTTAGAAGATGTACATAAATTTGCCTGGTTAAATGAAAGCCAAGAAGGGCTCAAAATAGGGGAAGACTCATATTGTATTGTACCCTCTAATTTACCCGCCAATCCCACAGAATTATACGGCCCTTACTTTACAAGTATTGAAAAGCCCGATACTATACCTTATATGAACAAGGGCGTTCTACTAAGAAATTTCTATGTATACAGGTTAAAAGGCTGCAAACTTATTCCAGCTAGTATATTAAAACCTAAAAAAGAAGGGGTAAGTTTAAATAAATAAAGGGGAGGTCTAAATAAATAAAGAGGCTAGAAAAGATTGTCAAAATCTTTACGATAAGAAATACTCAAACCTTGTCTATTTCTTCTACCCAAATTACTTCCAGTAATGTCTAAGCTATTTCTATTAAATACAATGGCTCTTAATTTGCGGTCTCTAGTTAAGATAAATTCAATATTTAAATCGGGCAACCATTGAAAGGTTCCATTTTGAATACTGGTGGTATTACGAACATTGAAATCTAAGTCGCCGCCCACATTCACAATAATATTATCATTTAAAAAGCTTCTGCCTAATTTTAAATTCACTCTTTGTCTGTCTATCTTATTGGCATTGATAGCTAAGCCAGCGCCTGTTGGGTCAATTAAGTTCGCACTATTGTATACCGAAGACCCAATATCAAATCTTAAACTTTTATCGCCGGTTACTTTGTCTAGAATATTAGTAACCGATTTATTAATTTCCTTAGTCAGTAAATTGGAGATAGTATTTATACCAATGGTGGTGACTGTATAGGCATTGCTATTATTACTATTGCTAAAGCTAACAGGGGCAAAGGAATTAAATACAATTAAAAAAGAAACTTGTTTCAAAATTTCATTATCATCTCTTTCTAACCTTGATATAAATTGAGAGAACTCATTGTCTGTGCTAATAGGGTTGCCAGGAGGGAAGGCAAAACTAAATTTAATATCGGGTTGAGATAGTTTATTTCTAAGGGCTGCAATTACAAATACACTTCCGCGGTAGGTTCTCACTGCATTGCTAAAGTTACTACCACCCACTAGCTCATTTAAGCTAATTCTTTCGGCTGTATACCTGGCATCTATATGCAAATCGGCCTCGTAAGGGTCGCCTGTCCATTCAATATAATTACCTGCGCCTGGAATTAAGTCAAAAGGTTTTTTAATAAAGGATTGAAAGTTGAAATCGTATTTACCTGACTCAATATTGTATTTACCTCTTATGGTTAAGGGTTCAATATTGCCTGCTCTTATTTTTAATCTTCCATTACCCACAGCTTTAATAACATCCCCCGTAAGTTCATCCATGATTAAATCAATCTTGGTTTTATTATTAGCAGTCACTTCAAGGTCGACCACTAAGTTATAGGCTGGTATATCTGCATTTTTTTTGGCAGTTTTACCATATTTTTTATAAACGATATAATCCAATTTCCCACTTTCCTTACTAGTAGAGTTGGGTAGGTAGATATGGGCGCTATCATTTACGTCGGCACTAATAAACATCTTAATGTTTTCTTCAGGCCCCTTAATGGTCATACTTGCCTTTCCTACAGCCTGCCCATAAAAACTAGCATTGTCTATTGCACTGGTATTCAATAATTCTATTTTAGGGCTAGACATTTCCATATCATAGTCTAAATGCTTAAAGCCTTGATTTAGTATTTTTCCTTTAAATACTGCTTTTCTATTCTTGCTATCTCTTAGTTGCACAGTTCCAAAGTCAATGCCTTCGTTATTGAAGTTAATCATACTACTATCTATATAATAACGCACTTTGGTATAGTCCACTATAAAAGAGGCTTTGTCTAAGGTGGCAGAACCAAGTAAATAGGGGTTTTCAATTCTTCCACCAAAATGCAGCGCACCATTCGCTTTTCCGTCTAAATGGGTAAGTACGCCTCCAATAAATTGTTGTACCAAACTAAACTTAGTATGGCGCATATAAAGCATAGCATCTAAGGGGCTTGTATCATTTTTTATGGAATAACTACCTATAGCGGCTAAATTATATTCAGTATTGGGGCAATTCAAATTAAAAGGTACTACACCTGTTGAGTTTTGATAGCCAATAGCTAATTCAGCAATTCCAATAGAATCGGCATTAAATCTGAATTGGGCTAATTTCAAATTTGCATCAAATGCAAAGTCGGTTAATATATTTTTAAATTGAATTTTACCATTTGTAATACCCTCTAGTCTAGGGTAGCTGAAGAATACTTTTGTAAAATCACCTAAAATAATATTTTTTAATTCTAATTGTAGTGCATTTTCGGAAATACTTGAATTAGAAAATACAAATTCTTGAATGCCTTGGGTAATACTTAAATTAGTGGCTTTTACATTGTTCTTTCTTAAAACTAAACTGCCTGCATTATTAATATCCCATTTTTTCTGGTTCAAAATGAAATAGGATGGTTGCCATTTAATAGCAATACCATCATTGAAGGTTTGTATCATACCCTTCAGCATAATTTCTTCCAAAGCAGACTTACTTAATGCGGCCACTGAGAAATTGGAGCGGTCATTACTACTATGAACACTAATATTGGGTTGCAAAAATTGAGTGCTATCGGTTAAATTCATAGCAGCTGCTGTAATATTTACATATACTGAATCCTTGGTGCCTGTGCCGCTAATCTTTCCATTTTTGATTAAATAACTATCCCAGCTAGCAAAAGGAATGCTAGATTTTAGGTTAATATTTTGTTTAGCAGAATTCAAATTGCCCTCCAATGTTAGATTGTTAAATCCTGATATTTCTTTTTTGAATAATCTTAAATAGGGCTCGAAATAATTGGTTTTAATTTGAACGGTAAAATCCTGGTTAATAGGGGAGCTCTTAGGGGCATTAATATAGGTAGGGAAGTAACGTTGCATAAAGTATTGTACGCTAGCGGGCAGACCTGCAATATTAAATTTCCCAGTTATGTTAGCATTGATATCATCACTTGATATAGCAATTTTTTTTATTCCATTTTGAATACTTGAAGCCAATGTTAAGGAATCAAAATGCAGGGTACTAGATTCCCCTTTTAAATTACCTTTGTAGAATTTAGCATATCCTATAAAATTATCAATACTATCTCCTTCAAAATTGAAGTCTAGTTTGCCTGCTAATTGTATATCATTTTTAGAAATATTCAATGCCTTTAAATTCGCATTGTATAAATCGCTGATGGCAACAATCTTAGGCCTTCTTTGACTAAAGTCAAGATTAACCTTACTGATAAACATTATATTTTCATCATTAATGTTTATGTAACCATTAAAGGCCTTTTTTTGTAAAATACCTTTTGTACTTATGTGGGTATAGATATATTTATTCACTTCAATAGAATCGATATCACCTTGAATATTAGTTTTAATATTATCTAAACTAAAAGAACTGCCAGCAATACTTCCTTTGAAATTAACAAGACCAATTAAGTCGTTGTTTAAAAACTTACCAATATTAAAACGGTTAGTTTCTAGCAAGCCTTCATAACTAGGCTCTTTATTCTCAGGAAATTTTAATCGTATTTCTGTATTGGCTAAACCAAGTTGAGTATTAATTTGACCTTTGGTCACAAAGTCATATAAACTGCCATTGAATTCACCTTTAAAATTTATTGCACCTAGGCTATTTACATTTAATTCGGTACTTAATTGTAAACTAGGAATCCAATTGGAGATATCTTTGTAGTTACTGTTCGCTATTACATTAGTGAATTTAACCTCTGTAGTACGCATATCGGGTATGCCCACCATAGAAAAGTTCCCACTAATCTTAGAATTGTTATAGAATGCTTTAAAGTCTTTTGTTTCAAAATCAGCTACGCTGCCTAAAAAATGGAAGCTCGTATTTACTTTTTGATGAATGTTTTTAAGACCAGGGGCGAAATAGGCAATATCATCAAAGGCTACACTCGCATTCGTCAAATGCGCTTTCATAACTACTTTATCAATATAAGAAGGAAAGTCATAGGCTATATCCTTGTACTGCATGGCGTAATAACTACCTATGCTGCTATTATTGGTTTTTAATAAGAACTTATTAAACTCCATTATTTCAGGTGTCATTCTAAACTGAGTGCTTAGTTTTTTTATTTCAAAACCCGATCTTTCTTTAACGCGTAAGCTTACACTTGCTCTAATAGTATCTTCTATGAAACTTGCTCTACGAATGCTAGCATTAATTTCCTTCATTCTAATATGATCCTCGTCAAAATAAGGGCTGGGTTGGTTAAATCCATTTTCGATCCACATTTTACCATTGATTACTTGAATTTCATTTGCAAAAATTTGCAAGTGACTACCATTAAAATAAAGTTCCCCTTTTTTTCTTTTTATAGCTTTTGCAACAGTTTTAATAGGATTTAGTCCATTTTTATTTTGGATTAAATAGTAAGGCTTGTTGGCTATAATTTGATCTATATTAATATCATTACCATTAATAGATTTTATATTAAAGAGTATATTATTAGAGGAAAAAATAGTTTTACTACCCATCCATTCATCATCACTAATAAATTGAATGGTAGAAATATCTATTTTTTTAAAATCAAATTGAGCCCCTTCTTTTGTGCTATCTGATTTTTTACTGAGTTGATCTAGAATAAATTGATAATTCCATTTCTCAGTTTTTCGATGTAAATACAATTTTGTATTGACTAAACCGAGGTATTTTATAACGGGAGTATTATTGGAGAAGTATAAATCGCTTAATCTTAATTTTAAAGACTCGGTATAAGCTAAAGTGTCTTTATTTTCATCTCGAATAAGTATGTTTTGAATATCTAATTTGTCAAATAATGAAAAGCGAACTTGACCCAATTCCACTGGAGCACCAATGGACTTACTAAAGGAAGAAGCAATACGATGGGCCACTGTGTTTTGAACCCATGGCAATAAGAATAACAAATAGGTAAATAAGAATATACCTACTAGCGCTGCGGCAATAATTCTAAGTATGGTAAACTTCTTATTTAACAAGTAGAGGGGTTTTTGTAAAAATACAAAAATTAATAGCCAGCTACGCTATCATCACCTCTTTTATCTCCGGCAGCCATACGTTTGCCATCGGCTGAAATTAAAATCCCATCCATTCTGCCAAATTTCCCTCTTTTGATAGTTTTATAACCCATATTTTTCAAGCCAGTTTCTATATCCTCTGGGAAATCAGATTCTAAAGCAACTACATCTGGAATCCATTGATGATGAAATCTAGTGGCATCAATAGCTTGCTTAATGGTCATTTTATGGTCGATGATATTCACTAGTCCCTCATAGACTTGGTTGGGAATGGTCGTGCCTCCTGGCGTACCAATACTTATATAAGGTTTGCCTTTAAGCGTAACAAGGGTAGGAGTCATAGAACTTAACATTCTTTTGCCTGGTTGAATAGAATTAGCTTCTCCACCCAAGGCCCCATACATATTAGGAACCCCTGGTTTTATACTAAAATCGTCCATTTCATTGTTCAATAAAAAGCCTGCACCCGCTACAATGGTTTTATTACCATAGGTATCATTTAAGGTGGTGGTAATGGCTACCATATTTCCTTCTTTATCTATTACACTTAAGTGCGTGGTTTGCTCACTTTCTTGGGCCCCGCCAGCCACTGTTATTTTACTACTACCTGCCACTCCTTCTTTGTAATCATTCATTCTTGCTTGTGCATAGCTGTTACTAATTAAAGTTTTAGTAGGTACTTTCCAATAATCAGGATCGCCCATATGTTCAGCACGATCTGCATAGGCTCTTCTTTGTGACTCCACCATTAAGTTTACTGAAGCAAGTGTATTCAAACCCATTTTCTCTACATTGTATGGGGCAATCATTTGCATCATTTGTGCAATTAAAATGCCTCCACTGGAAGGAGGGGCAAAACTAATTACATGATGGCCTCTATAATCAAACTCTATAGGTTTTCTAAATTTAGGTCTATAGTTTTTTAAATCTTCTACACTCACATAACCACCACTATGCTGCATTTCTTTTACTATATATTCAGCAGTAGCCCCTTCATAAAAACCTGCTAGTCCTTTTGCTTGAATAAGTTTAAGGGTAGCGGCAAGTTCTGGTTGAATAAGGGTATCACCTGCTTTCCAAACTTCTTTTTTAGTAAAAGCACTTGGAGCAGAACTAAACTTTAAAAAATTTTCACGATCTGCATTTAAACCCTTGGCTTCTCTTTCAGAAATTACATAGCCAAATTCAGCAAACTCAATAGCGGGTTCAATTAATTTTGCAAAAGCTAATTTTGCATAGGCATGTGTACTGATCATTCCTGCAATACTTCCAGGAATGCCAGATGCTGAAGAACCTCTTGTTGATTTTCCATCCATTGGATTTCCTTGTTCATCTAAATACATATCTCTACTTGCTTTCGCAGGTGCTGCTTCACGATAATCTATGCCAATTAATTCTCCATTTACTTTTCTTGCTAACATAAAACCTCCTCCACCAATATTACCAGCCCCTGGAAATACCACTGCTAAACTTAATTGAGTAGCAATAGCCGCATCAAAGGCGTTGCCTCCGTCTTGCATCATGGCTGCGCCCACCATACTAGCTAAAGGGTGTGCAGATGTAACGGCTCCATTGTCAAATGACTTTTCTTTCACTATTTCATATTGATAAGGATTAATATGAGGATGTGCTTTTAAAAAGGGTTGGGCCATTAAGTTGCCTGTCAAAAGAAGGACAAATACTAGCAATATTTTTCTTAGAAAAGTTAAAGAAGGAGTCATTTTTTTCATAGCTGTACAATTGAGCTAGTAATTTACTTAATTATTTAGTATTCAACAAACTAGCAGCTACCATTTGTGTAAAACAATCCTTATTTAGCCTTATTTTAAGCACAAACTTCCTTATTTTTAGGGGGTATAAATACGCCCTTTATTCTATAAAATTTAAGTATAAAAAAATGAAAATTTTTAAATTTCAAACAGTCCTATTGGTGGTTCTTTGTTTTGTATCAACCCTGCAAGCGCAGGTAGCACCCAGTCCAGCCTCTTATCTTGGCTATACAGTAGGTACTCGATTTACAAGACACCATAATATTGTGTCCTATTTTAATACTATTGCAGAAGCTGTGCCTGATAGAGTTAAAATTATCAATTATGGAAAAACCAATGAAGGCCGCGATTTATTAGTAGCTGCCATTGGCCTTCCAGAAAATATTGCACAATTAGAAAAAATTAGAAAACATAATAATGGATTAGTAGACGGTACGGTAGAAGATTTAAATCAACCAAGTATTGTTTGGTTAAATTATAATGTACATGGCAATGAACCTTCTTCTTCAGAAGCAGCCATGTTAACATTATTTGCTTTGGTGGATCCCAATAATACTAAAACAAAAGAGTGGTTAAAAAATACCATTGTAATGATTGACCCATGTATTAATCCAGATGGAAGAGATAGATATGTGAATTGGTATAATAATGCGGTGGGTAATGCTATGAATGTAGACCCTCAAGCTAGAGAACATATGGAGCCTTGGCCTGCAGGCAGAACGAATCATTATAATTTTGATTTAAATCGTGATTGGGCTTGGCAAACACAAATTGAAAGTAGACAAAGAGTGGCTTTATACCAACAATGGTATCCTCAAGTAGTAGTCGATTTTCATGAGCAAAGTTTTAACCAACCTTATTTCTTTACACCTACTTCAGAACCCATTCATGATGCCGTTACTAGTTGGCAAAAAGAATTTCAAGTTAAAATAGGTAAAAATAATGCCAAGTATTTCGATCAAAATAACTGGTTGTTTTTTACCAAAGAAAGATTTGATATGCTATATCCTTCTTATGGCGATTCTTACCCAATGTACAATGGTGCGATTGGGATGACTTATGAGCAAGGAGGAATTGGTGCAGGCTTGGGTATCATCGATAACTCATTAGATACGCTAACGCTAGTAGCAAGAGCCACGCATCACTATACTACAGGGTTATCAACTATAGAAATTAGTTCACAGAACAGAGAAAATTTATTATCAGCATTTAAAAAATATTATGACAATAGTAGGGCTGGAGCCATTTCAGAGTATAAAACTTTTGTAATGACAGCGCCCAATGCGAATGTTTTAGAAGCCTTAGCGGGTTTACTTCAGAAAAATAATATTCAATATGGTACATTAGCTGCGGGCACTAATTTCAAAGGCTATGACTATGCTGCTAAAAAAGACGGCGATTTTGTGAATCAAGGTTTCACTTTGGCGGTAAATGCAGCACAGGCTCATGGGGTACTAGCACGTGTTTTGTTAGAGCCCATTACACAAGTGAATGATTCAAATACTTATGATATTACCACTTGGTCTTTGCCTTACGCTTATGGTGTACATGGTTATGCGAGTAAAGAAAAATTAGCTATCACAGCTGGTTTTGCTGCACCTAAGGTAGCAGTAGCTTCCACTGAATATGGTTATCTGATTCCATACAATTCCTTTAAATCGGCAAGAGTATTAGCACAGCTATTACAAAAAAATATTAAAGTACGATATGCTGAAAAAGCATTTGTAGTGAATGGTAAAAAAATGGAAGCGGGTACTTTGATTGTTTTAAAGACAAGCAATACAGATAATTGGGCAAAGGATACGAAACAAGTTTGTGATCAATTTCAATTAGAAGCTATTTCTGTGAATTCTGGTTGGGTAGAATCGGGCGCTGATTTTGGTTCGCCTTCTGATAAAATAATTAACCATGCACCTAAAGTGGGTGTATTTACTGGTGATAATGTTTCTGCACTTGCTGCAGGAGAAGTGTGGAGCTATTTCGATCAACAATTAAACTATCCTATTACGCAATTAAATTACTCATTCTTAAGTAGAATGGATATTAATAAATATGATGTAATTATTGCGCCAGAAGGATCCTACAGGGATTTAAATAGCAAACCTATCACTGACAAATTACAAGCCTTTATACGAAAAGGGGGAGTATTAATTGCTTTGGAAACAGCTGCGCAACAATTATCTGCCAATGCAGACTGGGGTTTTAAAATGAAAGAGATTACTAAAAACGACAAAGCTGATATCAATAAAACAAGTAAATACGGAGACAAAGTGGTAGACGCTTTACAAAGCTCTATTCCCGGTGCAATTTATAAAGTATTTTTAGATGCATCACATCCTATTGGTTTTGGTACCAATGGTATTTTCTATGATTTAAAACAAGATATGGTTACTTACGAACCTAGCAATGAGGCTTGGAATGTAGGCCTTCTAAAAAAAGAAAGCTATATGACAGGTTTTGCGGGCGTTAAAGCAAAGGCAGCCTTACAAGAAGGAGTAGTAATAGGCGTTAAAGAAATAGGGTCTGGTAAATTAGTGTATATGGCAGATGATCCCATTTTTAGAAATTTCTGGGAGGGTGGAAAATTAATTTTAGCCAATGCGGTTTTCTTCAATGGTAAATAAAAACGGTATATAAAATTATAAAGAGATATAAATTTTAAATAAAACCATGCGTAAAATTGTTCTTCTCACTACTACATGCCTTTTATTAGCGGCCTCTTTAATGGCGCAAAAGACAAGTGCCGATATTTATGCTCAAATAAAAAAAATGGGTGTAGTGGGCAGCGTATTATATGTTGCAGCGCATCCAGATGATGAAAACAATAGTTTCCTTCCTTATTTAACCAAGGATAGAATGTATAGAACAGCTTATTTGAGTTTAACCAGAGGAGACGGAGGACAAAATTTAATAGGTAAAGAGCAAGGGGTAGAATTAGGATTAATTAGAACACAGGAATTACTTGCAGCCCGCGCACAAGATGGAGCGGAACAATATTTTTCTAGAGCCTATGAATTTGGGTATAGTAAATCTTCAGAGGAAGCCTTAACGATTTGGAATCATGAACAAGTATTAAGTGACGCCGTTTGGGCCATTAGAAAATTTCAACCCGATATTATTATTACTCGTTTCCCAAGAGATGCAAGAGCTGGTCATGGTCACCATTCAGCCTCTGCTATTATTGCTAATGAGGCTTATATAGCGGCTGCGGATAGCACAAAGTTTACGGAACAATTTAAGTATGGTGTAAGGCCTTGGAAAGCAAAAAGAATACTTTGGAATACTTTTAATTTTGGAACAGTTAATACCACGAGTAGCAGTCAATTAAATATTGAAGTAGGTGGGTACAATGCAACGGTGGGTAAAAGCTATGGTGAAATTGGAGCCGAAGCTAGAACCATGCATAAAAGCCAGGGTGAGGGCAGGCCAAGAAGAAGAGGCACTAGTTTTGAATTTTTTGAAACCACCGGCGGCGATATTCCCAAGACAGATATTATGGAAGGGGTGAATACAAACTGGGAAAGATTAGAGGCGCCAGGTATTCAACTTGCAATTAACGAAATTGTAAAGCAGTATGAGATAGAAAACCCGGCCAAGTCGGTACCAGCTTTGGTGAATTTATATAAATCAATTGCTGGTCTGCCTAATTCACTTTGGAGAAATTATAAGCTTTCCGAATTGCAGACAATCATAAAGGATGCAGCGGGTATTTATATGGAAGCCAGTACACAACAACAAGAAGTTTTTCCAGGTAGTTCCTTACAAGTGCAATTCTTTTTCAATCAAAGGTCAAATGCTAGCGCTGTCTTAGAAAAAATTTCTTTACCTGGTAAAGATTCCATTTTCGGAAAAACAATTGTGAATAATCAAAATATGAGTTGGGACTACACATTCAAAGTATCCAAGACCCAAGCTATATCACAACCATATTGGTTAGTAGAACCTAAGACTGAAGGTATGTTTGTAGTCAATGACCAAATGCTTATTGGCAAAGCAGAAAACGATCCTGTATTTACAGCAACTTGTAATCTGCTTATAGAAGGCCAACATTTTAGTTTTACCATTCCTATTCAATATAAATATGTCGACCTAACCAAGGGGGAAGTATTCCAACCCATTGTAGTAGTGCCCCTACATGAAACCAAGTACGACAAAGAAGTAGTATTAATGAATGCAGGTAAACCTGTTAAATTAGGTTATCAAGAAATTGATCATACAGGCAGTACGGTGCATCAAGAAGTAGAAGTAAAATTAGCTAGTCAAAATTTACCTACTGCACCAGATCAATTGTATAAAAGAACCATTCAGTATGATCATATTCCTACGATCACTTATTTCACCCCGGCTACTACTAAATTAGTGGAGCTTACTGTAAAAACTAAGGGGTCTAAAGTGGGTTATATTGATGGAGCAGGAGATAAGTTACCAGAAGCCCTTTTAGAACTAGGCTATCAGGTAACAATTTTAAAAGAAGCAGACATTGATTTAAATAAATTAAAAACCTTTGATGCTATTGTGGTGGGTATTAGAGCCTACAATATGTATGAATTTTTAACCACCAAAAATGAAGTATTGAATGAATACATTTCTCAGGGGGGTAATTTAATTGTACAATATTTAAAAAGCAATCAAGTTGGTATTCGTAAAGTGAAAGTGGGGCCTTATGCCTTTACAGTCAATTCAGGCAAAAGAGTTACTCAAGAAAATGTACCTGTTAATTTTGTCCTGCCTAAGCATTCAGTACTTAATTTTCCTAATAAAATAGAGAAGCCTGATTTTGATAACTGGGTACAAGAAAGAAGTACCTATATGGCAGAAAATGTGGACGCTCATTTTGAAGCACCGCTTTCCATGAACGATAAAGGGGAGAGCCCTTCAACAGGTAGTTTATTAATTGCACCTTATGGAAAAGGAAATATGGTTTATTTGAGTTTAGTTTTATTTAGACAACTACCTGCAGGTAATCCGGGTGCTTATAAATTATTAGCCAACCTTATTTCACTCTCTAAGCATTAATATATTTAATTGAATCTTATGAGACGCAATGTGAGCATTTTAACTTTATTAATTATTGGGCTAGGCGTAGGCTACTTAATTAAGAATGTAAAAGTTGGATTAATTCTCGGTCTTGTCATTGGGCTTCTTATTAGTGGTATTGGTACTAAAAGTAAATAGTTAACCAATCCATTTAAACTTTTTGGCAACAAAATAAGCAATCAGTCCAAGGCTTATGACGGTGAGCCCACTTAGCATCATTTTTGTACCCGTTGAAAAGAAGATACCTCCCCAAATAATTATAGCTAAAAATAAAGGCAGAGGATAAAGGGGCATTTTCCATGGGAAAAAACCTTTCCCTTTTCTTTTAAATAATAATAGTAGTCCAATAGCCTGTCCAATAAATTGAATTAAAATACGCATGGCTAAAATGCCATCAATCACTTCTTTCAGTCTAAATAATAAACTAAATACAAAGGCTATGCCTCCTAGTACTAATAAGGAACGGTGGGGAAAATGTAATCTAGGATGTAGTTCTTTAAAGAAAGGAAAGAAGGACCTTTCCTGTGCAGCAGCATAAGGAATTCTACTATAGCCCAAAGTGGCAGAAAATAAAGAGGCGAAGGCCACCATTAATATTAATATAGTTGCAAAGGCGCCCGCTGTGGGGCCATAAAGGGCCTGAATATAATCACTGACTACAAATTTACTAGTAATAATAGTTTGAAAGGGGAGTACGCTAGCCACAGATACATTCATAGCTAAATATAAAATAGCAATACCCGTAATAGAGATAAACATACTTCTAGGAATATTCCGACTTGGGTTTTTTATTTCCCCTCCTAAATGGCATACATTATAATAGCCTAAATAACTATAAATTGTTTTTACACTGGCAAATCCAAGGGCTGCCACAAATCCATGTTGCATAGTAAAGCCATCGTTTATATGTTTAATGGGTTCTAAAAAATTGCCATGTGCAATACCTCCAAAAATAATCCAGGCCATAGTACCTAAAACGCCTACCCATAAAAACACAGATATTTTTCCTATAGATTCAATTTTTCGGTATAATAATAATATAACTAGAATAACCACTAGACCACTCACTGCTTTTTCTTGTAGAAAACTTAAATGAAAGAAGTAATTGGCATACTGCGAAAATCCTATGGCCGCAGAAGCTATTACCAGGGGTGCTTGAATCATGGTTTGCCATACAAATAAAAAGCTCATCAGAGATCCAGCTTTTTCTCCATAACCTTCCTTTAAAAAATGAAAACTTCCTCCTGCTCTTGGTAAAGCGGCGCCTAATTGACTCCATACCATGGCATCTAAATAAGAAAGTAGGGCACCTGCTATCCAAGCATATAAAAAATAAGGGCCTCCCATAATTTGAGCAACCACACTTAAGACTACAAAGGGGCCAATCCCCACCATATCAATCATGTTGATGGCGGTTGCATGTAAAAGACTCAATTTGCGCTCTAAAGCTGGCTTAATGTTACTCATGTGTTTGCCAAGTTAATAAAAAATGGTTT
>Ga0164292_10003156_pt1 | contig 13457 bp, 10 predicted proteins | sample GEODES117metaG_FD_111486 | JGI IMG/M metagenome (GOLD analysis project Ga0164292, IMG submission 111486) | Eutrophic lake water microbial communities from Lake Mendota, Wisconsin, USA - GEODES117 metaG | ecosystem: Environmental > Aquatic > Freshwater > Lake | place: USA: Lake Mendota... | reverse complement strand
TGCGTGGTGGCGTTCGGGCCCGCCGACACGTCGCGCACCGTCGCGTACGTCCGGGCTGGCGAGCAACGCCAGTGGTCGGCGTCCTGACGTGACGGTGAGTGGGTCGGAGAATCGACTCACCCATTAGGGTTGCCGGTGCTATGGCAGACCTTTTTGACCTCGTCGTGATCGGAGGTGGCCCCGGCGGATACGCCGCCGCCTTCTACGGAGCCTCCGCCGGACTCTCGGTGGCACTCATCGAGAAAGACACCATCGGTGGCACGTGTCTCAACCGCGGATGCATCCCGGCCAAGGCGTTCCTCGAGACCGCGGCCGTGGCGCGCCACGTCGCCCACTCGGCCGACTTCGGTGTCAACTCCACCGCCGGTCCCGTCGACTTCGCTGTCACACAAGCGCGCAAGCAGAAGATCGTCGACGGTTTGGTGAAGGGTCTCACCGGTCTCACCAAGTCGAAGAAGGTCACCTACCTTCTCGGAACCGGATCGCTCGGCGCCGGCAAGACAGTCACCGTCACTGCGGCCGACGGTTCCACCCAGCAGGTGCAAGGCAAGAACGTCGTCCTCGCCGCCGGTTCCGTGCCGCGCACCATTCCCGGTTTCGAAGTGGGCGGACCGATCATGACCTCCGACGAGGTACTCATGCTCGACAAGTTGCCGGCGCGCGTCGCCGTCATCGGAGGCGGTGCCATCGGCTGCGAGTTCGCCTCCACCTTCGCCGATCTCGGCAGCCAGGTCACCATTCTCGAGGGTCTGCCGAAGATCCTTCCCGGTCTCGATGCCGACCTCGCCAACGTCGTGGTGAAGAGCTTCAAGAAGAAGAACATCGACATCAAGACCGGCGTTGCCGTGAAGAGTCACACGCCGAACGGAAGTGGCGGCACGGTCGTCTCGTTCGGTGAAGGCGAAAGCATCGAAGTCGACGCCGTCGTGGTCTCGATCGGACGTCGTCCGTTCGCCGACCAGTTGGGGCTCCAGGGCACTGCCGTGAAGGTGAGCGATCGCGGTTTCGTCGAAGTCGACGAGTACTGCACCACCTCCGAGCCGAACGTCTACGCGGTCGGTGACCTCATCAACACCCCGCAGTTGGCACATGTGGCGTACGCCGAAGCCATCGTGGCGGTGAAGCGCATTCTCGGCGAGCCGGTGGCACCGGTCGCCTACGACCGCGTGCCGTGGGCCATCTACTGCCACCCCGAAGTGGCGTGGGCCGGTCACAGCGAAGAAAGTGCGAAGGCCGCTGGATACGACGTGGTGGTCGGCAAGCACTCTTTCCGCGCCAACAGCCGAGCGATGATCGTCGGAGAGACCGATGGTCTCGTCAAGGTGATCGCGAAGAAGAACCCCGACGGCTCCGCCGGGCAGGTGCTCGGCGTGCAGATGTGCGGACCGTGGGTGACCGAGCAGTTGTCGGGTGGATATCTCGCCGTCAACTGGGAGGCCACCGTGGCCGAAGTGGCCGAGTTCCTCCAGCCGCACCCCAGCCTGTCGGAGTTGTTCGGAGAGACGATGCTCTCCATGACCGGTCGCAGTATCAACGCCTGATTCACGAAAGAAAGACGCAGGACAATGGCAAACGTAACCCTCCCGCAACTCGGCGAAACCGTCACCGAGGGAACCATCACACGTTGGTTCAAGAAGGTCGGTGACACCGTCGCCGCCGACGAGCCGCTCTTCGAAGTGTCCACCGACAAAGTCGACACGGAAGTGCCCTCGCCCGTGGCCGGTGTTCTCACCGAGATCCGTGCGAACGAAGGCGACACGGTTCCTGTCGGTGCCGTGATCGGTGTCGTCGGTGATGCCGGCGCCGCACCTGCGCCCGCTCCGGCCGCCGCGCCTGCCCCGGCACCTGCGCCAGAGCCAGCTCCCGCACCTGCGCCAGAGCCAGTGCCCGCACCTGCGCCCGCTCCCGTCGCAGAAGCAACACCTGCTCCTGCACCTGCGCCGAAGCCTGCACCCGCTCCGGCACCGGCCGCTGGTGGAGCTCCGTTGCTCTCACCGGTGGTGCGTCGTCTCATCGCGGAGAACAACCTCGATGCCAACGCCATCACGGGCACCGGCCCCGGCGGTCGCATCACTCGCGATGACGTGCTCGCTGTCATCGATGCCAAGGGTGGCGCTGCACCGGCAACTGCTGCTCCGGCCTCTGCTGCTCCTGCACCGGCTCCCGCCGCCAGTGAGCCGAAGCCGGCACCGGCTGCGAAGCCCGCGGCCAAGTCGGCCGGGACGGAATCGGCCGATGGTCGCGAGAAGCGCATCAAGTTGTCGAAGATCCGCAAGCTCACCGGCGAACACATGGTGATGTCGAAGTCGGTCAGTCCGCACACCTTCAGCGTGGTGGAAGTCGACTATGCGAACGTCGACCGCGCCCGAACCAAGGTCAAGGACGAGTGGAAGAAGACCGAGGGATTCAGCCTCACCTACCTGCCGTTCATCTCCCGTGCGGTCGTCGATGCGATCGCGGAGTTCCCGCACATGAACGCGTCGGTCGACGGCAACGAACTCGTCGTGCACAACTACGTCGATCTCGGCATCGCCGTCGACCTCGACTACCAGGGTCTCTTGGTCCCGGTCGTGCGTGATGCCGAGAGCAAGCGCCTGCGTGCCCTTGCCCGCGAGATCAGCGACCTCGGCAACCGCGCCAAGAATCGCAAGCTCACCCCCGACGAGATCCAGGGCGGCACGTTCACGTTGTCGAACAACGGCTCGGCCGGCTCGGTGCTCACCATGGCAGTCATCAACCAGCCGCAGGTGGCCATCATCTCCACCGATGCCATCGTGCGCAAGCCGGTGGTGGTGAACACGCCCGACGGTGGCGAATCCATCGCCATTCATCCGGTCGGCAATCTCGCCATGAGTTGGGACCACCGCGCCTTCGACGGTGCCTATGCGGCGAATTTCCTCGCCCGCATCAAGCAGATTCTCGAGACGCGCGACTGGTCTTCGGAGCTCTGAGGTTCCCTTCGGCCCGATGACCACACCGCTCCACGTCCGTTGGTTGGGACGCGTTCCCTATCGGGAGGCGTTCGCGGTGCAGGAGGCGCTGTTCTTGCATTCCGATCGTCAGCACTTGTTGCTGCTCGAACATCAACACGTCTTCACCTACGGGCCGAGTGCCGATCTCGACAAGAACCTGAAGTGCGCTCCGCACGTCGTCGGCGCGGATCTCGTGAAGGTCAACCGCGGCGGGGACATCACGTATCACGGTCCCGGACAGTTGGTGGGCTATCCCATCCTCAGTCTGCGACCGAAGCACGGTGACAAGTCCGGTCCCGCCGACACGATCGCCTACGTCACCGCCATCGAGCAGGTGGTCATCGACACGCTGACGGAACTGGGAATCCCCGATGCCAGTCGCTTCGACGGTTACCCCGGAGTCTGGTTGGGCGTGGAATCAGGCAAGCCGCGCAAGATCTGCGCGATCGGTGTGCGTCTCACGCGCGGTCGCACCATGCACGGTTTCGCACTGAACGTCGAGACGGATCTCGCCTACATGCGCGAGCACATCGTGCCGTGCGGCATCGCTGAGTATCCGGTCACGTCGCTGCGCGAAGAGGGCATCGATGCCCCTGTGCGCGACGTTGCCGACATTGTCGCCCGCCGCATCGCCGATCGATTCGCCGATGGTGTGATGGAACGCCAGGACGTCGCATGGCACCACCGTCCGGAGGATCTCTCGGCGTTCTCCCGTGGCGAAGGCCCCGGTCAGCCCGTGCGTCTCACGTCGCGTCTCGCACAAGTCGGTGTCACCGGCGGCATCGACATCGAGGAACGCAAACCCGAATGGCTCCGCCCGAAGGTGAAACACGGTCCCGAGGTGTTGGAGACGAAGAAAGTCGTCCGCGACCTCGGTCTCGTGACCGTCTGCGAAGAGGCGGGTTGTCCGAACCTGTCGGAGTGCTGGTCGGATCGCACCGCCACGTTCATGGTGCTCGGCGAGCGCTGCACGCGAGCCTGTGGTTTTTGTCTCGTCGACACGCGCAAGCCACTGGAACCCGAAGCCGACGAGCCCGCGCGCGTGGCCGAAGCCGTGGCACGCATGGGCCTGATGCACGCCGTGCTCACGATGGTCGCCCGCGACGATCTCGACGACGGAGGCATGCAACACGTCGCTGACTGTGTTCGGGCCATCAAGCGCCGCTCGCCTTTGGCTCGCGTCGAGACGTTGATCTCCGACGTGAAGGGCACCGAAGCGTTGAACATCCTCGTCGAGGCACGCCCCGACGTGTTGAATCACAACATCGAGACCGTCGCCCGCTTGCAGCGTGCCGTGCGGCCGAGCGCCGGCTACGCCCGCAGCCTCTCGGTTCTCGCTCGCGGCAAGGAAGTGGGTCTCACCACCAAGTCCGGCATCATCGTCGGGATGGGAGAAACACGCGAAGAAGTGGAGGGAACGTTGGTGGACCTCGCCGGAGTCGGCGTCGACATCGTCACCATCGGCCAGTACCTGCGTCCGACCACCCACCACCTGCCGGTGGCCCGCTGGGTCGAACCTCAGGAGTTCGCGGAGTTGAAGGCCTTCGGTGAGTTGCTCGGTATCGGTCATGTCGAGGCCAGTCCGCTGACGCGTTCCAGCTACCACGCCCGTGAATCGGCCGACCACGCGGCAGGTGTGTCGGGCGACATGAAAGTGACGGCGGTGAGCATCTCGTGAACTCGCGCGAATCAACGCCCTTGCCCTCGGCAATCTACGAAGAGCGCCTTGCCCGTGTGCAGGCCACCATGCAAGCGCGCGACATCGACGCGGTTCTCCTGTCGGTGGGGCACGACCTGCCCTACGTGGTCGGTTACCACGCGATGCCGCTCGAGCGTCTCACCATGTTGGTGGTGCCACGCGAAGGTGCCGCCACGCTCGTCATTCCGCGTCTCGAGGCGCCACGTGTCGTCGAGCATCCCTCCGTGTTCTCGCTGTTGCCGTGGAACGAAACCGACGACCCTGTTGCGCTGGTGGCGCAACTCGTACGTGGTGCACGCAACGTCGCGGTCGGTGACCAACTCTGGGCGCGCTTTCTCGTGGAGTTGTTGCCGCTTCTCCCCGGTGTCACCTATTCACGCGCCGTCGATGTCGTCGGACCGTTGCGCATGGCGAAGACGCCCTTCGAGATCGAAGCACTGCAGCGTGCGGGCGCGGCGGCCGATCGTGTGGCCGCGCAACTCCAGGCGGGTGAGATTCCCCTCATCGGTCGGACCGAGGCGCAGGTGTCGGCCGACATCTCGGCACGGCTGATTGCCGAAGGACATGACGTGGTGAACTTCGCCATCGTCGCCGCGGGTGAGAACGCTGCCAGCCCGCACCACCACCCCGGCGCACGTGTCATCCGCGCAGGTGAGATCGTCTTGTGTGACTTCGGCGGCACGATGGCCGACTACTGCAGCGATATCACGCGCTGTGTCTTTCTCGGAACTCCGCCGTCCGACGTTGCCGATGCCTACGCGGTGCTGAAAGAGGCACAGGCCGCTTCGGTCGCCAGTGCTGTCATCGGTGCCACGTGCGAGTCGGTCGATGCCGCCGCGCGCGACATCATCGCCAAGGCTGGTTTCGGTGAGTACTTCGTGCACCGCACGGGGCACGGAATCGGCATGGAGGCCCACGAAGAGCCCTACATCGTGGCCGGCAACATCCTGCCGCTCGCCCACGGTCATGCCTTCAGCATCGAGCCCGGTATCTACATCCCGGGCCGTTTCGGCATGAGGCTCGAGGACATCGTGGTGGCAACGGCCGACGGTCCGTTGCCGATGAACACTGCCTCGCACGACCTCGTCGTTCTCGCCTAACCTTTTCCTTCGTCTGCGGAATGCAGAGACGGAGGGGGAGTCCATGTTGGATGTCGTGATTCGCGGCGGAGAAGTGATCGACGGAACCGGTATGGCTCGTTTCCGGGCCGATGTCGGTATCGCCAACGGCAAGATCGTCGCCGTCGGCAACGTGGCCGACGAGGCCGAGACGGTCATCGACGCCACAGGCAAGGTGGTCGCACCCGGTTTCATCGATTTGCACACGCACTACGACGCCCAGGCGTTCTGGGACTCTTCGCTCAGTCCTTCTCCGTTGCACGGTGTCACCACGGTGATGGCCGGCAACTGTGGTTTCACCATCGCGCCACTCACCGAACAGGACGGCGACTATCTGATGCGCATGTTGGCGCGTGTCGAGGGCATGCCGCTCGAGAGCTTGCAGGAAGGCGTGCCGTGGAACTGGTCGACGACAGCCGAGTACTTCGATGCCATCGACGGCACCCTCATGCCGAATGCCGGCTTCCTCGTTGGACACAGCGCGTTGCGCCGCGTCGTGATGCACGACGATGCCACCAAGCGTGAGGCCACCGACGAAGAGATCGATCGCATGTGTGATCTGCTCCGTGACGGTCTGCGGGCCGGAGGAATGGGTTTTTCATCCACTTGGTCCACCAGTCACAACGACCACACCGGTGTGCCGGTTCCGTCTCGTCATGCATCTCGCAAGGAACTGATCGCACTCTGTGCGGTGGTGGGGGAGTTCCCCGGTACCACGCTCGAGTTCATCCCAGCGGTCGGCCGCTTCGAACAGGAGACGTTCGAGCTGATGGCCGACATGAGTGCCGCCGCGAATCGTCCGCTGAACTGGAACCTGTTGCAGGTGTACCAGCAGAACTGGGATCTCGTACAGCACCAGTTGAAGGGTGGGGACGTCGCCAAGGAACGGGGAGGCAAAGTACTCGCGCTCACGCTTCCCGACACCTTCCGTCTCCGTCTGAACCTGCGCAGCGGATTCATTCTCGACATCCTGAACGGTTGGGACGAACTGATGGCCCTGCCGCCGGAAGAGAAGTTGGCGATGTTGCGCGACCCGAAGGGACGCGAGGAGATGAATCGTCTCGCGCAGAGCACCGAGGGCCCCACGCGGTCCATCGGCAACTGGGCGGCCTACATCCTCCTCGAAACCTTCACCGACAAGTGGAAGCCGTATCAGGGCCGTCTCATCGGCGACATCGCCAAGGAACTGGGACGTGACGCGTGGGACGTGCTCGCCGACATCGTGGTCGACGACAACCTCAACACCGTGATCGCCAACCAGGACAAGGGTCAGGACGACGCCACGTGGCAGCGCCGCGTGGAGGTGTGGCGTGACGACCGTGCCATCGTGGGCGCCAGCGATGCGGGTGCGCACCTCGACATGATCGACAGCTTCGCTTTCTCCACCACCTTGATCGCACGTGCGGTGCGCGAACACCATCTCATGCCGCTGGAAGAAGCCGTGTCGCATCTCACCGATCGCCCCGCGCGCCTCTACGGTTTGCGTGACCGCGGTCGTGTCGCCGAGGGATACCACGGCGACATCGTGGTGTTCGACCCCGACACCATCGGACCCGGCCCGGTGTACCAGAAGTTCGACCTGCCCGGCGGTGCCGGCCGCGTCTACGGCGAGGCCGAAGGCATCGAGCACGTTCTCGTGAACGGCGTTCCTGCCGTCCGCCACGGAGAGATCCTCGCTTCACGTCCCGGCGTTCTGATTCGTTCCGGTCGCGACACCGACACCGTCACCGCCCGCTGATCCCGGTCCGGGCGACATTCGTCGCTTTCTGATACCTGATTGGGCGACATTCGTCGCTTTCGGATACCTGATTGGGCGACATTCGTCGCCTAGTTTGCACAGCGTGATGCGACTGGATGCGGCGACGGTTCTTCTGCAATGGGCCAGCGGAGGCTTGCTCTTCTGCTGGATGACCGTGCGCAACAGCGAGGTCGGCCGTGGCTACACCTGGTTGCTGCATGGCAGCTATGCCACGCTGGCCGCCGGTGGAGTGGCTGCCGGTTTCGCCACCAATGTTGTTCCGGTGCGCGAGGCGGCCGGAGTCATCGTCTGCATCCTGGCGCTGCTGACCCTGCGCAAGACGCCGCCGCATCGCCTGTTGATCGCACCCCTGATCGGTCTGATCGGATCCGTGGCGGGTGCCCTCGATGCGGCCGACGGTCTCGGTGAGTCGTTGGTGGGTTCGTTCCGGGTGGTGATCGGTGCACTCTTCCTCGGGGCGATCACCGACGCGATGTTGCTCGGCCACTGGTACCTGGTGCAGCCCGGCATGCCCCGCAAGCTGCTGAAGGATCTCGTCGACGTCATGTACTGGGCGTTGCCCCTCGAAGTGGTGGCGATGCTGCTGCCCACCGGCATGATCAGCGTCCTGAACGGCTCGATCGACGACGGATGGAACGGCATGCTCGGCTGGTTCTGGGTGGCCTGCGTGGTCATGACGGGAATCCTCGTGGTGGTCACCAAGGCGGCTTTGAAGGAACGCAGCTACTCCGCAGTGATGGCGGCGACGGGTCTCTTGTACCTGGCCATCCTCACCTCGTTCGGTGTGGATCTGGTCGCCCGTGCCACGCTCGCCGGCTGAGACACGCTCGATCCCGCCGACGGGTTGGTCGGTCACCCTTCTCAGCCTCTAGTTTTTGCGGCATGGAAGCCTTCCCGCGCACGATTTTCGACGATGTCCACCAGCAGTTCCGTGCCACGTTCCGTTCGTGGCTCGACAAGGAAGTGGTGCCGAACCACGAGAAGTGGGAAGAAGAGGGCATCACGCCCCGTGAGTTGTGGCTGGAAGCCGGCAAGCACGGCTTCCTCGGCTTGACGGTGCCGGAGTCCTTCGGCGGCGGCGGAACCGACGACTACCACTTCGCCGCGATCATGGCCGAAGAGATCGGTTACACGGGCGTCATCGGCAGTGGCAACGGCATCACCCTGCACAACGACATCGTCCTGCCGTACTTCCTCGAACTGGCCAACGACGAACAGAAGTCACGTTGGCTCCCGGGCATGGTCACCGGCGAGGTGATCGGTGCTCTCGGTATCACCGAGCCGAACACCGGCAGTGACGTGGCGGGCATCCGCACGACGGGTGCGAAGAAGGGTGGTTCGTACGTGGTGAACGGAGCCAAGACCTTCATCTCGAACGGCATCAACAGCGACGTGGTGATCACCGTCTGTCGCACGGACCCGGAGAAGGGCCACCGTGGCATTTCGCTGCTCGTGGTCGAGCGCGGCATGAAGGGTTTCGAACGCGGGCGCAACCTTGACAAGTTGGGGATGCACGCCCAGGACACCGCCGAGTTGTTCTTCACCGACGTGGAAGTGCCCGCCGAGAACCTGCTCGGCGAAGAGGGGATGGGCTTCGTCTATCTCATGACGAACCTGGCCCAGGAGCGCCTCGGTATCGCTGTCGGTGCCATCGCCGTGGCCGATGCCGCCTTGAAGTGGACGCTCGACTACACCCGTGAGCGCAAGGCGTTCGGGCAGTCGATCTCGCAGTTCCAGAACAGCAAGTTCCTCCTCGCCGAACTGGCCACCGAGGTACAGATCGCCCAGGTGTACGTCGACCGTTGCGTGGAACTGCACTGCGAGAAGAAGCTCAGCGCCGAGCAAGCTGCTGCGGCCAAGTTCTGGTGCACGGAATTGCAGAACAAGGTCGTCGACCGCTGTCTGCAGCTGCACGGCGGCTACGGCTACATGCGCGAGTATCCGATCGCGCGTGCATGGGCCGACAGTCGAATCCAGACCATTTACGGTGGAACGTCCGAGATCATGAAAGAGATCGTCGGACGTTCGATCACACGCTGATCTAGAAGATCGCGCCTGCTTCGCGCAGAGCGACCGGATCGAGGCCGATCTCGCGCACGATGTCGTCGGTGTGCTCGCCGCGCGTGGGTGCGGGCGCGCTGACCCGGAGTTTGGTGTCGCTGAAGCGTGCTGCGGGCCGCACCTCTCGCACCTTGCCCATGACGGGGTGTGTGCGCTCGACGAAGATCTCGTTGTTCTTGATCTGCGGGTCGTGCGGCAGATCGGCGATCGAGTTCACGGGCGACGCGGGGAGGTCGTGCTCCTCGGCGACGCGCAGGAAGTCGGCGAGTTTGGTCTTCGACGACAGTTCTTTCATGGTCTTGACCAGTTCACCTGCATTCTGTGAACGGGCGGCAGCGGTGGAGAACCGCGGATCGTCAGCGAGCTCGGGGTGGCCGAGCGCGGCCCACAGGCCCTTGAACTCGACGTCGCTGACGGCCGAGCTGGCGCAGTATCCGTCTTCGAGAACCGTGACGTTGTAGTTGGCGCCCAGAGTGGGCATGCGTACGGCGTCGTCGTCGAGCACGGTGGCGTCCATGCCGGCGTCAGGCCAGAGGAAGGACACGGCAGCATCGAGCATGGCGAGCACGATGTGCTGGCCCTGTGCGGTGCCACGTTCGCGAGCAAAGAGCGCGGCGCAGATCGACTGCATGGCGGTGTAGGAGGTGACCTTGTCACAGGCGAGATTGCGCAGCATCTGCGGCTTGCCCGTACCCGGATCGGACTGGACCGATGCAACGCCGCTGGCGGCCTGGATGACGTTGTCGTACACGCGGCGGTGACTGTTGGGGCCGTCGGGGCCGTAGCCGCTGATCGAGACGTAGATGATTCCCGGATTGAATTTCTTCACGTCCTCGTAGCCGAGACCGAGGCGCTCCATCGCGCCGGGTCGGTAGTTCTGCACGAACACGTCGGCCTCCGCGATCAGCTTGGACAGAATCTCGAGACCTTCCTTGGACTTGACATTGAGGTTGATCGAGCGCTTGCCGCGATTGTTCAGCGAGAAGAGACCGGTGAGGCCGTTCTTCTGCGTGCCGAGGTAACGCATGAGGTCGCCCTGGCCGGGTGATTCGATCTTGATCACATCGGCGCCGTAGTCGGCGAGCATCATCGCGGTGAGCGGTCCGGAGATCATCGTCGACATGTCGACGACCTTGATGCCTGCGAGAGGTCCGGTGTTGCTGCTCATGTTTCCCCCTGTGTCGTGCGTCCTGGTGTGACGGATAGTGGGAAAAACTACATCGGTTCGGGCCCCGTGGCATTAGCGTCGTCGCCGTATGGACACTCGCGGATTCCTCGGCCTGCAACAGAGCCACAACCCGTACCGCTGGCACATGGAAGTCACACCCGGGCTTGCCACCATGGGCAACTTCCTCTTCGGTGGGTGTGGGCTCGGAGCCGCAATCTCCGCGATGGAGGGCGTGACCGGCCGCAACGTGGTGTGGGCAACGGCCCAATACTTGTCCTATGCAAAGCCCGGTGAGGTGCTCGACGTCGACGTCACCGTGGCGGTGGAAGGCCATCAGATCACGCAGGCTCGCACCGTCTGCCACGTGGGTCAGCGGGAGATTCTCACCGTCAACGCCGCGCTCGGGGATCGCCCCGAGCCACGGCATGGTCAGTTCGAAACCATGCCTCAGGTGCCGCGGCCCGATGAGTGTCGCGACCGTGAACACCGCTATCCAGTTGCCGGCACGATCAACGAGCGACTGCAGCAGAAGTTGGTGAAGGGGCGCGATCTGGAGGAGCTCGACGGGACGTTGTCCGACGGCCAGACGCTCATGTGGGCGCGTATCCCCGACGTCATCGAGGGTGTCGATGCCAGTGCCCTCGCGGTGCTCGGTGACTTCGTGCCGATGGGTGTGGGTCAGGCGCTCGGCGTGAGGGGAGGGGGCAACAGCCTCGACAACACGCTTCGCGTGGCCCGCCTGGTTCCCACCGAGTGGGTGCTGCTCGACATTCGCGTGCAGTCCGTCGAGCGTGGCTTCGGCCACGGACTCGTCTTCATGTACGCCGAAGACGGCACTCTCATGGCCACGGCCAGCCAGAGTTGCATCCTGCGTTACTGGAAGGACTGACCGCCGGCGCGTTGCGCGCTCTCTCGGTCTGAAAAGATGGCGGAATGTCGGATCATGCACTTCCACGCCGCAACGGAATGACCGTGCCCCTTCCCGGGCACCTGCACACGCACCGCGAGAAGCTCGCCGCGCTGGCCGACATGGGCTACAGCGACATCTGGTCGGCCGAGTCCGACGGTGCCGACGGCTTCACGCCGCTTGCCTTGGCGGCGGCATGGGAACCGCGATTGCGTCTCGGGACGGCGATCATTCCCGCGTTCACACGCTCGCCGGCGGCGTTCGCGCAATGTGTCGCATCGCTGGCCGATGCGGCGCCCGGTCGCTTCGCCATCGGTATCGGGTCGTCGAGCAACGTGATCGTGGAGAAGTGGAACGGGGTTCCCTTCGTCGAGCCCTACAAGAAGGTGCGTGACATCGTGCGCTTCCTGCACGACGCTTTCGAGGGCGAGAAGATCGTGAAGAAGTACGACACCTTCGAGATCAACGGCTTCCGACTCGGCGTGAAGCCCGAGGTCAAGCCGAAGGTGTTGGTGGCGGCTCTGCGTGAGGGCATGTTGCGTTTGGCAGCGCGCGAAGCCGATGGCACCATCATCAACTGGTTGTCGCCGACCGACGTGGCAAAGGTGGCCGAAGTCGTGCGCGGTGCAGCCGACGGAGTGCCGAAGGAGATCGTCTGTCGTATCTTCGTGTGTCCGAGCGAGAACACCGAAGTGGTTCGCCAGGCCGCCAAGTTCGCCGTTGCCGCGTACCTCAACGTTCCCGTCTACGCCGCGTTCCACGAATGGTTGGGTCGCGGCCCGCAGTTGCAGGGTATGTGGGATGCATGGAAGGCGGGCGATCGCAAGGCAGCGCTCGCGGCGATTCCCGACGAGGTGGTCGACGACTTGATCGTGCACGGCTCGCCGGCGCAGTGCCGCGAGAAGATCGACGCCTACTTCGCCAACGGTGTCACCACCAGTTCGCTCGCGATCATGCCGCTCGACCCGGAGATCGACTACTGGAAGTGTGTCGAAGCCTTGAGCCCTTCGAAGGGTTGATCAGGCCGGGTTGATCAGAGCAACGCGTCGGCGAGACGTTGCCACTCGGCATGTGGCATCTCACGTGGCGTCGCGGTGAGTACCTGAAGAGCAACGTGGTCGGCGCCGGCCGACTCGTGCTCGCGCACGCGGGCCACGATGGCGTCTTCGTCGCCCCAGGCCACGATGGCATCGACCAAGCGATCAGTGGGCGGAGTCGAGTCGTTGCCGAAGTCGGCCTCTGTGAAGCCGGTGCGAATGAGGCTGTTGCGGTAGTTCGTCTGCAAGAGATAGCGAGCGATGTTCTTGCGGGCGATGTCGCGGGCCCGAGTCGGTTCGGACTCGAGAACCACCATCAGCTCGACGGAGAGGTTGCTGTCGTTGCCGAGATCATTGCGGGCTGTGGCCGTGTGCTCGGGTGGCATGAGATAGGAGAAAGCGCCGTCGGTGCGTTCGGCGGCGAGTTGCATCATCTTCGGGCCGAGGGCGCCGAGCATGCGGTGCGCGGTTGCGGGCTTCGGGCAGACGAACTCGGCGGCATCCATGTCGTCGAGATAGCGACGCATGGTGGTGAGTGGCTTCGCGTACTCGGTGCCGAGAGCACGCGCGACGAACGAGGCGTGGCTGACGCCGACACCGAGAATGAAACGGTCGGGGAAGGCCTCGGAAACGGTGAGCCACCCGGCGTTCATCGACACGGGCGCACGCAACTGGAGGTTGGCGATGCCGCTGGCCACGCGGATGTTCGTGCTGGCACCGAGCAGCAACATGGCAT
>Ga0164292_10003155_pt1 | contig 13459 bp, 10 predicted proteins | sample GEODES117metaG_FD_111486 | JGI IMG/M metagenome (GOLD analysis project Ga0164292, IMG submission 111486) | Eutrophic lake water microbial communities from Lake Mendota, Wisconsin, USA - GEODES117 metaG | ecosystem: Environmental > Aquatic > Freshwater > Lake | place: USA: Lake Mendota... | reverse complement strand
GTGAAATACCGTGCTTGAACCCAAGACCACTACGACCTTCAACCTTTACCCAGTAACCAGGGGTAATATATGCAAATTCTAGACCAACATCTACAACATCGCTACCTCTCCCAGGAATAACCTTGTCTTCTACACAATAAACATCAAAACCGGTATCAGACTCATTGTTTTTAGTAGGTAACTTAGCATTAGCGTTAGTTTTCTTAAATTTTAATGTAACTTCACTCATAAAAATATTATATTATTTGATATATAGAAATCAAGACTAAATATAGCGTATGGAGGAAGATTTAGATGTCGTTGTAAATGACATTATTACACAGCTTAAAGGTACTACAGCTCTTACAAAAAAAGAGCCTGTAGAGGAGCTAGATAAAGAAAAGCTTGAAGAGTTTATTATTAAAAACTCAGGAAAGCTTATTGTTAAAACTCTAGATATTGTAGATGATGTTCAGGCGTATATATCTTCAGCTCCAGAAGCGAAAGATGTAACTGCATTAGCAGAATTGTTAAAAGCTGCGTCTTCATCTATTGAGGCTCTTAACAAAGTTTATACCTCCATTGAAAAGAACAAAACTGTTAAAGAGGTTAAGCAGATGGATATTGATTCACGTGAAAAAATTAACGTTCAGGATAACGCTACCTTTCTGCTATCTCGTAAAGAGATAATGCAAGAGCTTATTGGTAAGAGTAAAGAGGATGATAGAGTAGTAGATGTTTAATTACCAGAATAATATTTTGTCATATCGCTTATTGAAGTATCTCCAAGCGCTCGTGCTTGCGGTTGATCTGTTCTAGTAGTTCTTACGTTTGTATTACCATTTATAAATTCTTTTGACCAGCTCGCTCCAGTATTCGACCCCATTGGTGCAAATTGTGTAGCTTGAAGTATTGCTGCTTGTTCTGCAGGAGAGTATGAAATTAAATTTACACTGTTTCGCACGGCTGTTAAATTTGTTGAACTTTGTAAGTACTCACCCCACGCTTTTAGTTGATCTACAGCAGAACCATTTTTATATTGTTCAAATGTTAAACCAACCTTAGAATAATCTAGTGAGTTAGGTCCCATTTGAGCTAATCCATAATACTGTCCTGTACCCGTGGTTGTATTCCATCCAGATTCTAATTGAATTACAGCCTCTAAAGCTTCTACAGATACTCCTAGTTTAGCTGCTATAGCTCTTAACTCTCTTTGTACCTCAGGATCATCAGACGCGTTCGATCTTAATCCTCTGCCTAGCTTACCCCCATCCGTTCTCGTACCTGACCCTGTAGCAGGTTCTACCTGCGAAGGAGAGCAAGAACTCATACTAGTCGTTGTTCTAGCTTTATAATCATTATTTGTTTTACCTGTAGTGTTCATAGAGAAAGAATCATCTCCTCTCTTATTGTTTATAGGGTCCTTTGAGGTAAAGCTCTTATTATGTTCAGGATTATAAGGCTCGTATCTAGCGGCTTGTTGAAACTTATTAAAACATCCACCTAAGTCATCAGCAGCTTTTTTTAATATCTTTGAAGACATTTTTGTTACATTTAGATATGAATCTAAATCAGGTAGATATTTATAGCCCTGCGAATCTGTGTTTAGAGATTGACCAGCTAGGGCTTTTTTTATAATGTTTTCTTTGCTTTTTTTACCCTCTTTATCTAATGGATCAGGTTTAGCAAAAAACATTTCAGTTGATTGCTCTATAGCTTGTTGACCAATTTGACCTAGTTCTATTATACTATTTTTAATAGACATAGGTACCTTTTTAAATATTGTATCAGGTACACCGCCTATTGCGTTAAAGAAGTTATTTTTTAGCTCGCCCCATGTAGGCATGGTAGTAGAGTTCATCATTGAGACTTGATTAGCTAAAGATGCAATACTATCAGAGGTCTCAGAAAATAAATTACAAGGTGAATTCAAACAATCTTGAAGAGCGTTTTTAAGAGCGTTATTAAAATTTGAGTTAAATGCAATATCTGAAAGTTGCTGCGGTGTATAGCCGGTAGCTAGGCTAACTCTTTCGTATAATATTTGCTCCGGTTTAATGTATGGAATACCTGTAGGTACAGTAGATGATATACTTTGTACTACAGTGTATGTATTAGATGGAAGTGAAGTTACATCAGTAGGAGCACCTGTGGCTGCTACAGTAGTAGTTGTAATAGTTTTAGATATCTCGTTACCTCTAGATATACTATCTAGCTGTTCATTTATATACTTACCTATTTCATAACGTTCTCTTTCATCATCTGGTAAAAAGTTTCTAGGATCTAACGCTGGTGTTGTACCGGTTGTTAAATTATCAAAAAGATCATTAATTCTATCAATATGCCTATCAAACACAGGATACGTCTTCATCTTATCTGTGTAAAACTCAGCTGTACTTACATCAATATACGAACTACTTAAAATCAAAAGATTAGTAACTTTTTCAGCCGCTATTGGATCACTTCTTAACGCTTTATGAAACTCTACCGCTAGGTCAATATCAAGTGATAAATTAGGATCATCTACAAAAGGGCAAAGATCAGTATTCTCTCTTAAGAATTCTTTACTATACGCAAATCCAAAAAGTTTTTCTGCTAAGTTGTGTTTATATATTACCATATTATTAATTAAATTATAATATTTTATTTTTTACGTTCCCATGTCAGAACATCTGGTTTGCCATCTATAAGTGGATCAAAATTATCAGGTAGAGTAAGTCCATCATCCGGCGGTCCTGTTCCATCTATAGGGTTAAGAAGAGGGTTATCACCGTAAATTATGTCTCCTTTAGGACTCTTTTGTAGGTCAGTATCTTTTGGTTGAATATTTAAAAATTCATCAAATGAAAATAACTCTTCAGGAGATAGAGGTGGTAGAGTGATACCACCACCACCGGCACCGCTTGACCTACCTAGAGGAAGATTTGATGCTCCTGTACCAGAACTGTTAATTGCAGATGAAGTAGGTATCTCAGATAATGCCCCTGTGTTATTATAGACCTTTACACACACATAATCGTTAAAATATATATCATTTTCAAATACATGCTTTACAGATATAATATACCAATACCCGTTAAGCTCATTAGTATTATTTGACGATCTACTTGATGTAGAGGACGAACTTCCATCAGCTTCAATCTGTATAAACTTACCAGCCGATCTATATGGCTGTCCCTTTACTCTAAATGTTAAGGCAACATTATCAAATATAAAGCTCTTAAATAGAGCATTAGTGCCAAAGCCTATTGCTAGTCGATCCGGTATATTAGGTAAGCTATAGGCATTTGTATTTACACTTTCTTTTGCAGCCTCATCACTTCTTTTTGGAATGTTGGTAGCAAATGGAGCTGTAAACATATTTTCAAATACCACTCTTAATTCCTCATACGGTATTAAGGGATTAAGGGTACAATCAACAGTACCGCATCTTATATCTAAATTACACCATTTATTTTCATAAACGTCCTCGTAATTTACCCTTATTAAATCGTACTTAGGTATAAAGTTATCTCTATATGTTGTAGGATCGTTTGAAAGTGATATAACAAACTTTTCTGTTAGGTAATTAGCTATATTTTCACTAGATTTGTCATTTTTAATTAATTTTAAAAAATCACGTATCTCACCCACTAAGCTCTTTATTACTATCTCTCTTTCCTTATAATCAGAAGTATTTTCAATTTTTATAATACCAGGTGCTACATAATCCTTAAATATACCTGGAAAATCATCTGGAAGAGTAAATGCTAAAAAGTTAGATAGTTTTTGTAAAACTTCAAATACAGAATATTTGTTTTGGTTAATATCTAAGTCTCCCGCTTCACCTTTATCGTCAGTAGGTGTACCAACAACCTTTACATTAGTAGTAATATTAGCTAGCTTTAAGCCCACCCTTATAAAACTTTGCGCAAAACCAACCGGAGTAAAATTACCGTCAGGTTTAGGATCAGTTGAGGTTCCTTGTTGGAAAAAGGCATTTTCAGTAGCTTCCTCTTGTAAAACAGCTTGTACTGTAACTCTTTTTAATTTTGCTACTGTATATTCTTCAAATTCAAATGTAGCGTGTTTATCTATTACGTTCGAACTAGTCTCGTAGTTTTTACCCAACGAGCCAATAAAGTAAACGGGAGGAGCAACTTTTTTAGCTTCTTCAAAATCTAGATTTTTGAAACGAATTGATATAAGCGGAGCCTCATCTTGAATATCATACATTCCGAATTTCTGCAATAAGCCGAAGTAATTAGAAAAGATAATTGTTCCAGTATAGCCAAAATTAACCAAATCATCCTTTATTTCGAGGAACTTAATACTGCTCTTGGTTATAGGTAATGCTTTATACTCCTTTTCTTTAGAGTCTGGATTTAATACTCTCTTAATAAGAAGTATCTCAAATTCATACTTACTATTTTCTATGTTAACTACTTCTGCCATACTAAGATATCTGAGACTGTATGTTATCTAGAACCAGATTTAAATAGTCTGGCAAGACATATTTATATTCAACCCCAGCTTCTGCATAAAATATATTGTCAGGTTTATTTATTAAAAATATCAACCACCACAAGAACTGTGTATTGTATTTTTGATAAGATAAAGTTGTCCATGGAAGCCGTGTGTTTAACCTTATAGTGCCTAGAAGTTCTTCGTTAAGCTGTTTTGGAATATTTATTTTATTTAAAATATTGTAATAGTAGTATCTGTCTTTACCTTTATCTACAGTAAAGGTCTTGAATATATTTTCATATCTTTCAAGGTCAATTGAAGGTAGATCAACTATTTTATTTTGAAATTCACCTATGTTCATAAAGATATTTAGCTAGCTGTTTCAACTATAACTTTAGATCTGAAACCTTCAGATATCATTAAGTTTCCTGTATCTGCTAACAAGCTTGTAAAAGTAATGTTTAGCATATACGCTTCTGGTATAGAGGTAGTAGCCGCCCCTACGGGTGTATTTACCTCTAACTGTCTACGAGTACCTAGAAAATCTACAGTCATATTGCTAATATAAGCATAAGGAAAATATTTCATACCTGGTATGGATACTGTGTAAAGTTTAGGAGGTAGTATTCTAGAAAAAGATGTTCTATAGGGTTTGTTTTGATATGCTAAAATCCAAATAAGCTCGTAATTTTGCTGATATGGCAACTTATTCCCCTTTTGAATAGTGTTAATTAACGGTAAACTGAATGATATTGATTCACCCTCAGTAGGGTAGTGGAAATATCTAGGCTTTTCTATATATGTGCCTGGCTGCATTATATTTAATGTAGCTGCTGCAACATCCACATCCTTCATACCTTCAGGTATATAACTCCCTAAAAGACCAGGTGCTATTTGTTGCGAATCTTGCCAGCTATTTTTTATATCATAAGGCTTACCACTAAAAAATGGAAAAGCATATTTGAACTTAGTAGGTTTAGTTAAATACATTCCTAAATAAGACTGTAAATATGTAGATAGTATAGATTGATCTGCTCCTGAACTTATAAGAGAATTTACACCGCTTTTAAATGTTTCAAGAGCTCCTGAAACCGAACCACCAGCACCACTACCTAAAAATTTTGTTAGTAGATTTACTGAGTCAGTTGTAATAGAGCTATTAGTTATAGAATTTAAATAATACAATGCAGAAGAAATTAGAGAATTTTGCTCTTGTCTTAATTCTGTTGCATATAGATATGGTATTTTAAGCTTAGTTTTTGTTGTAGGAGAAGCTGTCCAGGCAAAATCGTTTATTACATCAATAATAGAATTAGATCCAGGTTTAAGTCGAACTTCAGCATCTGTATTAGTTACTTTGTAGTTAGCTGCACCGGTTAACCCTAACGAATTTAAAATACTGCTACCGGTACTACCTGCTAGAGTAGCGGAGTTTTGTTGAACATCAAAAGTTGCGTAGTAAGGTCCTTCTGCCATATTTTATTCTGTTACTAAGTTACTTGGTAAAAGCGTATAAGGATTAAACTGGTCTCTTATATCAAAGGTTTTATTAGGAATTTGTTGCATAGGTGCATTAGTATTTATAGACGTGCCACCTGTTGGTTTCATTACTAGTTGATTAAGTAGGTTAATCATAACGTCTTGACGCTTAATTTGCTCTTGCATTGCAGTTTTAGCGAAATTATGATACTCAGTAGTATCTGTAGTGAGATTTTTAATATTTGTATCAGAAACTGTATTAAGAGTCTTAACTATGAAGCTGCCTGTTATATCTTCTAAGTCTTTAGAACTTGTTCTTAGCTTTTCATGTGTATCTAATAAATTAATTAAAGCCCTATTAACCTGGTCAATTGATGTAACCAATCTCTCATCTCCAAAAACACCAAACATATTTAACTCTTTAGAGTCGGTTAGCTTGCCTAAATTGGTATTTTTTAAATTAGTTGTAGTTGAAATAAGGTTAGCTAGCGCTCTATTAACCTTATTTATAAGTCCCGTTCTTTCATCTGTAAACTCTTTGAATATATTAATATTTTCAGTGCTACGTAAGTTAGTTATACTACTATCTATTTTAGCTAAATCTGGTGATATTTTTTCAAATATAGGTTTGAGATCTAATTCTTGTAGTGATTTGGCTGTACCCATTAAGTTCCATAAAGACGCATTTACTTTATCTATAGCAGAAGCTTTAGCTGCATCTAAATCTGACAATATGTTTAAATCTCTATATTCGTTTAAGGTTTGTAAGGATTTAGATATAGATTCAATTTTAAGTGAAGCATCTCCTAAACTTACAAGTTCTTTTAATAAATTAATAGGTTTATTTGAGTCGCGAAGCTTTTCCATTGTACCTTTTAAATTCCACGCAGCTGAATTTAAATCTTTAAAAGACTTAGCAGTGCTATCAACATTTAGTAATTCAAATTTTAAATCTTTAAACTTATTTAATTCCTCTAACGCATCTGGCAATTTACTTATTTCCGGTGCTACAGCTCCTAGCTTTTCAAACTTCTCTAGCGGGCTATCAGCTCCAAATAGACTACCTAGACCAGAAAGTATATTCTCAAAAAAACCACCAGCACCAAATTTAGCTAACCCAGATCCAATATCAGCAAGTGCCGGACCTATTTCTTTTAATTTAGTTGTATCTACACCGTTAAGTTTCAGTATGGTATCGGCTAATTTATCAAAGAATCTAGAGATGCTATCAGATACACCATTAGCGATATTCACTATGGTATCTCCAGACTCTTTTATTATACCTTTTACTCCATCTAGAACACGAGTTACTCCCTCTGATAATGTATTAATTAAAGAGTTAACTCCTCCTGAAACGGAATCTATTACACCAGTTACTAGAATACCTATTTCCTCTATAATAGGGGGCATTTTTTCTAATATATTACCGTAAAAGTTACTAAATGCACCCATTATTTTTTCAATAGCGGGAGCTGCTATATCAGCAGCATGTGCAAAAGGAATAAGTGCTAGTCCTATAGCTCCAATAGCTAGAGCTCCTAAAAGTAGCTTAGGAGCAAAGACTCCAGCTATACCTCCAAGAACACCAAAACCAGCAACAGTAGCAAGACCAATTTTTAGTGTATCCCAGCTTAAATCTGTAAACGGCTTTAGCCCTTTTTCACCCAATAGCCATAAGGCTCCAGATAAAAGAGCTAAACCTGCTGCTCCTTTAGTTAACGTACCTAGACCTATCATGCCAAATACTGTACCTATGACTCCTAAGCCACCTATAGCTACACCCGCTTTCTCTATAGTATCCCAGTCTATACTCTCGTAAAGCGGTAGTACTTTAGATAACGCGAATAGGGCGCCTGTTAAAAGGGTGAGTCCAAGAGCTCCTTTGAACATTTTACCTATTCCAATTGCTCCTAGCACAGTGCCTATAACACCTAAGCCGCCTAGAGCAGCTCCAGCTTTACCAATAGTGTCCCAGCTTATAGCCTCAAAATCAGGTAACACCTTATTTATTAAATAAAGAGAACCTGCCATTAAGGCTATACCTAATGCAGCTTTCGGTAAGACTGAAACTAACTTAGTTAATGCTAAAATTAACGCTGCTCCTACTAACCCTCCTACACCTAAAGCTATTACATTCCATGCATCCCAGTCCATATCTATAAACGCTTTGAATTTTTCAGATAAAAACCCTAATACATCTCCAAATTTAGTTAATATTTTTTGTACTGCCTCATTATCTTTAAAAGCCAGCAACAAGCCTGCTATAACAGCTGCTGCTATTCCAGCCTTTTTCAAAAAGCTAGCTAATCCGCTAGATTCTTCCGCTTTAGCAGCACTTCTAACACTCTGTACTTTATCTTTTATAGCTTCGGTACCTTTTACATTTCCCGTACCTACATTGCGTCTAGCTTCAGGCTCTGCAAACGCGCCTATTTTTAAAATCTTACCAAATCTCTTGGCTATCTTATCAACCCTACTTTCCTCTTCTGGTGATAGATCTCCTCCTCTAGTTTTATCCCTTACAACAGAACTATGCGTATCATCAACTCCTCTCGAGTCGCTCTTACTTACTAGACTTGCAATAAAGTCTCCAATAGAGGAAGTACTATCTTTCTTATCTGCCACACATATATTTATTCACCTGTCAGGAAGCCAGCATCAATACTTAGCTTAGTACCGTCGTTAAAGGTGTAGAACTCTTGCTCTTGCTCTTTGTACTTAGCTATAAAGTCTAATACCATATTATTAAGCTTGATAGGTAAATTTTCTACAATAGTCTTTTTATCATATGTATTGAGCTCGCTAAACTCTAATACTGAATCTTGCAACTCTATAGTCTTAATAAACTTCATTAATTCATATACGAGCAAGACATTAATAGAATTTCCTACTTTATTATCCTCTGTAGAGAACTTAGAAATCTCTACTACACTCTTTTCAGTAATTTTTGAATCTACTTCCAAAGTGGGTATTTCAGCAACAACTTTTATACCGTTATATTCAAACTCCTTTGTTTCTTCAGGGCTAAATGAATATACCGGTAAAGAATCGAGAGAATAGGAAGTATTATTAATTGTAACATTGTTACCTAAAACTGCTCTGCGCGTATCTACAAGAATTTTGTTTCTATCATATAGCTTAAAATTAATCTCCTTTAAGCTATTTTCTTTTACAATATCGTTAAAAACCTTAGAAATTAAAACACTACCTTCTACCCCATCAACTACAGTTTTAATTATATCTCTATGCTGTTTAACAGAAAGAACTCTAAAAGATGCGGTCTTCTTTTGTGAAGGTATAAAAGCGTCAATACTTTCCTTTTCATTTAATTGCTTAAGGTCATCTATAAAAGACTTAATATTACTCATGCTGATATTTACTCGTTCCTCTTATTTTTCAACTCTTTGTTTTGTTCCTCAATATCCTTATTATAAATATTAACTAAAACCTTAGAATCTAATGGCGTTAGGTTAAAGAACGCTTCTGCTCCTATACTTAGCCTATTACCAAAAATATAAATTAGCTCTAAAAAGTTTTTAAGACCCGTTGAAAATAATGACATTACAAATCCCATAAATTCGTTAGATATAATGTTAGTATTAATTTCTTCTATATTGAACTGATCGTTTTTTTCAATTATAACAAAATTTTGTAACTCATTAGAAATTTGAGTTATATATCTGTTTATAGGTAAAAACAGTGTATTAGGAAGATATGCTAGAACCTCTTCGCGTTCTATATCGTTAAGTTTGGAGAAGATTATGTTATTATCTTTAAATTTTATTGCTTTAATAACGCTACTATATATATCATTCAGCGATCTGAAATATAATTTATCTGGTAATCCTAGCGTAAGTGTAAAGCCTCCTTCTGATAATTGTATATCTAAATCCTTTTCTAATAAGTCGATTTTCTCTAGTATATTATTAATACTAAATTTAATAGGAGATCCTATACTATCGCTAAATGCTATATCTGGATCAATAAACAGCATCCGCACAGCTAATAATAGGTAGAACTTATCTATAATATTGAGAGATCTTAATTCGTCTTTAAAAAACAAATCATTAAATAGTTCATCTAACCCTTCAAGATCTCTGTTCTCGCAGAATTTTAAAATGGTAAAATAGTCTTTGTTTTTTAATTCTTCAATTTTAACAGTCTTACCACTAGGTAATTGTAATTTTATACTAAACTCCATTATTAATAGGTATGTTATTCTTATCTATAGTTATATATTTAGTAAATGCAAATGATACAGTTTTATTAATATCATTAAATCCGAGATCACCATAGCTCAAAGAATCACCTTCCATTTGAAAGGGTACTACATCATAAAATTCATATATCTTCCTAATACGTGGAGCTGCTCTACCTTTACTAAATACATCTCTATAAGTAGAATAATCTCTACTATACAAGACTAATTGAATGTTGCATTTTAAATCTTCAGGATCGTTTGGTCCTAGCTCTATAAGACCTTTATAAGAATTAGCAATAATCCAAGGTCTAAAAAAGTAATCAAAAATATCTATATTAGTTTCGAGGAAGGTTATGTCTAATTTATTCGAGCCACCATACCCAGCTCTATTACCAGCGTACGGAACTGAAAGAAAACCACCCGCTCCATCTATTTCTGTGTTGTTAATATTAAAAGTATCGCTTGGCAGTGCGACATTTTGCGCTAAGAAACAACCAAAATTACCATACGGGTCTGTTACTTCATCTAAACATTTTGTATTAACGGGCCAGTGACTATTAGATATTGTTTCATAATTATGAATTACTTTATCTATATTTTTACCGAGGTTAGTTAAGGACCCTTGATTTCTTGGGTATATGAAAATACTCCAAAGAAATTTAAGAGGTATATCATAACGCCAATCGTTATGAAGCTTTAACCTGCGGTAAAACGGTCCGTTATCAAACTGTGCCACTTAATTATTTATTAAGCTGTACGTGGATCAATATAGTAGTGGTAAGCAATAGTAGCTGTAACCTCTACTGTCTGACCAGTACCAGAAGCAATTGAATAAGCAATATCATTTATATTTCTTACTGAGGCACCAATTAGCTTAAAGGTTCCGTTTTCAATTGGCTCGAGAGACTTGTCTAACTGAACTAGAGTGAGGAAGTAATCATCATCTGGTGTACCGTAGCCGCCTATAGAAGTGCTATCATCAAACAGTCCTCTAGATGCAGTTTCAAAGTATGTACGAATTTTACTAGCAGCATCCAAATAGAATGTTAAGCTATAGCCATCTGAACCTGGGTAAGTTGCATTACCAGGAACGTTAAAGTTAAGACCCATGTAGGGAACAGGTACATTTGTTATGCTTCTACCAGGTAAATTAGCTGCTTTTGCATATACTAACTCAGTCTCAGGCATAGTACCAGCACCTGGGAGATTCATACTTTGCACTCTGAAAAGAAAGTCTCTTGAGAAGTCTCTATCAGCTGCGGTTCTATAAAAACTTTGAATTGTTTGATTTACTGCCATATCATTATTTATTCTTTTCAAGCAAAAACCGCGGTATTTTGTACCGCGGTTTTGCTAATTTTATTAGTACGGTCTAATTAACCTCCAACTAACTCTTGGAAGTTAGTATCTGTTCTAGTAGCGTAGAAGTTAACAAGAATGAACTCAGCAGTTCTAACTGGCTTGAGATATATATCAACTACAAGCTCGTTATTATCGATAACTTCTGGTGTATTGTTACGCTCGTCGCAAACGATGAGGTAATCATATAGACCATCAGCACCTTTAACTCTTTCAAAGAACGGGGTAAGTGTGTTAAGTACTCTTGTTCTTGTGAATAAGGTGTTATTCTCGAATAAGAAGAACTTCATTACTTGCTTAGTTACTTTCTCAAGATATAAGAATGTTCTTCTTACGTTAACTCTATCGAACGCACTTGGCTTCTTAAGCAATGTCTTTTGACCGAACAATACCAATCCTTGATCTGGGAATCTAGTGATTGGGTTGAGATTTACCTTGTATAGTTCATCGCGCTGTCTTTGGTTAGGAGCAAACGCCACGTCAATTGCATCTGTTACGATACCTCTGTTAAATCCAGCAGGTGCAGTCCATGGACCGACGTCTGAGTCAGTTGAAGCAATCTTAGCCGCTACAAATCCGGACGAAGGTACGAATATGTAAAGACCGCTATAATCATCGTACATTTTGAAGTAGTTAGCAAACACTGTAGCGTATGATGTATTGATACCCTCGAATTGATGTCTAAGTGCCCAGTAGACATCTAATGAGAAATTCTTAGTAGGGTTATCAAGGACTTTCGAATCTTTACCAGTTACAAGGATCTGTCTGATTGGATCTGCTACGAAGAGAACATCACCTCTACCACCATCCTTAAGAGGACCGCAGAATGTTACAAATTGACTTGCAATTGTTGTGTAATAATCTCTTGCTTTAGTTGCATCACCTGTAAGCTCGTTAGAAGTTCTAAGTGCATCAATAACCGAGCTTGATTTAGTATCATCGAAGTAATTCGAATTAGTTGCACATACAGTAGTCCAGATTGTACCTAAACCACCTTCAGCAATTACATCAATATCAAATACTTCATCGTTACGTATTCTATCAAGAGCTCTTGTAACCTTAGCTGGTAAGTTACCGATGTCTTTCTGCGTTAATTTAGCTTCACCATATGCACCTAGTGGGTATAGTGAATCTGCTTTAGTAGCTTGAGCTGTTATAGTTTGGTATTCAGAATAAGTACAGCCTACGATATATGGAGCTGTGTTAGTGTTAGCAGATAGGTAATTACCTAATTGCGTGGTTATAACTCTTACCTTCTTCTTAGGTGTGCCATCTGAGTTGAGCTGTATACCAGTAAATTGATCTGATACATACGGGTTAACTAATATATCAACGTTTCTAGATGTATTTTCTACATTTTCTAAGAAGAAGCTAATAGCTTGACCGCCGTTTTCGCTGTTAATTTGTCTACTATAACCGATAGAGCCGTTGTAGCCTTCTTCAAGTAAGTAGTCAAGTTGATTTACATCAGTGCCGAAAACAGACTGTCTTAGTTTAAATACACCTACGTTTAATGCATCATCAAATCCTCTAGTTGAAGTATCAAATCCTGTGATTTTCTCTTCCATTACTTGCGATATCGAGTTTATAGCAGGATTGCTACCAAACGCTGGTGTAGCAGTTAATGCAAAGGCAAATCTACTAGCAGGAACTTTAACATAGTTAGTAAGACCTGTAGAAGCGGCTGATTGAGTTACTGTTTTAACATCTAGGATAGCGTCGTAGTTGCTAGCAGGGTTAATATTAGTGTTATCTGATATACCTACATAGTAGCCATTAAACTTACCGTCAATTACTGTTTGACCTTTATTAATAATTACAAGCGCTGCAGACGCAGTCGCTTCTAGACTGGTAAAGGATGTAGAAGCATTAGGTGACCACTCACTAAATGTAGTACCACCTATATATTCGAGATATTCTTCTTCGTTAATGTTAAACTGTGTTGGTTGACCTAAGAAGTAAGTACCTTCATTAATATTGAGCTTATTAGTCACT
>Ga0164292_10003154_pt1 | contig 13461 bp, 16 predicted proteins | sample GEODES117metaG_FD_111486 | JGI IMG/M metagenome (GOLD analysis project Ga0164292, IMG submission 111486) | Eutrophic lake water microbial communities from Lake Mendota, Wisconsin, USA - GEODES117 metaG | ecosystem: Environmental > Aquatic > Freshwater > Lake | place: USA: Lake Mendota... | reverse complement strand
GACGCACAAAACGCAGAACCCCTTTTAGGACGCTGGCATCAAAGGCCTTCCCGCTCACTGGAGCCATGGACAAAGAGGTTTTTGGGGTACGAGGCCCCGTTAAAAAAAAGACCGTGGGCAGGCGCGCTGGACCCCGATAGGCTCCGATCTCCGCCCTGCAGCAACGACCGAAATTCTTCCTGCGTCCACATGCCTTGGCCCAATTCCACCAGGGTCCCCACCAAGGCGCGGACCATGTTGCGCAAGAACCGGTTGGCCCGGATGTGAAAATGCCATTCGTCCCCGGTCATCACCCAATAAGCTTCATATACGGTGCAAAACGGGGTGGTGTGGTCTGCCTGGGCCTTGGCAAAGGCAGAGAAATCGTGTTCCCCCACCAAAATGGAGGCCGCTTCCTGAATGCCTTCTGCGTCCAGCGAGCGCTCAACGGACCAGGCGGTATCCCGGTTGAAGGGGTCTTTGGTGCGGGCAAGGCGGTAGACGTAGCTGCGCGAGGTGCACGAAAAACGGGCATGAGCGTCGGGGTGAACGGCGTCTATGCGATGAACAGCAATGCCCGGAGGAAGCATGCGGTTGAGTTTGTAACAAGCCTGTTCTATGTCTTCAAGGGGCCCGGACAGGTCAAAGTGGGCCACATAATTTTGACCGTGTACCCCGGCATCGGTTCGGCCGGCACCCACCGGCAATTCATCGGCACCCAAAACCCGTTGGAGGGCGTTTCCCAGTACCCCTTGTACCGTAGCCTGCTCCGGCTGAACCTGCCAACCTGCAAAAGCGGCGCCGTGAAACGAGAGGGTTGCGAAGTACCTTTGGGTTGCCATGGAGACTGCAAAAGTACAACACCTTCGGGTGGCCTTGATTTCCGACACCCACGGGCACTGGGACGATGCCTTGGCCCGCGCCGTGGACGGAGCAGACGAACTTTGGCATGCCGGAGACTTGGGACCCATGACGGATCACCTGGAAGCGTGGGAAGCAGCGAAACCCGGTCGAAAAGTACGGGCCATCACCGGAAACATCGACGGCTATCCATTGACGCGTAGCTATCCGGCCGAACTCGATTTTACTACCGCCGGAGTGCGGGTTTGGATGATTCACATTGGCGGTTACCCTGGACGTTTTTCCCCGGGAGTACGAGCAGCATGGCCCAACAAGTTGGCTTCCGGCCCCGTTAACCTGTTTGTTTGTGGACATTCGCACATTTTGCGGGTCGCCCGAGACCCTTTCTCCCAAGCGCTGTGCCTAAATCCCGGAGCCGCCGGCATTCATGGATTCCACCACATCCGCACTCTCTTGCGGTTTGAGTTGTCCGACGGTACCGTAAAAAACATGGAAGCCGTGGAGCTTGGACTTCGAGGTAAAACGGCCTTGGACCCTACCCTAGCCGATCCTTATTGAGGCAGATGGCGGGGGCTTCAGGCGGACATCGGAAAACCATTTACCGAATGCGGTCCGCGGACTTGATGAGATTTTCATCGCGCTGTATGGCCCGATTGGCCAGCGCCGCAAACACCACGGCTGCCAAGGGCGCCATGGTAATCCAAACGCTTTGGGTCATCACCGAGGTATCTCCGCTCTGCAGTGCCGGGTATACATAAACCCCCTCCAGGGCAAAAGCGACCAACATGGCCAGTCGGTTGACCACAAACTGACGCTTGCGGTGTTTGTAATACGAAATATTCGCCAAAAACAACCCGACGCCCAGTCCGCCTAGTACCGTCTCAACGGTGTTTGGATCGCCTAAGCCGACAGTAAAAAAAAGCAAGGCACCCAGTGCCATGTACGCTGTTTGGATTCGTTGCCACATGGTGCAAAACTGCAAAAAAAAACGCTAAGGGGGTGGATTTTGTCAGATTTGTTGTACTATTGCCGCGCAAAACCGCCTAAGCGCGGTGGGCCTCAGGCCCTTGTGTTTCTCCTTAATTCTATTTATGCTTCCTGATCTGCAAGGCATGAAATTGCCAGAGCTGAAACAGCTCGGCGAAAACTTGGGTATTCCCAAAGCCAAATACCTCAGCAAACCGCAACTCGTCGCCGCCATCTCGGAACTCGGCGGTGGTTCTTCCGCGGGTGCCCCCTCCAAAAATTCCACTGCGCCTGACTCGGACCGGCCTTCGCGTTCAACGACGAATGCAACTGCTGCGACAGGCGCACCTGAAGCGGCCACCAAAGGCAAACGCGGTCGGCCCAGCAAATCTGTGGAAATACCCGTCGCGCCTTCAGAAGGATTGTTCGAAGTCCCAACCGGGACCACAAGACCTGTGGCTAACGAAGGGGGAAACCCAACCGGCCCCGCGGAAGCAGAAGCAACTCGCCCGGAACGCCCCAACCGCTGGGAGCGTACACCGCGTGAAGACCGCGGCCCCCGCGAAGATCGTCCTGCAAGAAACGACCGTGGCCCACGTGAAGACCGTGGCCCACGCGAAGACCGCGCCCCACGTGAAGACCGTGGCCCGCGTGAAGACCGGCCAACCAACACCGAACGCGGACCGCGCGAGGACCGTGGACCACGAGAAGACCGCTGGGAACGGCGCGACCGCGGCCCGCGCGAAGACCGAGGCCCACGCGAAGACCGACCAATGAACAATGACCGCGGACCCCGTGAGGATCGCGGACCTCGCGAAGACCGGCCTGCACGCGAAGAGCGTGCCCCGCGCGAAGAACGCAAACGCTTTGAATTCGAAGCCAACATCCCCACCGAAGGCGTTTTTGAACAAATGCCCGAAGGATTTGGCTTTTTGCGGTCGTCGGACTACAACTACCTGAATTCACCCGACGACGTGTACGTCACCTCGCAGCAGATCAAGCAATTCGGACTCAAAACCGGCGACACTGTTCGCGGCGAGGTCCGTGCACCGCGCGAAGGAGACAAGTACTTCCCTTTGGTCAAAGTATTGATGATCAACGGCCGGGATCCGGACTTCATCCGAGACCGGGTAGCCTTTGAACACCTGACCCCCCTCTTTCCGGAAGAAAAATTCAACCTCACCGGGCGGAAGAGCACCCTCAGTACCCGCGTTATTGACCTCTTCTCCCCCATCGGAAAAGGCCAGCGCGGACTGATTGTGGCGCAGCCCAAAACCGGTAAAACCACCCTCCTCAAGGAAGTGGCCAACGCCATTGCAGCGAACCACCCCGAGGCCTACATGATCATCTTGTTGGTCGACGAACGTCCGGAAGAAGTAACGGACATGGCGCGCTCCGTAAACGCGGAAGTGGTAGCCTCCACCTTCGACGAGCCGGCAGAGCGCCACGTACGCGTAGCCAACATCGTTCTGGAAAAGGCCAAACGCTTGGTGGAATGCGGCCACGACGTCATCATCTTGCTCGACTCCATCACCCGACTGGCCCGCGCCTACAACACAGTGGTTCCGGCCTCCGGAAAAGTCCTGTCTGGCGGGGTCGATGCCAATGCTCTGCACAAGCCCAAACGGTTCTTCGGTGCCGCCCGGAACATTGAAAACGGCGGATCCTTGACCATCTTGGCCACTGCTTTGATCGACACCGGATCCAAAATGGACGAAGTTATTTTTGAGGAATTCAAGGGCACCGGCAACATGGAAATGCAGCTGGACCGCAAGATTGCCAACCGCCGCATATGGCCGGCCATCGACCTCATTGCCTCCGGAACGCGGAAGGAAGACATGCTGCTCTCCAAGGAAGTTTTGAGCCGCATGTACATTTTGCGCCGCCACCTGTCGGACATGACCCCGGTGGAGGCCATGGAATTCCTGCACGACCAGCTCTCCAAGACCCAAAGCAACGAGGAGTTCTTGGTGTCCATGAACCGCTAATAAGCGACGTTCCCGGTGAATCCACCGGAAAACAAACGCTCCGCGCATACGAGGCGGCCTCGGAAGAGGCCGCCTCTTTTATTTTGCGCGGTTCCAGCGGTAGGTCTGTCCTTCTTCGGCCAGAACAACGGAAGAAAAATGCACTAGTGCCTCCTCCAACAGCACCTGGCGGTTGGTATACCGCATGGAAAAATGGCCCAGTACCAACTGCCCTACTTCGGCCATAGATGCCAATCGGCCAGCATCGCTGGCGGTGGAATGCAGGGTCTTGTCTGCCAAATGGCGGTGCTCCTCGGCAAACGTACTCTCGTGGTACAATCCGTCCACCCCGCGGACCCAGTCGGCCAGTTCGGGATAGAAGGCCGTGTCGCTGGCATAGGCATAACTCAAGGGGCGGGCCGGCTCCTGGGTAAAGTGGGCATTGGGGACCGTTTCGCCCTGCTCGGACGTCCAATCGCGGCCCAGTTGCAGGGCGCGGTAATCGCACGACGGCACCTTCCATTGGGCCAGTGCAGACGCACGCAACCTCCGAAGACCGGGCTGTCCGTCAATCCGGAAACCGGTAGTGGCAATGGAATGCCGGAGCGGAAACGACCGGATGGCCATCTGTTCGTCGGCAAACACCTCTGCAAGCGGCTCGGGGCCGGTTTCCACAAAGTGCAAGGGGAACGACGTCCAAGTACCGCTGCATTTGAGGGTAAACAACACCCATTCCTTGAGGGCTGGGGGTCCAATCACGGTAAGGGGATCCCGTCTGCCCAGCAAATGAAAGGTGCTGATCAAACCGGGCAAGCCAAACACGTGGTCCCCGTGCATGTGGCTGATGCACACCGTGCCAATGCGGCTGAATTTGATCTTATTGCGGCGCAATTGCACCTGAGTTCCTTCCCCGCAGTCCACCAAGACAAGACGCCCGTTGCAATCCACCACCTGGGCAGAAGGATTCACGGCAGACCCGGGAGTGGCAGCGCCACACCCCAAAACGGTTACAGACAAGGACATGGGGGTAAAGGTCGGCCATACCGGGTATCCCAACAAAATTGTATCTTTGATCCTTGAAATGACGCAGAAACGCTTGTTCGGCCCGGAAGAATTGCGGGTATTGTTGCACCGACTGGCGTGCCAGCTTCGAGAATCCCACCGTTTTTTTGAGCACACCGTATTGATTGGCTTGCAGCCGCGGGGCGTTGCTTTGGCCCAAGCCTTGGCCCACTTGCTGCGCACCGAATACGGCATTGCAGACGTCGCCACCGGTTCGCTGGACGCTACTTTTTTCCGGGACGACTTCCGTCGTCGGGACGAGCCTTTGCGGGCCAACCGCACCGAAATTGCCCATTCCATCGAAGGGAAAAAAGTGGTCTTGATTGACGACGTTTTGTACACCGGCCGAACCCTCCGCGCCGCCTTGGATGCCCTGCACGCCTTTGGACGTCCCCAGCGCACTGAGCTCCTGGTACTTATTGACCGCAGGTTCCGACGCGAGTTGCCTATTCAGCCCGACTATGTGGGACGGCATGTGGATGCCCTCGATACCGAAAAAGTGCGTTTGGACTGGTCTCCCCAAGGGGAATTGGAGTCTGTTTCCTTGATTCAAGAAAAATCCGCCCAATGAGCTCGCTCTCCGTACCCCACTTGTTGGGAATCAAAGACCTGACGCCGGAGGACCTGGAATTGGTCTTTAAAACGGCGGAACAGTTCAAGGAAGTCATCAACCGCCCCATCAAAAAAGTGCCTTCGCTCCGGGACATAACCGTGGCGAACCTCTTTTTTGAAAACTCCACCCGCACCCGTTTGAGCTTTGAACTCGCTGAAAAACGCCTATCGGCCGATGTGGTGAACTTTTCGGCGTCTCAGTCTAGCGTGAAAAAAGGCGAGACCCTGGTCGACACCGTGAACAACATTCTGGCCATGAAGGTGGACATGGTGGTGCTTCGGCACAGCGCTCCCGGCGCTGCTTATTTCTTGAGCAAACACGTGGATGCCAGCATCGTCAACGCCGGCGACGGAGCGCACGAGCATCCCACCCAAGCCCTCTTAGACGCCTTTTCCATGCGGGAAGCTCTGGGCAAAACCGACCTTCACGGGGTCCGCGTGGTCATTGTGGGAGACATTCTGCACAGCCGGGTGGCCCTGAGTAATATTTTCTGCCTGCAGAAACTGGGCGTTGAGGTAGCCGTTTGCGGCCCCAAGACCCTTATTCCTAGACACCTGACAGAATTGGGTGTTCGGGTTATTTCCGACTTGGACACCGCCTTGGAATGGGCCGATGTAGCCAACATGCTCCGCGTGCAGCACGAGCGCATGGACATGCGCTACTTCCCCAGTTTGGCGGAGTACACCTCCTTGTTTGGGGTAGACCGCAAGCGCTTGGAACGGCTATCTTCCATACCGGTTATCATGCACCCCGGCCCCATCAACCGGGGCGTCGAACTGACTTCCGATGTTGCAGATTCCGAACATTCCATTATCTTGCAGCAGGTCGAAAACGGAGTGGCCATACGCATGGCCGTTTTGTATCTTTTGGCTGCCCAACGAACTCCGCATTATACCGCCTGATGTCGTACAAAATCGAAGCGAAAGACCGGTTCCTCCACATCAAGTATTTGGAAGAGGTGTTTGACCCAGCTGCCCTTAAAGAGTTGGGCACACTATTGGTGAGCAAACCTGGGGCCCACGCGGTAATCAACCTGCTCTCTGTGGAGGAATTTGACAGCACCGGGCCTTTGCAAGACCTGCAAGCCGACCGAATGGAGGAAAACCTCACTTGTGTGCTGGTGGTTCGGGAAGCCATGATGGTGCTCTTTGAAGAAGAGGCACCCGTGGTACCGTCCTACCAGGAGGGGGTTGATTTCTTCGAAATGGAAGACCTGCAGCGCACCTTACTGGACGAAAATGAATAAACCTTTTTTCCTGCTTGCGCTCCTCGTTGGCACCTCCCTAGGGGCCTGGGGACAAGACTTCAAGCGCCACGCTTTTGGCGTACAAGCCGGGGCCTACGATTTCAACGCCGACCTCACCGGATGGGGCTTTGCCAACGGGATTCAGTACAGTTATGGGTTCAACCCCCACATCTCGACGTCGTTCTTCCTTCAAAACGCCTACGGAGAGCGCACCAAAGATACCATCATCCCTCCCGACTACGACAGCCGCATCGCGGGGGGCTGGACGTTAAACGGTTCCTTGTACGGACAGCAGAGTCCCTTTGACTTGACTTTTCAAGCGGGCTTGTTGTACGGACGCACCGTGCGTATGCAGTACAACGCCGAATGCCCCACACCTCCCTATTCCACGTACCGCTCAACGGGATTGGGCCTGGTCTTGGGAGCCGGCGGCATTTACCGCTTTGGGGACTGGGGATTGGGCATACAGAACCAAACTACGGTGGACTGGAAAACCCAAGACGTCCGCGCCGGGTGGTACCTCCACCTCGAACACCGCTTCTAAGCCCTATTTAAGAAGGCAGGTTGTTCGTTCGATTTACTTCGTTCGGGTTCTATCCCCAGGCTTCTGCCCATTGGGACACTTCGTTTCCATCAAAATTTCCGGAAGACATCAACACCACCGCAGCGGCTCCGTGCTGAGCACCGGTTGCCTCGTCCAAAAACCGTCGTACCTCTGCGCTGTCGGTTAATACGACCGGATGGGGCATGCCAAATGCTTCCGCTACGTCTGACGCTTTCAAAGGAGGGAGTTTTTTGTGCGCAACGGCCTTGGGGTTGAAATAGACCACCGCCTCATCTGCCAAGGCCAAAGCCCCGTCGTACAAAGGCAAGAAGTCCGGGTTCAAGCTGCTAAAGGTGTGGAGTTCCAAACAAGCTACAATGCGCCGATCCGGAAATTGCTCGCGCAACGCCGAAACGGTCGCCTTCACCTTGCTGGGCGCGTGGGCAAAATCCTTGAACGCTTTCACGCGGGGGCTCGCCGTGGCAAGCACTTCCAAACGCTTCGATGCACCGCGGAACGTGGTCATGGACTCGTAGAAGGCCTCGTCGTCCAGGCCCATTTCTTGGGCGAGCCAGCGGGCTGCCTCGATGTTGCTTGCATTGTGGGCCCCAATGACCTGGAGCGGAACATCGCCCAGGGGGGTTTCCAAAACCATGGCCTCCGCTACCATGCGGTAGGCGGGAGTGGTGTAGGGGATTTTCTTTAAAGGAGAGGCGTCTGCAGCAACCACTTCCGCCACAAGGGGGTCGTTGGCATTGTAAATCAACACCCCGCCGGGTTCCATGGTGCGCAAAAATTGACGGAATTGCTCCACGTAATTATCCAAGGTGGGAAACACGTTGATGTGGTCCCAGGCAATGCCCGTGATCACCGCTATATTGGCGCGGTACAGGTGGAATTTGGGCAGGGGTTCCAGGGCCGAACTGAGGTACTCGTCGCCCTCCAAAACCATGAAATCGGCCTCTTTGCTCAAACGAACCATGGTCGAATAGCCCTCCAACAGCGCTCCCACCATGAAATCCTCGGTGCGCCCATTCGCCTTGAGGGCATGGAGCAACATGGACGTGACGGTGGTCTTTCCGTGGCTCCCGGCCACCACTACCCGGGTTTTGTGCTTGCTGGCTTCGTACAAAAAGGCCGGATACGAATGAATCGGAATGCCCAAGGCCTGGGCCGCAAGCAACTCGGGATTGTCGCCGCGGGCGTGCATGCCCAAAACAACGGCATCCAAGTCCGGCGTGATGCGGGCAGCGTCCCACCCCAAGGATTCGGGGAGGATTCCTGCGGCGGCCAATCGGCTGCGGGATGGTTCAAAAATCTCGTCGTCGGAGCCGGTGATGGCATCTCCCCGCTCGGAGAGCGCAAGGGCCAGGTTGTGCATGGCGCTGCCGCCAATGGCAATAAAATGTACGCGCACGGTCAGATTTGAATGATGTAGGCGGGAATCAAATTTTGCTTGATTTTCACCGACTCGGCAAAATCCCCCGGCTTGGTAGGGTCCGATGCGATGGCAGGAGTCTGCCAGGGGTCGATACCCTGAAGCAGCCGGTCGATATTCAAGACCACGTTGATATTGCATGTCCGACTTCCGGATACGGAAAAGCCCATTTTGCGTTCAAACTTGGTATTGAGCAAGGGGGTTGCTACGGCAATGGTGAAGGGCTTGGTGGGCGCCAAGGTGTCTCCCACCTTGCGCATGACACCCGAGAAATACATGTGGTTGTAGCCCTTGCCCGCACCGCGGTACAACACGCCGTCGCGGAGAGGGTGCCCTTCGGGGAACTGCCCGGGAGCCAATTTAGCATTCACGGTGTCCATGCCCAACGTGAAATAGTGGGAACCGTTGTAGGCGCCCGTCGGTATTTTGGTCAAGAAAGCCGAATTGGTCCCAAACGAATGGATGGAAACCGTGGTGTCGCGGTGCAGGGTGTCTCCGGAGGTGCTTACAAAGGTGTAGCCGGTGTACAAAAACCGGATGTCTGTAAACTTCAATTCGGCCTGACCCAGCGTGTACAAGGTGTCTTTGGACAACAATTCCCCATCGTAATAGGAAAAAATCTTGAGGACCACGTTGCGGTCTTCCATTTGCTCGTTGGGGTCGATAATGGTATCTACACAACCCGCGGCCAAGACCGACGCGGTGAAGAAAGCAAGAAGGGCACGTATTTTCATTCTTCGTGGGAGGCTAGAGGACGGTAGGCCGAGCTTTGTTCAATCGCATCCATGATGCGGTCCAACAAGGCTTGCGGATCTTCGTCCGGTTGAAGTTCGAGCGGCTTTTTGAATGTTAAAGATAACGTGGTATTTCGTTTTTTGATGAACAATCCTTTTTTGTCGAAGGCGCGGCGAAATCCATCTACCACCACCGGCACCACAATGGGCTGGGTGTCTTTGATGATGTGGGCGGTTCCCCTGCGTCCGGGGGCAAAGGGTTTGGTGGTCCCTTGCGGAAAGGTAATGACCCAGCCGTATTGGATGGCCTTTCGGATGTTGTCGATGTCCCGGGGATCCACGCCGCGGTCGACGGTTTTCCCGGCAGCCCGCCACGTTCTTTTGATGCTGATTGAGCCCGCTAGAGCGAGCAAACGGGGAAGTAACCCCGATTTCATGGTCTCCTTGGCCGCTACAAAAAACAAGTTGGTTTTTGGAAAGCCCATGCGCCACCAGGCATGTGTTTTTCCGGGAAGCCCCCAGTATACATGATTGAAAACCAAATACATGGCGCTCACGTCCATGAAGTAGGTTTGGTGGTTGCTGACAAAAAGCACATTGCGGTCCGGCAAATTTTGCAGGTGCTCAACGCCGTGAATTTCGGTCTTATTCACTTTGTTCAAACGGTACCAGACCACCAATCCGAACAAAAAAATCACCAGTCGCTTGAGGACCAGAGGGGTGCCGAAGGGGTCGCGTTTGAGGAGTTTCAAGTCGGTTCAAATGGGGGACGCAAAGGTACGCAATTCCGGGAGAGCGAGGACTTCGGCCAAGATCATGGCGGAGGCTCCCCAAATGGGCGGATGGATGCCGCACCACGCAGGAACAGAACCGACGTGCGGAATGTCCGCTGTGCGGCAATCCAAGGCATACAAGGGGATGCAGTGGACATGCGCCACTTCGCGGGCATCGGGTTTCCATTCCAAAGGGTGCGGCAAAGCAGCCAGTATGGGCTGAACAAAGTACCCGGATGGCGGTATAAACAGCGGCGTAAGTGGACCCAAAACCACGGGGATTGTGGTTGGAATGCCCAATTCTTCTTCGGCCTCGCGCAGGGCCACGTCGGTCCATTGGACATCCTGGGACTCCCTCCCCCCTCCCGGAAACGCCATTTGGCCGGAATGGACGCCGTCGTAGGCCGGGCGTTCAATCAGGACCGTGTGCAGCACTCCCTCCTGGGGAAATACCACCACCAGGACGGCCGCGTGCTTTTGAGCCTCTTCTGGACGCGGCAGGGTATGCATTTCCGGGGCCCGAAGGGGTGGCGCCAAGCGTCGTTGCGCCTCCAAACCGGGGAGCTCCTCCGGAAGGGACCAGCGGGCCGACCACGCTTGGACAAAATCGCTCCACTCCATGGGGCAAATTTCGGGTTTAAACTCCTTGCCTGTGGAGAATATTTGCGTGATTTGCAGGGTGGAACCGCTGTGGGACGATTTGAGAAAAAAATGGGTAACGGACACTCCGGAAGAACGGGTGCGGCTGCAGGTGGTTCAAGGGCTCCTGCGGCACGGAATCCCGGCGTCCAGCATCGGTGTGGAAAAGAAAGTTGCAGTCTACGGGCGGCTGAAACGCTTTGACCTCTTGGTTTTTCGCCAAGGGAAGCCTTGGATGGTGGTGGAATGCAAGGCCCCGTCGGTTCGGCTGGACCAAACCGTGTACAACCAATTGTTCTCCTACCGCCATGCACTCGATTGCCCGTTGGCCCTGGCAACGAACGGCGTGCACCACCACTTGTTTGAATACCGCCCCGATTTGCCGGAAGGAATGGTGGCCCTGCCGGAACTCCCTACCTTTGCCGAATGAATATTGCCTCTGTCCGGCTGGCGCCGGGCCGCGACCAAGCTTTGGGACGCCGCCATCCGTGGATTTTTTCGGGAGCCCTGCACCGGGCCACGCCTTTGCCTGAAGAAGGCAGCTGGGTCCATGTATTTGGGTCCGACGGCACCACCCCGTTGGCTACGGCCCACGCCCAAGCCACCGGAGCCAATATTGCGCTGAAGGTTTTGGCCTTTGGAGAGCATGTAGCCGACCCGCAAACCTTTTACGACCAGCGCATCCAACGCGCGGTGGACTACCGGTACCACTGGGGCCTGGGGCAATCCGAGCACACCACCGGATACCGGTTGGTTTTTGGCGAAGGAGACAGTCTCCCCGGATTGGTGGTGGACCGGTACGGCCAAGCCGTGGTGGTGCAGTGCCACACCGAAGGCATGCGCAAGGACGTTCCCTTCATTGTCTCCGCTTTGCGCAAAGCCCTGAATGAATCCAACCTGTCCATATACGTTCAAGAGGTCGGCTGGGACGGAGCCCCTTTGGCGTCTGTGGGCTTTTTGGAAAACGGGGTCGCCTACACGTCCGACGTGGAAGGGGGCCAAAAAACCGGGTTCTTTTTGGACCAGCGGGAACACCGCGCCCACGTGGGACGCCTGGCGCAAGGCAAAAAAGTCGTCAACCTCTTTGCCTACACCGGTGGGTTTTCGCTTGCGGCCTTGCAGGGTGGCGCGCGCGAAGTGGTTTCCGTAGACTCCTCCGCCCGCGCCTGCGCCCTGGCCGATGCGCATGCCACACTCAACGGATGGTCCGACCGGCACGTGTCTGTGGTGGAGGACGCTTTTGATTACCTCAAGCACTTGCCCACCGACGCGGACGTGGTGATTTTGGATCCGCCCGCATTTGCCAAGCGCAAGTCGTCCAGCCACAATGCCATGATGGCCTACAAACGGTTGAACGCTATGGCTTTGGAACGCATGCCTTCCGGCAGCTTGCTTTTCACCTTCAGTTGCTCCCAGAACGTCCCGATTTCCCAGTTTACGGACGCGGTTCGGGCCGCCGCCTACGAGGTGGGCCGCGAAATTCGGTTGGTAGAAACCTTGGGGCAACCCATTGACCACCCGGTGATTGCTGGATTTGCCGAAGGCGCGTATTTGAAGGGCTTGTTGGTGTACGTGGACTGATCGGTGCGCCGCACGGGGCGCCAACCCTCTCCCAAGAAAAACGTACCTTTGCGCTTTGAAACCCCTATGGACGCTGCGCTACACGCCTTATCCCCTCTTGACGGCCGGTATTCCGCCGTCGGACAGACCCTTTCCCCCTATTTTTCGGAATTTGCCCTGATTCGGTACCGCCTCCACGTGGAAGTGGAGTATTTGGCTGCCCTCAAGGGCCTGGACTTGGCCGCGCTGGCAGAGCTGGGCTGGGACAAAATTGAGCGGTTGCGCCACGCGGTAGCCCACTTTTCCGAGGAAGACGCGCTGCATATCAAATCCGTAGAGAAAGTCACCAACCACGACGTCAAGGCCGTGGAGTACTTCATCAAGGACAAATTGACCGCTATGGGCGTGGAAAAGGCTGCAGAGTTCGTGCACTTTGGCCTGACGTCACAAGACATCAACAACACGGCATTCCCGCTGAGCCTCAAGGCCTTTCACGAGGACGTGTACCTGCCCTTGCTGGAGGAAACCACGGCGCTATTGGCCGAAGCGGCTGCCGCATGGAGCGCCATTCCCCTGCTTGCCCGCACCCACGGACAACCCGCCTCCCCTACCCGCCTGGGCAAGGAATTCGGCGTGTTTGTAGAACGCATTCACCAGCAGCGCATGCTGCTGAAAGACATTCCCTTTGGGGCCAAATTTGGCGGCGCCACGGGCAATTTCAACGCCCACTACGCGGCCTACCCCCAGCAAGACTGGCATGCCTTTGCCGACGCTTTTGTGAGCGAGGTCCTGGGCCTGCACCGCTCCTTCCCAACCACCCAAATCGAACACTACGACCACTTGGCCGCCTACTTCGACGGCGTCAAGCGCATCAACACCATCCTCCTGGACCTCTGCCGCGACGTCTGGACCTATGTGTCCATGGATTACTTCAAGCAGAAAATCAAAGAAGGCGAAGTGGGCTCCAGCGCCATGCCGCACAAGGTGAACCCCATCGATTTTGAAAACGCAGAAGGCAATTTGGGCCTGGCGAATGCCCTCTTGGAACACCTGAGCGCCAAATTGCCCATCAGCCGCCT
>Ga0164292_10003151_pt1 | contig 13468 bp, 13 predicted proteins | sample GEODES117metaG_FD_111486 | JGI IMG/M metagenome (GOLD analysis project Ga0164292, IMG submission 111486) | Eutrophic lake water microbial communities from Lake Mendota, Wisconsin, USA - GEODES117 metaG | ecosystem: Environmental > Aquatic > Freshwater > Lake | place: USA: Lake Mendota... | reverse complement strand
TTGTAAAGCTGATCTAGAACTGCTTCGGGATGGAAACCATTTTTGATTTCGATTACAAGTTCAAGTCCAGATTCATAATCCGTTAAATCGATTACATCCGAGATGCCTTGCAGCTTCTTATTAGTAACCAATTCCTTGATGCGTTCAATTACCCGCTCTGGACCAACTTGGTATGGCAATTCGCGAACGACGATGCCTTGGCGACGAGGTGATATCTGTTCGATGTCGACTTTGGCGCGAATTTTAAAACTGCCTTTGCCACCTTCGTATGCTTCTCTAATTCCATCCAGGCCGTAGATGATGCCACCCGTTGGTAGATCAGGACCTGGCACAAAAGTCATTAACTCATCAAGGGTTGCTTTGGGGTGTGCAAGTAGGTGAGAAGCCGCAGCTACAACTTCGCGCAAATTATGTGGTGGCATGTTGGTTGCCATACCTACCGCGATACCGGATGCACCATTAACTAAAAGGTTTGGAATTGCCGAAGGTAAAACCGTTGGTTCAAGTTCGCGGCCGTCGTAGTTTGGCGTGAAGTCAACCGTGTCTTCATCGAGCGAATCCACCATTGCGCTAGCTGGACTAGCCAATCGAGCTTCGGTGTAACGGTAAGCAGCCGGGCCTTCATCAAGTGAACCGAAGTTACCGTGCCCATCAACAAAAGGAAGTCGTAGCGACCAAGACTGAGCCATGCGGACAAGTGCGTCATAGATCGCGCTGTCACCATGCGGGTGCAGCTTGCCCATAACTTCACCAACAACGCGAGCGCTCTTTACGTGGCCTTTGTCAGAGCGCAACCCCATGGATGCCATGGTGTGCAAAATTCGACGCTGTACTGGCTTTAAACCATCGCGAGCATCAGGTAGGGCGCGGGAGTAGATAACTGAATAGGCGTATTCCAAAAACGAATCTTGCATTTCATTAGCAACATCGATGTCAACAATTTTTCCGGCATTATGTGCAGGTTTCGATGGAGTGGTTTTAGCCATAGTTAAACGAGTTCCTTGCTAACGGTATGAAAAGGATTCTTATTTGTCATTCGGACGATGGCCGAACAAGATGTCATCCCAAGAAGGTGAATCATCAACGGCAACAACTGGTGCTGGGGTAGGCGCTGGAGTTGCAACCGGCATTGGCACTGGCATCGTTGGATGACCTGGCCCTGCCCATGCTGGTGGCTCAAGTTCTTCGGCTTCTGGCTCGGAAACTGTTGGAAGTCCAACTAGTCGTGGTTTTGGATCTTCAGTTTTGCTTGCGGCAGCAGTTGCGCCAGTTGCTTCATCAAATAACCAACGCGCTTCGTCATCAAGTGCAACGATGCTCTTTGCTAGTGGATCAAAAATCCAACTTGCGATTCCGCCGCCACTTCCGCTGGCCCACGAAACTGTTACAGTCCAACGCGCATCATCGCGACGGTAAGAATCCCAAACTAAAGTCAAAGTATCGACACCGCGGTTTGCAAGTTGCCCTGTTGCTAATTCGCCAAGGATTACTTCACCATGTGGTCGACGAACCAATGTTTCAGAAGCGCGTTTTGCCATGTAAGAACGTTCAGCTAGAACTGGACCGGCATAACGTTCAATCCGTTCAGCATCAACGCCAGCTTCAGCCGCGATCGCTGCTGCAGTTTCGCCGCGACGAATTCGAGTTTGAATGTCGCGTGGGGAGATGCCGGAATCGGTAGTGGTAACGGTTGCAGTGTCATTGGTATTAATGCTGCGGCGGATGTGATCGTCAACGGCTACTGTGAATTCGCCACCGTCTTCGTCCATGAAAATAAGTTCGAGGTTGTCTTCGGAGCGCCCGACAAAAATTAGCTCTTTCATGGCCACCTTTTTCTATTGCTTATGCCCCTCTAGTTTCGCGGAAAAACCAATAAAATCGGGGTTATTACGGGGTGTGTCGCATAACTACCAAGGCAGGCAGGACAATAGCCAGATGACCTCGCAGCCGAAGCACTCAACTTTCGATGCCTTGATTGCCGAACCAAACCTGGCTCTAGCCATGCAGATCGCAAGTGGAACTGGCAAGTTACTTTTAGATCGACCTGATGACCTGGGAGTCACCACAAAATCCACCGCAACTGATGTTGTAACTCTGATGGATCAGGCGGCTGAGGCGTTTATAGTCGCTGAACTTGGCAAACATCGCCCAAATGATGCGATCTTGGGCGAAGAAGGCGCAAATCAGGTTGGAACCTCAGGTTTGCAATGGGTGATTGACCCAATCGATGGCACAGTCAACTACTTGCACAAGGTTCCGCATTGGTGTGTTTCGATCGGACTCATGGAAGAAAGTTCGGGCCTGGCTTTGGCAGGTGTGGTTTATGTGCCGGTTTTAGATCAGATGTATATCTCTAGTCGAGGTTTAGGTGCCTGGGTAGTTGAGGCTGGTGTTCCGCGAGAACTTAAAGTTTCCGGTTGCACCGAGCTAAGTCAGGCTCTAATGGGCACTGGTTTTGGATATTCCAGTTCTCGCCGAGCAAGTCAGGCTCGAGTTTTGCAGGAAGTATTGCCCAAGGTTGCCGATATCCGTCGACTTGGATCGTGCGCTGTGGATTTATGCCTGGTAGCCGACGGAGTTTTGGACGGATACTACGAACGCGGAGTTAACGCTTGGGATCACGCAGCCGGTGAGTTAATTGCTCGAGAAGCTGGCGCAGTTTCAAGTGGCCTGTTTGGCAAGCCAATTGGAAACGACATGATTGTGGTTGCAAATCATGCGATACATGGCGACTTAGTTGCAATACTTGAAGCCAATCAAGCAGATCAGGATTGACGTGGCGATTTATTCATTTGGGGACAAAGTTCCAAACATTCATCCCAGCGCATTTGTTCATCCGGAAGCAGTCATCATTGGCGATGTTTCAATCGGCGAGATGTCTTTCATCGGACCCTGCGCAGTATTGCGGGGCGATTCAAGTCGAATTGAAATTGGCGCCCGAACATCTATCCAGGATGGCAGCGTAATTCACTGCACGGCCGAGCTTCCAACAATTGTTGGAGATGAATGCACAGTTGGCCATAACGCGCACTTAGAAGGTTGCACGGTTCAAAGCGGAGCGCTTGTTGGTTCAGGCTCGTTGGTTTTGCATAAGGCAGTTGTTGAATCTGGCGCATTAGTTGCCGCTGGGGCAGTTGTTCTTGGTGGGACTTTGGTTCCCAGTGGCGCCTTGGCCGTGGGGGTTCCAGCCAAGATCAAAGAAGGCGCAGCTGACCCAGAAACTATCGCGTACAGCATAAAAACTTATACCGAAAATGCACGCAGATATCCCTTGGAAATGAAAAGAATCAATTAACCTAGGGGCGGTGCTTGCCGAGAGTACCCAATGAAGTAAATTCCGACTCGTTGGAATAACCGAAACCGCTAGGAGATTTAGCTCGTAATGGCAACAGACTACGACGCCCCGAGAAAGACGGACGAAGAGGAAAACGAGGAAAGTCTCGAAAACCTTAAAGCCCAGCATGCCTCGAAGGTCAGTTCAAGTGTTGATGCCGATGAAGCTGATCTTAATGAGTCACTAGAACTGCCAGGCGCAGATCTTTCTGATGAATCCATCACGGTTATGGTCATCCCGAAGCAGGCTGACGAATTCACTTGCTCACGTTGCTTCTTGGTTCACCATCGCAGCACTTTGGCTAAGGAAGTTAAAGGCCAGCCAATTTGTAACGACTGTGCTTAAACAGTCTCAATAAATTTCGAATGCGCTTAAGCAGTCTTAAACATTTTTTGCGTTGGTCAACGCAGCAATTAATGCATCTGGTTTACGGGTAGAAACCTGCCAATAAGGATGAGGATCCTGTGGATCTGTGACTTCAACAATTATCGTGTTTTTAATTCCACCACGTAATTGGAAATGAGCATTTGAATTTGCATCAGTTGATCGCGCGCGACGCGATTGCTGATCATCAAGTTTCTGGAGCTTGCCAACATATTGAAGTGGCAGGCGAGCTCGGCCAACTCGAAAGTTCAATTCATCAATTTGAATTAGCGGGGTATTAAACGCAATCCCAATGGCAGCCGCCAATGTGGTTGTTATCGCAACAATTAGGCCAAGTTCGTTGCCATATGCTCGGCCGTATGCGATTCCTAAAGACACAGTCATGATAAATGCGAAAGTCCATTGCCCAAGTGAAGGCCAGAGCCGTTCTTGGAACACCGGATTCTTTCCGTCGACACCTTCGGTAGTCATTTAACAACTCACTTTTCGGATTACGGGTCTCTGCATCAAGAGTGACTTATTAGAAACGATACTCTAAAGAACATGGAACGAATTGGTCGCGAAATTCACCCGCTGAGTATCCCTAGCGAGGCCGTTGCACCAGAGCGTCATCCAGATGCGCCGAAGCCAGGCGAAGTAATAGCCAGTCATTACAACAACTGCTTTGGCTGCGGCATAGATCATCCAACAGGTCTGCACATGAAAATTGAAGCGGGCGAAGGCATGACAACTCAAGCAGTTTTCGAAGTGACGCAACATCATCAAGGAGCGCCGGGTATTGCGCATGGCGGGATTTTGTCGTTGGCTTTTGATGAATCGCTAGGTGCTACTAACTGGTTGGTCAGGGCGCCAGCCGTGACGGCGCACTTAGAAGTTTCCTATCGACTACCGGTTCCAGTAGGCACTCTGGTTTACATCCAGGCAACTATGCAGGCAATTAGCGGTCGAAAAATCTGGTCAACTGCAGAAGGTCGATTGAATTCTCCCGATGGCCCATTAGCGGTTGAAGCTGGTTCGCTTTACATGCAGGTTCCAATTGAACATTTCACCAAACATGGTCGCCAAGAAGATCTGGCTAAAGCAGCTAGCGATGAGAATGCACTGAACTATGTCAAGAAGTTGGACATCGCGCCATGAGCAAAATCAATATCGAATTCAAGTTACTTCATGAATTAGCACAAGCCCCAAAGTATGCACACGATGGCGATGCCGGCGCAGATTTAGTGTGCATCGAAGATGTCACATTGAAACCAGGAGAGCGCTCACTGGTAGCAACTGGAGTAGCAATTGCTTTGCCGCCAGGCTACGTCGGATTAGTGCACCCACGTTCAGGCTTAGCAACTAAGCACGGAATTGGGATCGTTAACACACCTGGCACGATTGATTCGGGTTATCGAGGTGAACTAAAGATTTGTTTGATCAATTTAGATCCAAGCGAAACTGTTTCACTTCCAGCTGGAAGTCGGATTGCACAGTTAGTTATTCAAGAAGTCACGACTGCTCAGTTCATTGAAGTGCAAGATCTTGATGACACTGATCGCAGCGACAATGGTTTTGGCTCAACAGGTATCGCAACATGACGCAGGATAAATTATGAAGCAAGGTCCACTGGAATTCAGTTCTGAAGTAGACACCAGCTCGATGCTTGATCTTGGCGCAGTGTTTTTGCCAAACATCCCAGGACTTGAAGTTCATTTGGATTTAGATCCACGCTCTGGCAAAGGTAAATCGGTTTCACTGCATCTGAATATGACGATTGCAGAAGTACAGATTTTCGCAGCTGCGGTTAATGATGATCTTTGGGCCACTATGCGCGATGCAATTACATCAGGTCTACGTGATCAAAAAGTTGATTGCTCGGTAGAAATGGGACGCTTCGGCACCGAAATTCATGCAGTAATGCCAACCGTTGACCTTGATGGAAACGCACACGTGCAACCAGTTCGGTTTGTTGGTGTGCGTGGCACGCGTTGGTTAGTTCGCGCAGTGATCAGTGGTGATGGGGCATTAGTCGTTGAGAGACCGAATGCTGATGCTGGAACAGACATAGACGATGTTATTTCTCAACTTGTAATCAATCGTGGCGAAGATCCGCTTCCACCCGGCGAACGTCTTGCATTGCGAAGTCCAAGTGCGCCTACCGATGATTTCTCGCAGGGGAGCCAATCTGATTCCAACCAGACGAAGTTTGGCAACTTTCATATCCAGCTCTAAGTGCGGATGAGTAATTTCCGAAATTAACTGGTTACAGTTATAACGTGAGCAACGCCAATCCAGATCCAATCAAGGACTCAGATCCAACTAATGAAGACGTAGTCTCTGAAATCAAAGACGATTCGGCCCTACTTGCTTCAGCTTTAGGTGGCTGGTCGGGGGTAATTGACTCTGGATTGCCTTTCGTAGTGTTCACTATCGTTTACTTGGTTACCGACAGAAACTTAGAAATTACGCTTTACGCCTCTGTTGGAACTGCCGCAGTGCTTGCGTTATTGCGGTTAGTGCGCAGGCAATCGTTACAGCAGATTTTCTCAGGATTAATAGGCATAGGTATCGCGGCTTTCTTGGCCCAGCGAACCGGTAATGCAGACAATTTCTTTTTACCAGGCATTATCACCAACGCGGCTTACGCCAGCGCGTGCTTGATCAGTATTGCGGTCCACAAACCGTTGCTCGGTTATGTAATTGAAGCGATGCGAGGACGCGATATGTCTTGGGTCAAAGACCCAGCGGCACATCGGCTATTCAGCACGATCACTTGGCTATGGGCTTTGATTTTTGGAGTTCGAGTAGCGATCATGTTCCCGCTTTACCTACTAGGACAAACTGCTGCACTTGGCACACTTAAAGTTCTGCTGGGTTATCCGTTATTTGCACTGGGAATATTCGTAACTTTCCGATTGCTGGCAAAAGCAAAGAAGGAAAGTGAAATCACAAATGACTGAAATAGACGTAGTTAAGATCGGCGACATAGTCGACTTACAGATCGACAAAGTTGCTAACGGTGGCTTCTGCATTGCTCGGTTTAATGGCCAAGTTGTGTTCGTTCGCCATGGTATTCCTGGCGAAACAGTCAAGGCCGAAATCACCGACATCAGCAAGAAGTTTTTGCGCGCTGATGTAGTTGAAGTTGTTAGTGGCAGTGAACATCGAGTTGATGCACCGTGCACTTATGCCGGAGTTTGCGGCGGCTGTGATTGGCAACATGTAAGTCTTTCGCATCAGCGCAGTCTGAAAAGTGAAGTGGTTCGCGAGCAGCTAGCCCACCTTGGTGGAATCACTCATGTAAATGGAAAGTCACTTGCTGAGTTTGAAGTGATTGCGCTAAGTCCAAACGAAGACGGTTTACGTTGGCGCACTCGAAATCGGTATTCCCGAATCGGTGGAGTTTCGGTTGGCATGAAAATGCCACGGTCACATACTGTGATTGAAATTGATGACTGCTTAATTGCAGTTGAAGGTTCGGTACAACTTGCGCAAGATAAAGTTCATCTTGGTCAAGGAGACATCAGCACTGCGCAGAGCTCAACGGGCCAACATGTAGTTGTTGATCAACGTGGTGGACCTTGGCTAGATGAAACTGTGGGTGATCGCAGTTGGCGAATTCATGCTGGTTCATTTTGGCAAGTTCACAAAGATGCGCCAAAAGTTTTTGTTGACACAGTCCGTCGGTTTGCAAACTTAAAGCCAGGGGATAAAGCACTTGATCTTTATGCCGGCGCCGGATTGTTTGCCGCCAGCATCGCTGCCGATGTTACGGAAAAAGGCGAAGTCGTCGCTGTTGAGTCAGTAATCGATTCCATGCGCGACGCTCGCAGATCCTGCAGTGACCTGCCACAAATGGATTTGATCACTGCTGATGTTTCCAAGTGGATAACTCAAATTGATGAAGACTTCGAAGTAGTAATTCTGGATCCACCTCGCGCTGGTGCTGGACTGGACGTCATAACGGAACTGAATCGGATCACAAAGCGAGCCATTGTTTATGTGGCATGTGAACCTAGTGCCCTGGGCCGAGATGCGAAGTACCTTGCTGATGCTGGTTGGTCGATGACCCAATTAGTCGGACTTGATGCCTTCCCAATGACTGGTCATGTCGAATGCATCGCACTTTTTGAGCGGTTCTAGCCACCAGCTGAAGAATTCCTAGAGTTTCTGGCGTAGAATCTATCTTGACGTCAAGATACTTTTAGGAGCTCCGTGAGTAGCCTCAATTCATTCCAGGCCCAATCTGATCTAGTTGTGGATGGGCGATCCTTTACGATTTTTCGACTGGATGCTTTGCCCGGCACGCAACGTCTGCCATTTACTCACAAAGTTCTTCTTGAGAACTTATTGCGCACTGAAGACGGCGCAAATGTCACAGCAGCCCAAATTCAAACTCTGGCCAATTGGGATGCGCAAGCCGAACCAACAGATGAAATTCAGTTCACTCCAGCTCGCGTAATCATGCAGGATTTCACTGGTGTGCCTTGTGTCGTCGACTTAGCAACTATGCGTGAGGCGTTTACTGAACTAGGCGGCGATCCAAATCGCATTAATCCACTTGCCCCAGCTGAATTAGTAATCGATCACTCGGTTATCGCAGATTTCTTTGGTAACAATCAAGCCGAAGCAAAAAACGTTGATCTTGAATACGAACGCAACGGTGAACGTTACAAGTTCTTGCGTTGGGGCCAAGATGCATTTGATGATTTTAAAGTTGTTCCGCCAGGCACCGGCATTGTTCACCAAGTAAACATCGAAGCCCTAGCTCGCGTTGTAATGGTTCGTAACGGCATGGCTTACCCAGATAGCTGCGTTGGTACTGACTCACACACGACGATGGTCAACGGACTTGGCGTATTGGGTTGGGGAGTAGGTGGCATCGAAGCCGAAGCCGCAATGCTAGGTCAGCCAGTTTCAATGTTGATTCCACGTGTTGTTGGTTTCAAACTGTTTGGACAAATGCAACCAGGTACTACTGCTACCGACTTAGTTCTAACAATTACCGAAATGCTTCGTAAGCACGGAGTTGTTGGCAAGTTTGTTGAGTTCTATGGCGAAGGCGTTACTGCTGTCTCACTTGCAAATCGCGCCACTATCGGAAACATGAGTCCGGAATATGGATCAACCGCTGCGATCTTCCCGATAGACGAAGAAACTTTGAACTACATGCGACTAACTGGTCGTCCAGAATCGCAGCTTGCACTTGTTAAGGCTTATGCCCAAGAGCAAGGACTATGGCATAACCCAGCAATTGAACCGGTGTATTCCGAATACATCGAACTTGATTTAGGTTCCGTTACACCTTCGATCGCCGGACCTAAGCGACCACAAGATCGCGTTGAGCTTTCCAATGCTGGGCCAGCTTTCGAAACAGCAGTACAGACTTACACTCAGAATCGCGCCAAGACTGGAAGTGTTTCGCTAAACGGCGAGAACTTTGATGTTGCTCACGGCTCAGTTGTAATTGCAGCAATAACATCCTGCACCAACACTTCAAACCCTTCAGTCATGATGGCTGCTGGGCTATTGGCAAAGAAGGCCGTTGAAAAGGGTCTAACTCGAAAGCCTTGGGTTAAGACAACTTTGGCACCTGGCTCACAAGTTGTTACTGACTACTACAACAAGTCAGGTCTTACTCAGTACTTAGATGCACTTGGATTCAATTTGGTTGGCTACGGTTGCACAACTTGCATTGGTAACTCCGGACCAGTTGCGCCAGAGATCAGTTCAGCAATTCAGGACAATGACTTAGCTGCAGTTGCTGTGCTTTCAGGTAACCGTAACTTTGAAGGTCGCATTAACCCTGATGTAAAGATGAATTACTTGGCATCACCACCACTTGTAGTTGCGTATGCAATCGCTGGAACTATGGCAATCGATTTGCAGAACGATTCGTTGGGTAACGATAAAGATGGCAATCCGGTTTACTTGCGCGACATTTGGCCAAGTGCTCAAGAAGTCGCAGCTGTAATCGATTCATCGATTGATGCAGACATGTTTACGTCTCGATACAAAGATGTATTTGCTGGCGATGCACGTTGGCAAAATCTTGACACTCCAACTGGTGCAACCTTTGATTGGGATGAAAAGAGCACTTACGTTCGACGCCCACCATATTTTGAAAACATGCCAGTTGAACCAGTGCCAGTAACAGATGTGACTGGAGCTCGGGTACTTGCAAAGCTTGGAGATTCAGTAACAACTGATCACATCTCACCTGCAGGTTCGATTCGTGAGGATAGTCCAGCCGGAAAGTACCTGAAGGAAAATGGTGTCGCTAAAGCTGACTTCAATTCCTATGGGTCTCGTCGAGGCAACCATGAAGTCATGATTCGCGGAACTTTTGCAAACATTCGTCTGCGCAATCAATTACTAGATGATGTTGAAGGCGGTTTCACTAGAGACTTCACCGTTGAAGGCGCACCGCAAACTTCGATTTACGATGCTTCGGTAAATGCTGCAGCGAAAAACGTTCCGATGATCATCTTGGCCGGCAAAGAATATGGCTCAGGTTCTTCTCGTGACTGGGCAGCAAAGGGCACTGCCTTACTTGGTGTTCGAGTTGTGATCGCGGAATCCTACGAAAGAATTCACCGTTCAAACTTGATCGGCATGGGAGTTTTGCCTTTGCAGTACCCAGCAGGTCAAACTGCGGACTCATTGGGACTAACTGGAACTGAAACTTTTGATGTATCCGGAATCGTCGAGCTAAATGCTGGAAAAACTCCAAGCACAGTTTCAGTGACTGCAACAGCCCTTGATGGATCAGTGAAGACATTCCAAGCAGTTGTGCGAATTGATACCCCTGGCGAAGCTGACTACTTCCGTCATGGCGGCATCTTGCAATACGTTCTGCGTTCCCTTGCTAAAGCATGAGTAGTTGGCCAGCTGATCTAATTCCAGCCGGAGCATCTGGCTGGGAACAAAAAGCTTGTGCTTGGTTACTTGATAGATGTCCGTCAGAGTTTCGCACTTACGAGATCTTTCGCACTCATCCAGCTGCGCTTGGCTATGTGGCAACTTTTCAACTTGAACATCAAGTAGAAGCAATTAGAGATGCATATCGCAGCGCTCGAACTAATTCGCAGTTAGCGCCTGAGGCATTGAATGAGTTACTTAGTACTTTGGAGCACGAAGGTGCTCGGTTAGCGCTGGAACTTAGTTCCGCATTGGTAGTGATCGAAGCCTTAAATGCGAGTAAAGCCAAGAATCCATTGGGTTTCTAGCCCTTGGCATCAGGCGCAAACCCCGAGACTTCATTAGACTTGGGGGACTCACTAGATGGTTAGGGGCAAGACTGTGGCTTTTCTGCCTGGAATTACTTCCCCTAGCGACTTGCGCGTCCTTTCTACTGAAAACCTAGACGCTTTAGCGGCCGAGATTCGAATTGCACTAGTTGATTACGTAACCAAAACTGGCGGTCACCTAGGACCGAATCTTGGGGTTGTTGAACTTACTCTGGCCCTGCATAGAGTCTTTGATTCACCAAAGGACCCAATTCTTTGGGACACCGGTCATCAGTCATACGTACACAAGATGGTTACTGGTCGAGCAAATGATTTTGAAACTTTGCGCCAAGAAGGTGGCTTATCGGGTTACCCAAGCCGGGCAGAAAGCATTCACGACGTAATCGAAAACAGTCACGCCTCAACTGCGCTGTCATATGCAGATGGAATTGCAAAAGCTTTCGAAATTCATGGTGAAACAGATCGTCACGTCGTAGCTGTGGTTGGTGACGGTGCACTTACCGGAGGCATGACCTGGGAAGCACTAAACAATATCGCTGATGGGTCTGAAAGATCAATCGTGATTGTTGTAAACGACAATGAACGCTCATACTCACCAACTATTGGCGGCATGGCCCGTCACCTAGCAACTCTGCGCACCACAAAGGGTTACGAAGGATTTTTGGACTGGGGTAAATCAGTTCTAGAGCGCACCCCAGTAGTTGGCGCACCTGTTTATAACGCATTACATGGCATGAAAAAAGGCATCAAGGATTTTGTCGCTCCGCAGGGATTATTCGAAGACCTTGGACTCAAGTACATTGGGCCAATTGACGGTCACAAGATTGCAGATATGGAATTCGCATTCCAGCGAGCTCGCGACTTTGGTGGACCAGTTATCGTTCACGTAATTACCGAAAAAGGTCGTGGCTACCATCCGGCCGAAACAGACGAAGCAGATCGCTTTCATGCAGTTGGCGTAGTCGATCCAGATACCGGTAAGCCATTAACGCAAGCTGCTAAGTCCTGGACTTCAGTCTTCTCGCAAGAACTTGTCGCTATTGGTGGCGAGCGCCAAGACGTGGTTGCAATCACTGCTGCCATGCTTGGTCCTACTGGACTAGATGCATTTGCTGACAAATTCCCAGATCGCACATTTGACGTCGGAATTGCCGAACAACATGCAGTGACAAGCGCAGTTGGTATGGCTCATGCTGGCTTGCATCCGGTTATCGCGATCTATGCCACATTCCTAAACCGCGCAATTGATCAAGTGATTATGGATGCTGCGCTGCACCAAGCCGGTGTGACGTTTGCTTTAGATCGCTCTGGAGTAACCGGCGATGACGGCGCAAGCCATAACGGCATGTGGGATATGGCTTTGTTGCGAGTAGTTCCAGGTTTAGATCTATTTGCGCCTCGCGATGGTGCACGTCTTGTTTCAGCGCTGCGAAATTGTGTTGATAAATCCGATCATCCGACCGTTATTCGATTTTCTAAGGGTGCAATTCCAAATGACATCCCTGCTGTGCAGTCACTTGGCTTTGCTGACGTCTTGCAGGCCGCAACAAATCCAGATGTCACAATCGTTTCCGTTGGCGGAATGGCCACCCAAGCACTTGAAGCTGCAGCAACCTTGCAGAGTCACGGCTACGCCGTAGAGGTAATCGATCCGGTTCAAGTTCTGCCGATAGCAAGTGGCCTTATCGAATATCTAGCCAATCGAGAGTTTGTAGTAACAATCGAAGATGGTTTGCTTGATGGTGGTATCGGCGAGGCAATAGGCAGTGCGCTTCGAGCAGCAAAAGCCACAACACGAGTTACATCACTTGGAATTCCAAAGATGTTCTTAGATCACGCAACGCGCAAATCTATCTTGAACAAACTACAACTTGATGCGCAGGGAATTGCTGAAACCATCGAACAGGGTCTTAAAACTACTGTTCGCTAGGTTGCTTTTTATCTAGATCCCAGATCGCCGTTTCAAGAACTGGACCCACAATTTCAATTTGCCATGGGCGAGCACCGTGATCGGCAAGCACTTGATTTAGTTCCACAACGTTGTCCGGTGGAGTCCACAAAACTCTGCGAATTGTGTCAGGGGTCATCAAATTCTCCACCGGAAGCCCAAGTTTCTCAGCCACAGCCGAAAGCTGCGCGCGAGCAAACTCCAATCGTCGCCAAGCTTGGGGATTTCTAACTTCCCAGTTTCTCGGCGCTGGTGGACCCGTTACGGGTAACTTCAGCGCCGGTAATTCGGAATCTAGTAAACCGTGCGCTCTTAAGGTTGCAGCAATCCAAGTGCTGGCATGACGCTTAACGTTTCGCAGGTGCATAAACGAAAGTGTCTTAAGTTCTGACTCTTTAGTTAGCCCAGAACTAGCCAAGGTAACAATGTGAGAGTCTGACAAAATTCGCCCGGCTGCAATGTCTTGCTCGCGGGCGATTTCATCGCGAGCATGCCAAACCTCGCGAATCACAGCCATCTCACGTGGTCTGCGAATTACATGCATGCCAGAAGTTCGGCGCCATGGATCAA
>Ga0164292_10003149_pt1 | contig 13470 bp, 10 predicted proteins | sample GEODES117metaG_FD_111486 | JGI IMG/M metagenome (GOLD analysis project Ga0164292, IMG submission 111486) | Eutrophic lake water microbial communities from Lake Mendota, Wisconsin, USA - GEODES117 metaG | ecosystem: Environmental > Aquatic > Freshwater > Lake | place: USA: Lake Mendota... | reverse complement strand
GCCGGTGCCGGTGCCGGATCAGAGTCCGCGGCACGGTTCACACCACGACGGGGCGTTGTGTCGCGGGGGGACTCTCGGGGGGACTCTCGGGGGGACTCTGATTTGGCGGACGCTGAACTGGAGTTCTCGGTCTGTCCGCTCTCGCCGGTGCTGGCCGCGGCGACCGCTGCCCCCGAAATCAGTGCCGAACTCAACCCAACCAGAACTGCGCTGGTGCCCAGCACGATTCGACGATCACCCATTGCCCGCTGCCTCCATCGTTGACGGTCGGGCAAAACGTACCCCGGCGCGGGGTCAGCAGGCGAGGCATTGGCCGACAGCGGTCGGCCGCGTCACCGATTAGTCAGGCTCAGTTGCCGTACTCGGGTACCGCGTTCTGGGCGTAGATGCGCGCCGACTCGGCCTCTGTGCGGACCAGATCCTCGCGGATGGCTTCCTGCGCGGCGGGCGGAAGGGTGTGCAGGATCTCGCGCACCCGGGCCTGCCGGCGCAGGACGCCCTGACGGACCGGCATTCCGGGCGTGACGGAGATCTGCGGGGGCACGCCTTCGATCTCCTCGACGCCGCCGTCGCTCTGGCCGGCCGCCATGGCCGCCGCTTCGGCGGCCGCGGTGGCTTGATCCTTCTCCTCGGACATGCCGATCGGTCCGATGCGCCGGCCGTTGAGGAACTGCTTGACCGCCGGTTCCTCGCTGGTCAGCAGAACCTCGCGCGGACCGAACATCACCAGACGCTTGCGGTAGAGCATGCCGATGTTGTCCGGCACCGTACGCACGATGTTGATGTTGTGCGTCACGATCAGGATGGTGGCATCGATCTGGGCATTGATGTCGATCAGCAACTGGCTCAGGTAAGCGGTACGCACCGGGTCCAAGCCGGAGTCCGGCTCGTCGACCAGGATGATCTGCGGGTCGAGCACCAGGGCGCGGGCCAGGCCGGCGCGCTTGCGCATACCGCCGGAGATCTCGCCGGGGAACTTGTGCCCGTCGTTGGGCATACCCACGATGTCGAGCTTCTCCATGACGATCTTGTTGATCTCGGATTCGGACTTCTTGGTGTGCTCGCGCAACGGGAAGGCGGTGTTGTCGTAGAGGTTCATCGAGCCGAACAGCGCGCCGTCCTGGAACAGCACGCCGAACAGGGTGCGGATCTCGTAGAGCTCTTTGGCCGAGCACTGGATGATGTCGGTGCCGTCGATGATGATCTTGCCGCGCTCCGGGCGCAGCAGGCCGATCAGCGATTTGAGGAACACCGACTTGCCGGTGCCGGACGGGCCGAGGATGACGCTGAGCTCACCGGAAGGAATGGTCAGCGTGACGTCTTCCCAGATCTTCGAAGAACCGAACGACTTGCTGAGGTTCTCGACGTCGATTTGAACGCCCATGCCCAAAAGTCCCTTCCACGGCGACGCGCCACAACGCATGTGGTTGGGGTCACTGTATCGCAAGGTGATAGGCCCGCATCGCGTTTGCCGTACCAACCACAAATCCCCCGCGAACCATCGGTTCGCGGGGGACTCGCGGGGTATTTGTCGAGGAAAACGGCGGTCGAACCTACTTGATGGTGACCGTCGCCCCGGCTGCCTCGAGCTTGGCCTTGGCCTCCTCGGCGGCTTCCTTCTTGACCTTCTCCAGCAACGGCTTGGGCGCACCGTCGACGAGGTCCTTGGCCTCCTTGAGACCCAGACCGGAGACGATCTCGCGGACGACCTTGATGACGCCGATCTTCTTCTCGCCGGCACCCTCGAGGATCACGTCGAACTCGTCCTGCTCTTCGGCGGCCTCGGCAGCCGCGGGGGCGCCACCGGCAGCGGCAACGGCGACCGGAGCGGCCGCGGTGACCTCGAAGACCTCTTCGAACTTCTTCACGAATTCCGACAGCTCCAGGAGGGTCATCTCCTTGAACGCGTCGAGCAACTCGTCGGTGGACATCTTTGCCATGGTTGTGGCCCTTTCGTTGTTTTAGTTGGTGTCGGGTGGTGTCGGGTGGTGTCGGGGTGGTTAAGCGGCGGTCTCGCCGGACTTCTTCTCCTGCAGCGCAGCGGCCAACCGGGCCACCTGCGATGCGGGAGCGTTGAACAGCCCGGCGGCCTTGGCCAGGTTGCCCTTCATGGCGCCGGCCAGCTTGGCCAGCAGCACCTCGCGCGACTCCAGGTCGGCGATGGCTTGTACTTCAGCCACGGACAGCGGGTGGCCGTCCATGTAGCCGCCCTTGATGACGAGCGCCTTGTGATCCTTGGCGAACTTCTTGATCGCCTTGGCCGCGTCGACGGCCTCTCCGGTGACGAACGCGATTGCCGTCGGTCCGGCGAACAGTTCGTCGAGACCCTCGATGCCGGCCTCCGCCGCCGCACGCTTGACCAGCGTGTTCTTGGCGACGGTGTAGGTGGCGGTGCCGCTCAGGGAGCGACGCAGTTCAGCCAGGTTGGCCACGGTCAGACCGCGGTACTCGGTGACCACGGTGGCCGTCGAGGACTTGAACTGCTCGGTGATCTCGGCGACCGCGGTGGCCTTCTCAGGCTTGGCCATGCATGCCTCCTCGGTGTTGTCGGTGCACCACCGGAAGACAGATGCGCCCCGACGCAGATGGTCGGGGCGCGTAACTGCCTCGTCCTCCTGCGTGGGCCGCCGGGATAATCCCGGACCTTCAACCGACTCGCCTGTGCTCGCGCACGCGCTCGTCGGTGACCAACGGTCTTCGGTGGAACGGCGCAAGGGTATCGCGGGCAACCCCGCGGGCCCAAATCCAGCCCCTCTACCCCTCTTCCCCCTCCCCCCCACCCCCTCCCCCCGCGAGCAGACGCAAACTCGCACGTTTTGGGCTGAATCCATGCGACTTCGCGTCTGCTCGCGGAAGATTCAGGGCAGAGATCGCGGGGAATCAGGCGGCCGCGCGGTCCAGATGGCGTTGGATGCGCTCGCACATCCGGCCCGGTGCGCGCCGGACGTCGGCGACGACGATCGGGACGACGATCCAGCCGGTGTCCTGGACGCCGGCAAACCGGCTCTTGTCGCGCTCCATCTCAATTCGTCCGGCATGCCAGGCGACACTTTCGTACTCGGCGGCCACCCGCGCCCACGGCCAGGCAAAATCCACTCGCCACACCTCGCTGTCGCGGCCGTGGATGAGGTATTGCAACTCTGGGCGAGGAAGGCCGCCGTCGAGCATCGCGAGTCGGGCCTCGCTTTCCATCGCGGATTCGGCGCGGCCGTCGACCAACGGAAGCAGGTCACGGACCTTCACGATTCCGCGTCGGCCGCGCTGCCGGTCCGCTGCGTCGGCCAGATCGGCGGGCGTGCACCAACTCGAGTGCACCGCCGCATCCAGAATCGCAAGGGCGCGTGGACGTCGTGCTTCGCGCGCCAGTTCCACCGCCGTCCACGCCGGCGTCGTCGCGTGACGGCTGGACACCAGTTGTATTGGTGCGCCCAGCCTTTGGTGGACGACGAGGCCGGCGGTCGGCCGCAACCGCACCCCCGGGTCATGCACGTGCACCGAATGGCTCTCCTCGATGCCGAAGCCGTAGAGGGTTGCGGCGGTGTGCAGGCAGGCGACCGCGTGGCCGCCGATCAGCAGATCCAGCGCCCGCAGCCTCATGAGGAGGTCGGGTTCGGCCACCGAGTAGACGCCGCGCCACACTCGGATGAGGTTGCCCTTGCGAACCTGTACGTCGAGTTGCTGTCGGGTCATCGCCGTGAGCAGATGTGCGGTGGTGGCCAGGCCCTCCCCGGCCCGGATCAACTCAGCGGCATCACGGTTCACGGGCCGAAGCGTGCGCCGTCGTCGGGACGCCCACCAGCCACCCCGCCTGCACCTGTGGACTACCCCGCCCCACCCCCCACCCCGCCCCCTTCCCCCCGCGAGCAGACGCAAACTCGCACGGTTTCGGCCAAATCTGTGCGAGTTTGCGTCTGCTCGCGCCAGAGGGGGCGGGCGGCGCGGTGAGGGGGCTAGGTGGGGGGCCGGAGGAGGGCGGCGGCGCCGACCAGTCCCGCCTCACCACCGAGTGCCGAGGGCAGCACCCGCAGGCCGCGGGTGAAGTCCATCGCCGCGTAGTCGCCGAGGGCTTCGCGCAACGGGTCGAACAGCACCGGGCCGGCGTTGGCCACTCCGCCGCCGATGACCACCAGGTCAAGGTCGCAGACCGCAGCGACGGAGGCGATCATCGCCGCGACGGCACGCGCCCCGCGCCGAAATGCCCGCAGTGCAACGTCATCGCCGGCCACCGCGGCGGCGGCCAGTTCTTTGGCGTCGGCCCCGCTCCAGCCTTGCGCCCGGGCCCAGGCGACCAGGTTCGGCCCGCTGGCGATGGCCTCCACGCAGCCCCGCGCGCCGCACGTGCAGGACGGCCCGTCGACGTCGACGATCGTGTGGCCGACGTGCCCGGCGTTGCCGGTGCGCCCGTCATACGGCGCCCCGTCGAGTACCAGTCCGCCGCCGATACCGGTGGAGATCACCATCCCGAGCATGAACGCCGCGCCCTGCCCCGCGCCGCGCCAGTGCTCGCCAAGGGCCATGCAGAGTCCGTCGCCGGCAAGCCGCACCGGCACGCCCGGCACCGCGGCGGCCACCCGATCGCACACCGGGAAGCCCCGCCAGGCGGCGATGTTGACCGGGCTGATGGTGCCGGCGCCGAGGTGGATGGGTCCGGCCGAGGAGATGCCCACCCCGTCCACCGTCCCGCCGGCGGCGGCGAGCGCGTCGGCGATAGTGCGTTGCGCGGCCGCCCACACCTCGTCCGGGTCGGCGCTGCGCGGGGTGGGCTGCCGATTCTGATGCAGCACTTGGCCGTTGGCGTCGATCAGGCCGGCGGCGATCTTGGTGCCGCCGATGTCGAGGGCGAGAATCGGGGCGAGCATTTCAGTGCCGGTGAATGTTGTCGGGCTGGCGGGGGTCGCCGGGATGTTCGTAGCCGGGGGCCAGTTCGACGAGCGCGGCACGACGCTGGTCGAGCCACAGCCGAAACGCGCGGCGCCGGGCCGCCCCGCGCAGCATGGCCGCGACGGCCACCTCAGGCCCGGCCTGCCCGGAGAACCGGTCGGGGTTGCGCCGCCGATAGTCGGCGACGGTCTCAGCGTCGACGTCGACGCCGGCGGTGATGCAGGCGAACAACGCCCGGGCCAGCGGATCGGCCAGTGCCCCGGCGGCGATGCTGCCGATCTCCAGTCGTGCGGTGAGGTCCGGCAACAGTTGCTCCTGGGTGGGCGTCGAATCGGTCACCGTGACGCCCAGTGTCTCGGCTTCGGCAGCCACAACCTTTTCGGTGACCAATACTTGGGTGAGCCAGCGGCGCAACTGGCGTCCTTCGCTGGTGCCCGGTCGCGGCAGCGCGGCGGTCTGCGGGGAAGCCCGCAGGGCGGCTTCGCGGGCGTCGACGTCGTCGACGGGCACCGGGGTGCCGGCCACCGTCGCCACCACTGTCATCGGACCGTCACCGCCACCGCCGGGGTGTAGAGCAACCGGCCTGCGCAGCCGATGCGGATCAGCGCCCACCAGCGCCCCGGGCTCACCCATGGCGGCGGGGTGATGTCGAAGCCGACATCCACCGTCGAGTGGGCCGGCAACGTCGCCCCCAGGGCGGCCGGGCCGATCCAGTCCCAGGTTCCCCACGGGCTGATCAAGTGCGCCTCCAGGTCGAGGTCAGCATTCGCGCCGCTGGCCACGGCGGCGGTCAACCGGGCTGTCCCGCCGCGGTCGACGACCATCTCGGCAGGCTCGCCGACCAGTCGGACCAGATCCTCGGTCACCTCCCCGACCGTCACCACGCACACGTCTTCCACGCGTTGACGCCAGGCCGGAGGCACGTCGCCGGACAGCGTCAGCTCCGCACGTATTGGGTAGTGGCCGGGTTCGGCGTCGTCGGGCACGGTCAGTGTGATCGTTCTCTCCCGGTGCCCGCGTGGCGACAGAATGTCCGACCCGGCAGCCACCAACCGCGCCGACGAGTCCTCGGCCCAGCCCTTCGGATAGCGCATCCGCACCGTCGCAGACACATCGGCGTCACTGCAATCGCTGGCCACCGTCAGACGAAGCCGGACGGTGTCGCCGGGCCCGGCGGTCACCGATTCCGGATGCAGGTGGGCGACGGCCGGAAGGCCGCCCAGCGGCGCCGGGCCCCGGTTGTGCAACCAATACCGGGCGTAAAGCGGTTGGGCGGGTTCAGCATCGGGCGCCAGAGGCTGGCCGGCGGCGTCCACGACGAGGGGAGCGTCGATATCCACTGTCAGGGTGGCGATCTGATTGCCATGCAGGTGCAGCGGGTCACCGGGCCGCGGGTTCTCCAGCAGATCGGCGGTTGCTGCTGCACTGAGCGAGCCCACCGAGGTACTGAGTGTGACATCGGTTGGGGCGCCAAGTGTTTCGACGAGCCGGATCGTGACCTGCCGCGGGTCGACGGTGGCAGCACTGCCGACAGCGGTGGGGTTCCCGCGAGGCTTGAGCGCCCCCAGTGCCACCGAACCCGCGGGGTCGACGGTCAGCAAAGACCCATCGGACGCGAGCCCGCCGCTGCCCTGCTCGATCGCCACCCCGATCAGCGGGTGGTTGAATTCCGCACTGCGCGAGGGCATCCCGAGACGGCGCCAGTCCCCGGCGCCGGAGACCAACGCGAAGTCGAAAGTGTGGCTCCAGTGCTGCAGTTGGAAGTTGGAGCCGTCCGGGGCCTTGCGTTGCGGCGGGTCGATCCATACTCCGGAGGGCCATCCGGTGCAGGACCGCATCAGCGAGGCGTGCAGGGTTCCGTCGCGTTCGACGGCGAATCCGGGTACGCCCCGGTTGATCAGTGCGACGGTACGAGGTTCGAACACCGTGGTGTCGGCCGGGGCGTTCTGGGTGACGGCGATCTCCGCGTCGCCGAGGTCGGACACCAGTTCGCCGACGGCGCCTTCGCCGGCGACGATGAGCACCGGCAGTGCCAGCACCGCACGCAGGTCGGCGTCAGGCACCCACACGCTGTCTAACGGTTTGGCGGCCGGCACGTACACCCGCGCGCGGCCCTGGGCCAGTTGGCGTTTCACTTCAGCGGCGTAGGCCGGGTCGGCGGCGGCCAGCACCGCGGCGGTGAACGGGTTGTCATCCGGTCCGCCGAGGGCGATCCGGGCGTCAGGCAGGTTGGAGTCCACCTCGAGATGGCCGTAGCGCGGGCGGTCGGCGGTGCTGCAGGTGGCGGTAACCCCGGCACGCACCAGGGCCACCATCAGATCGCGGGCCAAAGGGGCGGCGTCGGACTCGGTGGGGGTGATGACCTCGGCCACCGATACCGCGCGGACAACAATGGGCTCTTCACTTCGTTCATCGCCTGGGGCCTGATCACCGACCACGACGCGCACGCACGAGGACAACCCAAACCAGCCATGCGCCGGATTGTCCAGCGTCCAAGGATGTTTCGCCGAATCCACCGCCCGGTCCTCACCGGACTCGTGGTCGTGCAGCAGACCGAACCCGCGGCCGACCACCGCGTCGCCGACCTCGCTGACTGGCAGCGCCCCGGGCACCGGGCACGGCCAGCGCAGCCGAACCAACCGGTCGGCGCCGGTGAAGTCGTCGATGGTGGTGCGGCAGTCCACCCGGTCGACGCTGTGCCACAGCGTCAGGGTCTGGGTGTAGCGCAGTTGGTCACCGACGCGACCCTGCACCACCAACCTTTCTCCCAGCGGGCTACGGAAGGCCTGAACCGAGGCGGCAAAGGACGACGAGCATTGCAGCGGCCCGGTCGGCAGCAGGTGCCACGGCCCCTCCCCCGCCTCGGGATGGGCCGGATACTCCTCGTACACCGCCAGTTCGTTGCCGACCGCGCCGGCGGCGACGAGTTCGCGACCACTGGCCTTCTCCACCAGCGACACCACCCCACCGCCGCGGGCCGGATCGACCCGAAGCCGGTGGTACTCATTGCCGATCTCCAGCCCGTCGACGGCCTGCCAGCCGGACGACTCGGCGTGCTCGACCACCCGGTAGGTGCGCCAGCCGAGTGAGCCGACGCCGTCGGCGCGCCAGCTGACCGAATGGCCCCCGTCCTCGACGAGTGCGGCCAGCCGCGCACCGGCTGAGTCGAGCACGGCAACACCCGAGCCGACCGGTTCGTCGAGGTGCACCGTCACGATGTCGGTGCGGTTGTGCGCCAACGGATTCCACACCACCACCGACGGCAGTTCGGCATTGACCGCACTGGACAGCACCGACAGCGCCCCACCGCGGGCCGCCCGGCCGAGTTCCCAGGCGTCGCGCCAACCGGTGAGCAGATCGAGGTACACCTGGTCGGACTCACTGCCGGTGATGGCGTCGTGGTGGGCGCCCCAGGCCAACTGCACCCAGGCCTTGGCCAGCGCGGCCTCCGGGTAGCGGGCGCCGCTGAGCAACGCGGCGAACGTCGCGAACCGTTCCGCGCCGAGGACGGCGTCCTCGGCGGCCCGGTTGGCCTGTTTGGTGTCGATGTAGGAGACGTCTTTGCCGGTGTAGATCGGGTTCATGTCGCGGGTCTGCGGTGACGGCGCCACCGAACGATCGGCCAGTTCGGCGCGCACCGCGGCGAAGAAATCGCTGGGTACCGCGCAGACGAACCGCGGCCAGCAGTAGCGGGCGTTCCAGTCCCGGTGAATCTCGGTGACCCAGGTGTTCGGTGGGGTGTAGTCGGTGCCGACCGGCAGCAGCACGTTGCGGGTCAAGGCAACGTATTTCAACGAACGGAACAACTCATAGGTCGCGGCCTCGGCTTCGGCCAGCGAGGTCGAGGAGTCCATCCACCAGCCGGCGGCGTAGTGCGCCGGCATGTAGTGGGTCAGCAGGCCCACCCCGGACGGGGCGATCCACTCGAACTCACTGCGGAACTGCATCCGGCGCGGATCCCCGCCGCCCGCCATCGGCCCCCACTGGTGGTGCGGCCCGCGCGCCCAGGAGCTCGAGGTCAGCCCGGCATCGGCCGCCATCCCGGGGAACTGCGGGTCGTGGCCGAACACGTCGAGTTGCCAGGCGGTCGCCGGATCGGCACCGAGCACGTCACGCTGAAACCCGATGCCGTGCACGAAGTTCCGGATCGAGGTTTCCGCGCCGGTGAGGTTGGTGTTGGGTTCGTTGTAAGTGCCGCCCATCACCTCGACCCGCCGCTGCGCCAAAAAGCGCAGCAGGTCGGCGCGGTCCTCGGGGTGGGCGTCGAAGTACGGCTTGAGGTAGTCGACCTCGGCCAGCACGAACTTGTAGTCGGGGTCGCGGCGAGCCATCTCCAGATGGGTGGCCACCAACGCGAAGGCGTTGTTCTGCTTGCACTGACCGGGTGGGTCCTCGGTCCACACGCTGGTGTAGGCGCCCTGGGTGTTCCACCACACCGGGTCGTAGTGGAAGTGGCTGATCATGTGCATGGTCCAGCCGGGTTCGGCGACCTCGAAGGAGAACGGCGTCTCGGTGTCACCGGCGAGCACCCGGGCCGCGCGCTTCTGGCCGGGAACCGGGCCATCGACTCGCACCGGTACCTCCAGCACCCCGTCGGCGGCCGGGACAGGCTCGCCGACGCTGCGCAGGCCATCACCGTCCACCCGCACCGGCCCGGAAGCACCGGTCACCCGGACTACCTGCAAGGGGGCGTCGGGGTCACCGACGAAGAGGTCCATGGCCTCGGCGCTGATCTGCACGCCCGCAAATCTACTGCCGGACCGTCACCGCGACGATCAACGGCCTATGACGTCTCACACGGCCCCGAAACGACGAACCGCCGGACCCAATCGGGCCCGGCGGTCGTCGTCGTTCAGTGTTGTCAGGCGATGGAGCGTTCCACCACGGTGGAGCGCAGCCTGTTGGAGCCCGACACCAGCAGGATGCCGAACCCAACTTTCGCCGCGAGGTCGACGACCGCGAAGATCGCGACCTCGGTGCTCAAGCCCACCTTGTCGGCGCCCTCGGTGCCGACCGCCCAGATGATCGGGTAGACGAACCACAGCACCGTCAGGATGCCGAGCAGCTTGGAGTAGAGCGCGGCGTGCTCGGCGCTGCGCAGGGAGGCAGCGGCGCGGATCGGACCGGCGAGCATGTACAGCACCACCAGGAAGAAGGCGCAGCTGATGATGTACCAGATCCAGCGGGTGTGGGTCTCCCGGCTCAGCGAGCCGGCCAGGCCGGTGACGATCATCATCACGTCCGCACCGATGACCCCGGCCACCAGCGCATTGCGGTCGCGGCCCTCCAGGGTGCTGGTCAGCCGCGGCAGGGCAACGGTGATCAGACCGATCAGGAGCAGCGGCGTGGTGAGCAACCAGTCCAGGTAGCGGGCGTAGTAGACCGTCCGATCCACCCCGCCGTTGTCGGTGAAGGAGTGGATGCCCTGCTTGCTCGCCATCGCGAAGTAGGCGCACGCCGCGATGATGCAGACGAAAGCGCTGGCGGTGACGTGGTGGCGGTTCTCGGATTTGTTACCGATCGCGATGATCGCCACGGCGCCGAGCGCCATGCCGATCGTTCCGATCCAAAGCCAGGTGTTCATTGCTGTTCAGTTCTCCCTCTGAGAAGGTCAGACGCCTCGACGTGTCGAGACTAGTATGAGCGTGGGCAAGTCTGGTTCAACTAGCGGTTCACGCGTGTAATGAAATCATTATCTTTCCGTTACGCCGGACCCGGTCACCTGGTTTCCCAGGGCTGTGACCCACTGCGCGAAATTACGAACAACCAGCCACGATTTGGCAGACTGGCAGCAATGAGTTCCACCGATCACCGTGAGATGGCCAAGCTCGATCGGGTACCCCTGCCCATCGAGGCGGCCCGCGTCGGTGCCACCGGCTGGCAACTCACTCGCACCGGCCTGCGGGTTCTGACCAAGCTGCCCACTCGGGGCAGTATCCCGGACAAGGTCATCAAGGAGATTCCGCAGACCTTCGCCGACTTAGGGCCCACCTACGTCAAGTTCGGCCAGATCATCGCCTCCAGCCCAGGCGCGTTCGGTGAGCAGTTGTCCCGCGAGTTCCGCAGCCTGCTCGACGCTGTTCCCCCGGCCGACTCCGCCGAAGTCCACAAACTGTTCACACAGGACCTCGGCGCCGCCCCATCGGAGCTCTTCGCCTCTTTCGAGGAGAAGCCGTTCGCCTCGGCCTCCATCGCCCAGGTGCACTTCGCGACGCTGCGCACCGGCGAGGACGTCGTCGTAAAGATTCAGCGCCCCGGAATCCGGCGCCGGGTGGCCGCGGATCTGCAGATCCTCAAACGCTTCGCCCAAGTCGTGGAACTGGCGAAACTGGGCCGGCGGCTCTCAGCGCAGAACGTGGTGGCCGATTTCGCCGACAACCTCGCCGAAGAGCTCGACTTCCGAATTGAGGCACAGTCCATGGAGGCCTGGGTCTCCGGGCTGCACGGCTCCCCGCTGGGCCGCAATATCAGAGTGCCGCAGGTGCATTGGGAGTTCACCAGCGAACGGGTGCTCACCATGGAGCGGGTGCACGGGGTGCGCATCGACGACGTGAAAGCCATCCGCAAGAAGGGTTTCGACGGCACCGAACTGGTGAAGGCGCTGCTGTTCTCCACCTTCGAGGGCGGCTTGCGGCACGGCTTGTTCCACGGCGACCTGCACGCCGGCAATCTGCTGGTCGACGACGACGGCCGGATCGTTTTCCTGGACTTCGGCATTATGGGCCGCATCGACCCGCGCACCCGCTGGCTGCTGCGCGAGCTGATCTATGCGCCTCTGGTCAAGAAGGACCACGCCGCGGCCGGAAAGATCGTCGTGCTGCTCGGGGCCGTCGGCAGCGTCAAGCCGGAGGCGCAGGCCGCCAAAGACCTCGAGGCCTTCGCCACCCCGCTGACGATGAAAACGCTCGGCGACATGTCCTACGCCGACATCGGTCGGCAGCTTTCGACGCTGGCCGACGCCTACGACGTCAAACTGCCCCGCGAATTGGTTCTCATCGGCAAGCAGTTCCTCTACGTCGAGCGTTACATGAAGTTGCTGGCCCCGAAGTGGCAGATGATGAGCGACCCGCAGTTCTCCGGCTACTTCGCCAACTTCATGGTCGAGGTCAGCCGCGAGCACCAGAAAGACGCTGTGGTTGAGGACACGGGGGTTTAGCGGATGGAATTGCGCACCGGGTATGCCAAAGCCGCCGGCGACATCGAACTGCACTACGAAGACCTCGGCGATCCAGGCGATCCTCCGGTGCTACTCATCATGGGCCTCGGCGCGCAACTGGTGCTCTGGGACGACGAGTTCTGCGGCACCCTCGTCGACCGCGGCTACCGGGTCATCCGGTTCGACAACCGCGATGTCGGGCTGTCCACCAAACTGCACGGTCAGCGGGCCGACGGGGCGCTGGCGCGTGGGCTGTTGCGCTCGTTTGTGGGCCTGCCCAGCAAGTCCGTCTACCGGCTCGAAGACATGGCCGACGACGCCGCAGCGGTCCTGGACCATCTCGGGATCGACCGCGCACACATTGTCGGGGCGTCGATGGGCGGGATGATCGCCCAGGTCTTCGCCGCCCGGCACGCCGCGCGCACCGCCGGTTTGGGAATCATCTTCTCGTCGAACAATTCCGCTCTGCTGCCCCCGCCGGGGCCCCGGGCGCTGCTGGCGTTGATCAAGGGGCCCCACCCCGGCTCCCCGCGGGACGTGATCGTGGAGAACTCGGTGCGGGTGTCCAAGATCATCGGCAGCCCCGCATATATGAAGTCCGACGCGCAGTTGCGCGCCGACGCCATCGAGACCTACGAGCGTTGCTTCTATCCCCAGGGCATCGGCCGGCACTTCGGCGCCATCCTCGGCAGCGGCAGTCTGCGGCGCTACGACGGCCAGATCAGCGCCCCGACGGTGGTGATCCACGGCCGGGCCGACAAGTTGATGCGGCCGGCCGGCGGGCGGGCGATCGCACGGGCGATACCGGCAGCACGTTTTGTGCTGCTCGACGGAATGGGCCATGACATCCCACAACCGTTGTGGAATGTCATCATCAGCGAACTTGACGCGACGTTCTCCCAGTTCGCCGCAGCCCTCAAAGTGGACGACTAGTCCGACACGGGTATCCTTGACCCGTTCCTAATGCAGGTCGGGGCGGTATCGTCACGAAAGCTTTGCGCGCGCCACTTGCACGGGGGGGCCGTGGTGAGCAGCACATTCGATACAGCACGGGAGTGGATTTCATGCCTGAGGCCAACGACACCAAGGACATGCGTCCGCACTTCGAGGACATCCAGGCCCACTACGACCTGTCCGATGACTTCTTCGGGCTGTTCCAGGACCCGACCCGCAAGTACAGCTGCGCGTACTTCACCGGCCCGGATGCCACTCTTTCCGAGGCGCAGATCGCCGACGTCGACCTCAACCTGGACAAACTCAATCTCCAGCCCGGCATGACGCTTCTGGAGATCGGCTGCGGGTGGGGGTTGACGCTGCAGCGGGCGATGGAGAAGTACGACGTCAACGTCATCGGGCTGACTCTGTCGAAGAACCAGCAGGCTTACTGCCAGCAGTTGCTGGAGAAGATCGACAGTCCCCGCACTTTCGAGGTC
>Ga0164292_10003148_pt1 | contig 13475 bp, 12 predicted proteins | sample GEODES117metaG_FD_111486 | JGI IMG/M metagenome (GOLD analysis project Ga0164292, IMG submission 111486) | Eutrophic lake water microbial communities from Lake Mendota, Wisconsin, USA - GEODES117 metaG | ecosystem: Environmental > Aquatic > Freshwater > Lake | place: USA: Lake Mendota... | reverse complement strand
CAGTAAATATTTTGTATGCAATTCACTGGTTTAGCAAACCGTATGTAGAATTATTTCTAATGGTATTATATTAGAAATAATGGTCAGATCATCCCATACCAAAACCCAAAAAAAACGTAAATATAAAAACACAATATGTGAAGATAGTATGACGTTTGAAGAATGTGAACTGGCAATATTGAGACATGCCGTCGATGAAACCGAGAATATGCAGGGCCAGAAAAAGGTAAACAACAAGGATGTTCAAATAATGCTATCCATCGTAGAAGACTTTATCAAGAAGAAGCACCTGATTTGCTACGGCGGAACTGCAATTAATAACATATTACCAAAATATGCGCAGTTTTATAAACGCGACATTGAGATTCCCGATTATGACTTCTTTTCGGCGAATGCCTTAGACGATGCGAAAGAATTGGCCGATATATATTTTAAGGCGGGATATACTGATGTGGAAGCCAAATCCGGAATGCATTATGGAACATTCAAAGTGTTTGTGAATTTCATACCGATTGCAGATATTACACATTTACACCACGATATATATAAGTCTATCTCAAAAGAAGCAGTACAAGTTGCCGGTATCAAATATGCTCCGCCCGATTATTTGCGAATGGCCATATATTTGGAATTGTCGCGACCTGCTGGAGACGTTTCGCGATGGGAGAAAATAACAAAGCGTTTGGCGATTTTGAACAAATTTTACCCCATGAAGTTGGATAAAAACTGTTTTGCCATCGATTTTTCTAAAAATATGAATTTGAATATGCCCGACGAACAGCGCTTGCACTTATTGATGCGCGATATTTTTATCGATAATGGGTCTGTGTTTTTTGGAGGTTATTCGACTCATTTGTATTCGAAATATATGCAAGACAATAAACGAAAATTGGTGAATTCCATTCCGGATTTTGATATTATTTCGGAAGACCCAGACAAATGCGCGATGATTGTGAAAGAACGACTTCGTAGAGAAAAAGTCAAACACGTGAAAATCATCCATCACGACGCCATCGGCGAAATCATCCCAAGACATATTGAAATAAAGGTTGGGAAACATAGCATGGCATATATATACGAACCAATTGCCTGTCATAGCTACAATGAAATTATGGTAGACCATAAACAAGTGAAAGTTGCCACAATTGACACTATATTGGCCTTTTACTTAAGCTTCATATATGCCAACATGCCGCATTATGACAAAGACCGACTTATGTGCATTGCAATGTTCTTATTTGAAATTGAACAACAGAATCGTTTAGAGCAACGCGGTATATTGAAACGATTCAGCATTGATTGTTATGGAAAACAACCCACACTCGAAGATATTCGTTCGGAGAAATCCGAAAAATTTAAGGAATTGGGTGATGACCGAACCAGCAAAGAATACCAGATGTGGTTCTTAAAATATGTTCCGGGGGAAATTGCCAAGCAAAAGGGTCTCAAAAAACTCCCGCAACCTGTTGCAAAAACACGTAAAAATCGACACATTCAAGAACATGGGCCCGAGCCCGAATCTACGCCGGAACCCGAATATGAAAATCCGTTATTAGCATTGTTGCGAAAACGCATCACATAGACACGCAATATTTGTTATATTTCACTAATAAATGTTGTAAACTTGTATACAGAATAATACATAGTTCCAAATAATACGCTTTTGAATAACAGTCCTGCCATGTTAAAGTTGCCGTCGGCATGATACAACGACAAGAATGCAAACCGTTTGAAAATAAAGGTATTAATAACCGGCAATTGAAAAAAGAAAAACAGCACCGCGATGAAAAACGGAACTTGTATGTCGTTTAATATATTGTCCCAATGATTTTGTTGTCGTTTCTTTTGCTCATATTCCTTTAAGTTTTGCTCGGTCATGTCGTAATGGTCTTTCACATAGTCGCGGTCTAAACTGTGTTTGGGAATATAATTGGGTTGTATTGCTTCGTCATTTGAATATTGAACCGTATTTTGTGGAATGTCTCGCGACGGCAGTCGTTGTTGACTCATATTCTGGAACACTTCCATATTGGGGTCTTGGACGAATTGAATATTTTCGGGTGGGGCAAATTGTTGCGCACGCTGTTGTGATTGAGCCGGATTTTCCATAATTGGATTACTCGCGGACACACCATATGGGTTTGGATGTATATTAATCGGGGTATAATTGGTCGGTACATCACCGTCTATTTTACTCGTTTTTGAATTCGAAATACTTATTGAGGTCGGTGGTATCGCGCTGGCATACGCATTTGTGGTCTGTCTAGCGCTACCGTCCATTGGTAAATCCGCAATGCGTGTAGTATTTTCCATAAACTATACAATAATAAATATACCAAATATTGTATAGTTTAACGAATAGTATGTATTCTTGCTAAAGCCATAGAGACAAATAGAAATATTATTCCGTGTCTGGCTTTTTATCCATCAAATCAATTTGGCGCTTGGTTGTATCACAGCTGTCTGTTTTCGTGCTATACTTGTAACATTTGTCGCCGTGCTTATATATTTTACCTTCTAAATCGGTCACAATGGGTCCGTTGAACTTTATGCAGTTTTTATCCGTGCATACTTTGCGAAATAATGTAGCGAGCCCGAGTCCTAATATAATAGAAATAAATATATGCCCCAAGTCTGTGTATAACAGGCGTTTAAAGTTCATGGTATATATTATACGTGTGGAAAATATATACAATTCGAGAGAACAGATTCATATGCATCTAGTTACATGACCTATTGCTGCACCGGTACTTTGGATATTTCACTTGGATTCGTTGGACATATGACTTCTTCTTGTGAAAACGAAAAACATGTGCCAGTTTTGTCCTTATATTGCAATATGCTGACGTTTTCGGGGGTGGGATATACATATATGGTGCGAAGGTCGGGCATAGAGATATATACCGCAAACAATCCAATGACTAAACTTAATAAAAAGAAACGAGCGTCGATAAATTTGAATATTCCCATGTTTGTTATAGTATAATGGCATATAATTTACTACGCGCAAAATGTTATTACCAAAACCAATTGCAACAATAATTTGGAGGTTTAATCTCGATTACTGCGCCATCTACAATTTCAAGTTCGTCATTAAACCCACGACGATATACATTCACTGCATTACTCATCGTAATGAGTTGTTCGTAATTTTTATACACGTTGTTTAAATATATTTTAGATTCGCTTCCACTGAGAGTTTCATCGAGTTCCATGAATTTTAATATTTCAATGCTCAACTTGTAATAACTCTTATGCGAATCCAGCTCAATTTCCATCCGTTTTTGCAAATTCCACAGTAATTCTATACTTGTAAGAATGCCACATAAGAGAGATAATAGTGAATTTACAATAGAGATTGTGGATTGTGAAATATGAGATTCGATTCCCACTGCAATAAACGAGTTGATTCCACTCAATAAAATTACGGGTATACGAAAAAATGAAAATAATACATTCTTGTAAAAATGATACCGTTTATTATGATAAATGCTCAAATGTATGCAATTATTTCGTATTTTTTTCAGTATCTTATATACATCTTCCTTCTTGATAGATAAAGAACTGTCCTCATTCGAATCGTTTGAGTGAGAACTATTATCATTATTTCGGTTTAAATCGATAGATAAGTTTGATGAATGATATCGGTCGTCATATGTATCGTCGTTCATGTTAATTACATACAACATGCGTTTATATTTTATATTGTTTAAGGTGTACAACAGTGTAATAAGTAATACTTTCGAATATTACTTACTACGAAAAATGGTCAGTTGGTCACAATTTTACGCCTTCTTCTTCTTCTTTTTGTTCTTCTTCTCACCAGAAGCGGCCGCCTTTGCTTTGTCTTCTTCGTCCAACATCTTAGCCAAATCCGGATGAATGAATGACTTTTCTTGCGCTTCTTCATCGTTTAACTTGAAGACTAAGTGATTCGGGTCACCTGTCGAAGTGACCGAGTATTTCTGCTGTAGAGCTAACTGTTCTCGTTTACGCTGCATCGCCTTCTCAAACTCGTCTTGTTTTTCTTTTTTCAGTTTCTCGCGACGTTGCGCAGCACGGTCCAACACCTTGGTCTTATTTTCCTCCTTTCTCAACATACGGTCTAACGCGCCTTGATCAAACTTTACATTCTTCCCCATTCCACCCATGCTCTTTGCCATATTTTGAAACATTTCTTTGAAATTTTCGCTACCGCCCATTTCCTTCATTTTACTCATCATGTCACCGGCTTCTCTCATAATTTCGTCCTTGGATATGGAACCGTTTTTCATCTTTTCGTCCAACTTCGAACTGACTGTCTTCATTAGGCTGGAAATCTTCGCGGGGTTTTGCATTAGTTTCTTGATAACGTCCTGCGGATTTGCATTGGCATTAAGACCGTCGCCCAATACATCTTTAAACTCATCCGCGATTTCCTCTGCCATTTCCTTGGCGAGTGTTCCAATCTTACCTTCGAACAATGTCTTGAGTGTGTTTTGCAGATTGTTTAAATCGGGCATGCCTTCCATGTTGGGCATATGCTTAAACATGTTTTCGAAGTTTGCACTGCTTGCATTGCTAGCACCCTCTTCTGGACTGGACTGCTCACCTGTACCCGTAGCAGAGGCATCGGCGTTGTTCTCGGGAGACATCTTTTCAAAAAATCCGGTAAGATTTAACATGGTCTCGTTCAACTTCTCCTGTAAATCTTTTTCATCGATTCCTGCAAATAACTTTGCCGTCTCACCGAAATCAGATTTATCGTTCGCCGAACCAACCACCGTAAACAACATCAACTGCAAATATTTCCAAATAATCTTCTTGCTGTTTGCACTTAACCCTTCGCTGTTAAAAATCAACTTGAAACTCATGTTCGGGAAAAAATAAACATCGGCATCGCTATCTGGTTTGAAGATGTCCTCGTTTTGATACAATATATCAAAAAATCGCACAGGATAAATCTTTCCGCAAAATAGGAACAATGTTTCTAATTGGTCGTCCGTCGTGTCTTCGTCACCCCATTTACTCCACATGTGAGAAAACTCGGGGAATGAAGTAGATAAATCGCGAGTGAAATCGGCGACGAGCGCCCTAAAGTTGGATGGAATTTCCGTTTTTGTCGTCGGCATTTTTATAGTATATCATAGAATGTTGTTTAAATACTTTTCCTCCTTCTATACAATTATTCGTCGTACAATCGAATCGAGTCGGTCGTATTTTTAATGCCAGGTGTGCTATAACTCGAATATTCGTTGTCGGCAGATTCGTACCCGACTTCTTCCGGCCATACTAAATTTATAGGCAATGTATTTGTAGTAAATAAGTTGGGTCCAGGTGGATTGACCTGACTATGCCGGTCGAACTGTGTATTTATTCTATTTAATCTGCGCAAAACGGGCACAGGTGGGATTTTTAATGCGTTATTCAGGTTATTAAACTTAATTCGGTCGTTGCCGGGAGTATGTGCTTGTTGATTTCCTTGCGACGAATGTCTCCCGAAAATATACATGCCACCGTCGACTGCGCCAATATTCCAAAACGCGAGATACAAATCGTTCAACAACTGTGTGATTATACCGTCTTTTTGCATATTATGTTCGGCTACGTATGTTTGTATTTTATCGAAGAGGTCCTTTATTTGTTGTTTTTTATTATTTAATTCTTCGGGGGGCATTCCATTATGAATATGCTTTGCCTCGTATAACGCTTCTAATATACACTGTCGAAATGCAAACTTAATGATGATATTGTCGTGGACAACATTTCCGTCCATGTCAATCAGCTCGGGGAGTTTTAACACAGTTTCTTCGATATGGGCCGTATATATCCCAGCTTCTTCCTGACGCACTGCCTCTGCGTTAATGGTTGCAATAATATCGCACGGTGTTTTGGTTTTAACATGGTAATATTTTTTGATTTCGCCGATTAGCGTGCTTTCATATATGTCTGTCGTCCATTTATTATTTGCCCAATCATATATGAGACCATTTTCAACTTGCACATGGACATTTTGTAGACATGGGTACAATACCTTATGTAGTGATTCCCCGTAAACTAACGATGCATTTTCGAGTTTATCAATGAAATGATATTCGCTGTTTTTGGAATTACTGAGTTCGCTCAATAATTTGGCATTGTGGTCAGTTCCAAATCCAATATTGATGGACATATAATCGGTTGAAATACACTTAAGTAGTTCGGCCGATGTCGTCGCACCGCAGGTTGGTTCGCCGTCGGTCATGAATATATGCACACATGTATGGTTTGGATACGTTTCAGCGTATGATGTAATACTAGCAGTTGCCGCAGTCAATGCCGCTTCGATATTGGTGCTACCATCTGCATCGATAGTGGTCAATGTATCAATAATGCCAGGCAAACTTTGCGAAGACACTTTGACCGGGTCTACAATTGTTTTTATTGTTTCGTTGAATGTGTTTATTTGGACGTAAATGTCAGCTTCCTGTGTGGATACGTATTTCATGATACTTTTTAACGTTTGAATTGCATATTGCATTTTTGTATTGGCGTGTTTAACGCAGTCTCCCATGGAACCTGTCGTGTCAACCGTAAACAATATGAATATGGGGCGATTCGTAATTTTTACTGAGTTTAACTCCAGAACCATGATACCAAACGTCTCGTCATCGTCGGTGCCTGGATTTACCGGAAGAACTGGGTAATTATTCAACTGTATATACGTATTTTTAATGGGCATTTCTTATATTAAGGATTTTGTGTCTAATTTATAAATTGTTTATGGCGCAAACTTTTATCAATTTTACGACAGAAATTTATACGTTGGTCATTATTGCATGTTGCAGATAAATTAAAGATATATGTATATAAATATATGGCAGGAAAAAAAAGGTCTGGTTTAGCAAAGTATAGAAGAGCGTATGGGTGTTGTGGACATTCGCAATCGACACCAGTTGTTCCAATAACTTACACATTTACTTATGATGGTAATACCAACACAAGCGGAAATGCTCCAATTGACGGTTCTTCTCCATACGCATCTGGTTCAACTGTTACAGTTTTAGGAAATTCGGGTTCTACTGTATTAGCAAAATTCGGTTTCGCCTTTGCTGGATGGAACACAGCCGCAAATGGTTCTGGAATATCTTATTCACAAGGAAATACATTTACAATTAACGCTAATACAACACTGTATGCTCAATGGACACCAGTTGTTCCAACAACTTACACATTTACTTATGATGGTAATACCAACACAAGCGGAGATGCTCCAATAGATGGTTCTTCTCCATACGCATCTGGTTCAACTGTTACAGTTTTAGGAAATTCGGGTTCTACTGTATTAGCAAAATTAGGATTCACCTTTGCTGGATGGAATACAGCAGCAAATGGTTCTGGAATATCTAATTCACAAGGAAATAGATTTACAATTTACGCTAATACAACACTTTATGCTCAATGGAGAGCAGTGGATTCTTCTCCTCCATCACCGCCAACATCATTATCCAGTGTAGGAGGAAATCAAGCGGCGTATATTTTGTTCACACAAGACGGGGATGTAACAAACTACGAATATTCGACTGATGATGGAGCCACATTCGTAGCGTTTAATCCACCACAAACTTATAGTCCTGTAGTAATAACCACTCTCTCGTCTGGTGGAGGAGTAACTCGTTTAACAAATGAAACCTTATACACAGTCAAATTAAAAGCAGTAAATTCTGCAGGACAAGTAGCGAATCAGTTTCTGTTAATGTCACTCCCACAATAACAAGCTTGGCAACCAGTGGACGTTTAATAAATTTAGATGCAAATAATCCAAGCTCTTACCCGGGCTCAGGTACTGCTTGGACAAATCTTGATTCGGGTGGGCTTTATAGTGCAACACTCATTGCGTCGCCAACGTTTGATAATATAAATAAATGGTTTACATTTAATGGTATCAATCAAGTTGCAGAAATTGCAGCAGCGGATGCAATTAATCCAATTAATCCAACAACTCCACCCACTCCATTTAATCCATTTACTATTCAAATATGGGCACGTGTTAATACATCATCACCTAATTTCACATCTGCTGGCTTGATAAGCAAGCAATTTGGGGTTACATATGATTATGATGGATATAGTTTAAGTCTAAACAATTCAGGTGCAGTTAGTCTTAATATGAACGGTCAGTCAGTTAATGGAATTTATGAGTCCTCTACAAATGTATATAGAAATGGTTGGGCTTTGTATACTATTGTAGTGAGATTTGGTGGTGGTTCAGGTAACCCGAGTTATTCTTATGTAAGCACTAGACGTGTTGTTACAGCGGATAATGGCGAGGGTGGTATGTCATCTCCAACAGCACCCTTGCAATTTCCACGAGGAATACAGGATGCAGGTTTCAATTTCTGCCCAGCCGATGTTGGCGCCTTTTATTTATATAATACTGCATTGTCACAAGAAACTATCATACAAAATTTTGATGCAACAAAACCCACATATCAAGTGGTGTAGATGAGCTAGGTGAAAATGTATAAATCATAAAATACATGTAACTATGAATCCGCTGCATCGTGATTGTAAAAAATTGACAATAGCATGTCCATTAAAATGTAAGTATTCAAACCAAGCAAATAGCTCAAATAATCGATACAAATGTCATTAAATATTTATATTCCGCGCATGTTAGGCACGGTAACTAAAAAAACAATACAAGACTCGTTCAATGCACTCGGTATTGGACGAGTGGATGAGATAGACATGGTTTACAAAGTCAATGAAAACCGCAATGCCTATTATTTCGCTTTCATAAAAATATCTCCCTACAATACGCCTCAATCGGTTGCATTGCAGCGTAACCTAAATAAAAATAAATACATTCGATTCACATATGACGAAGAAGCTGGCCAATACTGGGAAATCAAAAAATATATTCCTCGCGACCAACGTGGTCTACACCGCGATGATGTAAGCGCAAATCGTCTACGCAGCGATACTCATCGACTATTTACGTCATTCGATGTAGTGAACGGAACCGAGAACACCCCGGTGAACCCGAATAATGTCTGGAAAAAAACTACGCAAGAACCAATGCTTGGTTTGTTTGGAATAACATCTACCATTTGGACACCACTCGTGCCAATCATCGATAGCATCACAAACGCTTTCACTTCCAAACCAAGCGCATTCACGGCACAAGACAAGCTAGATTTAGTAGAAGAATACGAGGAACTAGAGAAACAAATACGTATACAAATATGTATTTAGTAGGGGTAACCCCCGTCCCAGATTTTACAAATTGTATTGTTGTATTTTTTATTAGTAATAATTTATATCTGTATTTTATAAATGTCTAACGATTATATATTTCAAAACGAAAAACTAAAAAATAGTTTTAAAAATATCATATCCATAATACGTGAGATTGGCAATATGAAAAACAACGTCGCATCCAAACTGGGTGAGTTGAAACGATTGCACGGCGAGATGATTCGAGACAATAACAAGCAAATCTTTCTCTTCTGTTTAGATTCCTTCTATTATCAATACAAAATCTTTTCGATGGAATTTGAACACATAAAGAAGTTACGGGCATTATTAAACAACCGAATGTATTGTGATTACTATAAATTGCACAATATGATTGTCAAATTCTGTAAAGAACGATTGCACGATGATTCATTATCCATACGCTCATTCCCTGTTTATAAAGACCTGGAGCCATTTCAGGAGTACTGCATTGAAGATATTACAGCATTACATGAAAGTATATTGAATCTACTCAACATGCTATATTTGGAAACTGTCAATAAGGAGAACTCAATATTGCATTACAACGACAATCATAAAGTAGGGTTCTCCATTTCGAACTTTTTAAACACATTGACACATGAAAATCGCATATTGCAAGACCAAATCACACTGTATGTTAATTATATTTCTTTTTTTCACATATCACAACAGAAACAATTGAAACGGTGCCATCATCGCATTGCCGACTTTTATAAAGAAGTTGACGAGAACATCAATATGAATTACACGTTCTCAATTGAAGACATCAAAGACGAACACCCATTGGATATATTAGATGATATTGTTGACCCGGCCGATGAATTACCTGCCGCTCCTGCTCCGTCTGCTGACCAAAGCCCTGCACAAAATACCGAATCTGCACCGATAAACGCGTCAAATACTCTCATCGCCAATCCAAATGAAGAAAATGCGTTAGTTCCAGTAGCAGTCGAATCCTTACCCAAATTTAAGTCATTGTCGATGATGATTCCCCCGTAAAATCATACATTATCATTTAGCCAGTTATACAGGATAGGCTGTTTTTTTTGTAATTATATTATATTAGTACCAAATATAATATAAATATGCCTTCTGAAAAACCTACAGATATTATTCCTCCCCCATCGCCGGTCACTACGGATGAACCGGAAACTATTCGAACTGATACGAATACAACCAAAGATGCAAGTAACCCAGCGGACCAATCCAAATCAAAAAAGGTAGAGTGGTCACCAGAAAATGAAGTCATTATGGTAGAATGGTGTGACATTGCACAGTGTTATAAATGGCTGAATACTCGTGCTCATGCAAAATATTCATATTTCCATGCCTGGTTTACGATACCTGCTATTATTTTCTCGACACTCAGTGGAACTGCATCGTTTGCACAAGACAGTTTGCCTGATTCTATGCGTGTATATGCTCCGGCAGTAATCGGTAGTATTAACATTCTGATCGGTATATTAACAACTATCCAGCAGTATTTGAAGATATCTGAGTTGAATGAAGCACATCGTGTAGCGTCTATTTCATGGGACAAATTCGCGCGTAATATCCGCATTGAACTTGCAAAGAAGCCAGCCGAACGTGGTGATGCGGGTACATTTATTAAACATTGCAGAGGTGAATTTGACCGTCTTATGGAAACGAGTCCTAGTATACAGGAAACGGTTATTGCCGATTTTAGAAATAAATTTTCAGGAAGAGAAGGGTCAGAAGCCCGCCGTAGATATGACCAGTTGAAGAAACCGGATATTTGTGATACGATTATTAGTGCAAATGAGACTCGTCACAAATGGTATTTAGAATTAGACAAGGATGTGGATGACATGAACAATGACTTAACCGACGTGGCAATGCAACAAAAGAACAATATTATTCTGGAACAGCGGCGAATGTTGGCAGAACGTGAAACAGAATTGGTCGAGAAGGCTGAGTTTGAAAAGAAATCGGTGCGCTTGCAAATCGAAAACATGAAATCGCGACAAGATAAACTGGCAGAACGTGATAAGTATATCAATGAGCGTATAAATCACATCAATCTTTATGTTAAAAATTTCGTTAATGTGTATGAGAGAAAGCCGTTGCGAGATGAAATCGTCGATAATTTAAATAACGAGGTTGAGAAGGATGTATTCGATATATTCTTTGCGTCTTACAATAGCCTAGATAGTGTGTAAATGTCTATATGTGAATATATGTGTAAACCTAGTGTATGTGTGTGGGTGTAATACATAATGATTGTGAAGTTACCATTATGTATTGGTTGTTTTGATTATAATTCTGTAAAAGATTCTAGTGAATATGTTCCATAGTAGGTTTGTTCGTTTTCTTTAAATGTAAACACTGCGTTTTCAGCCAATTCTAGTTCTGGTGTGCTACTTTCTTCACTTGACTCACTCGTTCCGGACTCTGAACCTGACCCTGAGCCTGACTCTGAACCTGACCCTGAGCCTGACTCTGATTCTTCCTCACTTTCTTCAATTGATTCTTCTTCCTCACTTTCTTCACTTGATTCTTCTTCCTGACCTTCTTCACTTGATTCTTCCTCACCTTCTTCACTTGATTCTTCTTCCTCACCTTCTTCACTTGATTCTTCTTCCTGACCTTCTTCCTCTACCGATTCGTCCTCACCTTCTTCACTTGATTCTTCTTCCTCACCCTCTTCACTTGATTCTTCTTCCTCACCTTCTTCACTTGATTCTTCTTCCTCACCTTCTTCACTTGATTCTTCTTCCTCACCTTCTTCAACTGATTCTTCCTCACCTTCTTCAACTGATTCTTCATAACCTTCTTCCTCTACCGATTCTTCCTCACTGGACCCTGACATGTCATCGTCTTCAATATCCATGTTCTCAACATCATTATCGGTTTCATCATAAAACAATGCAAACCGCTTGATATTATTGTATTCTCCGGTTATTGGGGTCTTCGAAAACATATATATATCATCAAACCTCGTATGTGTAACAACCGGTACAATCAGTGATATATTGTCATATCCGTTTTCGGCAGTATAATATTCATTTGCATATGTTTCGTCTTCGTTTTTCGTACATAAATAAGAAATTATTGGACTAGGAACTGGTTCTCCACTTGCACTGTTAATTATCTTGGTAAATGGGTTATTATTAAATATTTGCAATACTGCACTGCTAATTTCCACGTTATTAATTCGCCCCGCATTTAATTCGTCTACAATGGCCATGATATATTCGCCCGTTTGAAACTTATCGCTATGGGTTTCTATGTTGAGCCTAGTACAATCAAAGAATACATACAAATGATTTGCGGTTTGGTCATCTTCTAAGAATCCACGATAAAGTGAATGCAAGTCCATGTCGGGAATCGACACTGTCTTCTGCAATAAATCACCACATTGAGATAAAAATTCGGCATCTACACCACTCGATTCGTCATATTCATCATCGTCATCATCACCGTCAGCCGACCCTTCTGTATCGGGTTTAGGTTGAATTTTTTCGGCAGAAGTAGACTTTTGTATCGACGCCATATCTAATTCTGCATTAGGGAATTGATATACAGAATCGGTTTTACTAAACATAAATTGTAGAAATGGAGTATGCAAATCCGTATTAACAGAAAAAAGACACAAATGAATCGTATATGTTTCTGCCAAGTTTCTTGGAAATAACACCAGATTATTTGACAGGATAACATCGTCTAAATATTTGTATGATCCCGTGGCTGGTGTCTTCATATTTGGTCGAGTGATATCATGCATTGACGGGGTTTTAGATGGTAAAAACAAGTCCATATCCGTATCCACAACCGGTTCTGGCGTGGGGATTATATTATTTACAGGTGTTTCTGTTAAAAAGTTTTTATTTATGAAGGCGCGTAGTTCTGCGGATGTTAACGCCATTTGTTATATATACAACGGCTCTAAAAAAGTGGCCAGTGTATATCGCAATACACAAATATTTATGTGAAGTAACATAAAGAGATGCACATAGGTATACGTAAGACAAATACACGTTTGTTTATTAGCCTCTTTTAGCTATCGCTAGTTATTACTAAACATGAATCAAGATGACGAGCAATCATACCAACCTTCCGGAGAAAATTACGGCGAGTACGATGAGCAATCGTACGTATATCACGAAACGGGTGATGTCGACGAAAGTACTATTTTCACAGACGTGAAATCGAAGCGTAAAGATAATTATCTCATGACTGACCCCGGTCATAAGGTTATCGGCACTAAGAAGGAT
>Ga0164292_10003147_pt1 | contig 13479 bp, 14 predicted proteins | sample GEODES117metaG_FD_111486 | JGI IMG/M metagenome (GOLD analysis project Ga0164292, IMG submission 111486) | Eutrophic lake water microbial communities from Lake Mendota, Wisconsin, USA - GEODES117 metaG | ecosystem: Environmental > Aquatic > Freshwater > Lake | place: USA: Lake Mendota... | reverse complement strand
GATTTCTAAGGATGACCTGCGCGCAACCAGTAGCTCTGCCATTTATGATCTGGATTCCAGCCTGATTACGCTGATCGGCAATGTGAACCTTGTGCAAGGCAATAATCGCCTCACTGGCGGACGCTTGGTCATTGATCTGGACTCAGGCCGCTCAACAATCAACGGCGGCGGGGCGGCTAGTACAACAACTTCGGGCGGCCGCGTCACTGGCACCTTCAGCGTGCCACAACGCAAAAAGTAAGTTTGGGCTAACACTGAAAAAAGTGAAACTGTAAGCAATTCAGATAAGCATGAATCATGCCAATTGCAAAATGCTTCGCTATTCAATAGATATTATATATAAATCAAAAGCATCATTGCGGGCGAAAATTGAAAATGGAGAGCATAATGGCACCTGCTGCTGATGCAACGACCGATGCGGGTATGCAATCGGGGCTAGGCGTTGTGTCCATCGCCAAAAGCTATGACAAGCGGGCCGTTTTGACCGATGTTTCGCTGTCCGTGGCAAAGGGTGAAGTGGTTGGTCTGCTTGGACCCAATGGCGCGGGTAAGACGACCTGTTTTTACTCGATCATGGGGCTAGTCAAACCCGATAGCGGTCGCATTACGCTGGATGGCGCGGACATTACCACGCTGCCAATGTATCGCCGCGCCATTTTGGGGCTTGGCTATCTGCCGCAAGAAACGTCGATTTTCCGCGGAATGACCGTTGAACAGAATATCAGCGCGGTTCTCGAAATGTCGGAGCCTGACGCCGACTCGCGAGGCGAGCGGTTGGAAAAACTGTTGGACGAATTTGGCCTGACCCGTTTGCGCAGCGCGCCTGCCATGGCCTTGTCCGGTGGCGAGCGGCGGCGATGCGAGATCGCCCGCGCGCTAGCCGCGAACCCGTCGATCATGCTTCTCGACGAACCCTTTGCCGGCATTGACCCGATTTCGATCTCGGACATTCGCGATCTTGTGAAGGAACTCAAGACACGTGGAATTGGCGTATTGATCACCGACCATAATGTCCGTGAAACATTGGACATCGTGGACCGCGCCTGCATCATTTACGGAGGACAGGTTCTATTCGCCGGATCGCCAGAGGCGTTGGTCGCCGATCCCAATGTCCGCCGCCTGTATTTAGGCGAAAGCTTTGCAATGTAATGTGGAGGAAATGACGGAAATTTAACGTCATGACATTAGCTCCGCGCCTCGACCTTCGCCAAAACCAGTCGCTGGTCATGACGCCGCAGCTTCAACAAGCGATCAAGCTGCTCGCGCTTTCGTCGCTCGAAATAGAAGCCTTTATCGCCGAAGAGGTCGAACGCAATCCCGTGCTTGATGCGGGCGGCAGCGATTCTATATCCGACACCCCTCTTGATGAGTTAACGATCGGCACGATTGCCGAGAGCAATGAACATGGTAGTGACGAGATATTAGGCAATGACAGCCATGCCGCTTCCGACGCGCTTGACGTCGATTTCAGCGCAGAGACTTTCCACCATGATGCGCCATCCGACAGCGTAGGCGGCGCAGACGGAATACTTGGCCTGTCGGGCAACGCCATGTCGAGCAGCGGCTTTGACAGCGACGGCCCTGATTTCGAAAGCTTTGCCGCGCGTGACATCAATTTGCGCGAACATTTAATGGCGCAGGCCGGTGCAGGCCTTTCGGGTCGCCAACTTTTTCTCGTGCAGCAAATTATCGAACATATTGAACCCACAGGTTATGTGGGTGAGGATTTGCTGGCAATGGCGCAAAGGCTTGGGGTGCACCTCGTCGATGCAGAAGCAGCTCTGACCGAGCTTCAACGCTTTGACCCCACCGGGGTTGGCGCACGCAATCTTGCCGAATGCCTTGCGCTGCAGGCCAAGGATGCGGACCGCTATGACCCATGCATGGCAAGGCTAATCGATAATCTCGATTTGGTAGCCAAGGGTGCTTTCGACCAATTGATGCGGATATGCCGCGTCGATGATGAAGATTTGCGCGATATGTTAATCGAACTGCGGGGCTATGATCCAAAGCCAGGGTGCCGTTTCGAAAACGACGACAGCATGTCGGTGACACCCGATATTTATGTGACACCGCGCAGTGACGGTTGGTCGATTGAATTGAACAGCGCCAACCTGCCCCGCTTACTCATCAATCAGAGCTATGTGGCCGAGCTTGGTCGGGACAAAGCAACCAAGGCGTGGCTTAGTGATTGCATGGCAGATGCCAATTGGCTGATCAAGGCCATGGACCAACGGCAACGCACTATCGTCAGGGTCGCGACCGAAATCGTGAAGCAACAAGAGGGGTTTTTCCGGCACGGTGTTGCGCATTTGCGACCCTTGACGCTACGCCAGGTCGCCGATGCGATTGAAATGCATGAATCCACCGTCAGCCGCGTGACCAGCAACAAATATCTGCACTGCGGACGCGGACTTTTTGACCTCAAATATTTCTTTTCTTCAGGTGTTCAGTCAGCCGATGGCGAAGGCGCATCTGCCGAAGCAGTCAAAAGCCATATCAAATCGCTGATTGATGCCGAGAGCGATAAAATCCTGTCTGACGACACGCTTGTCGATCTTTTGACTGCAAAGGGCTTTGACATTGCCCGCCGGACGGTCGCCAAATATCGTGAAGCCATGGGTATTGGTTCGTCAGTGCAGCGTCGTCGGCAAAAGAAAATGGGGCGTTAATCAGCCCGTTGCGTTATTGTCGCGCCGCGCGTTCCGTCATGATATTTTCTGCCAGCACATGATCGCTGAGTTTGTCGACATCTATGGCAGCAACTGGGTCGGACATAGGAACCGATTTTGCGTCTAGACCAAGCCGTTTCCCAGCCTTCGCCATCGCCTGATTCAAACCGATGGTTCGGGTTAGCGCACGTGCCGCCAATAGCAGACCAAAATGCAGGAACAGCCGCCACGCTTTTTTGCGGTCCTGCTCAACATCGGCCCATAAATCGAGCGCGAACGACGACTTCGGGGTCAAAAGCGCAAACAGATTGGCGCCAGACCAGGCGCCGTCTGAAAAGCGAAGCCAGGTGCGCTGCGCATCTGGAAACTGCTTCAACATGGTCCGCCGCTCCACCATTGCAACTGCAAGATCCCCGTCCACATTGCGCACAAATTCGTCGATCATTTCCACCGTCAACAAGGGATGGTCCGCCGTGGTCACCAATAATGGTGCAGAAAAACCCAGAGCCTCCGCTTGCGCTTTGAGGCTTCGTGAAATGCTGTTTTGGCTTTCCACCAAAATGGCGCCGCCAGCTGCGTCAACGGCAGGGCGCAAATGCTCTACTTCTTGCGACAATATGACGATTTTACCGATGTGCGGTGACCTATGCAGCGTGCGGACAACATGGCAAATCATCGGCGTGCCGCACATTGGGACTAATGCCTTGCGTTCGAGGCCAAAATGCTGGGCAAGCATATCGGGGCCGGGTCGCTGTCCAGCAAGAACGATGCAGGTCCATTGCGCTTGCAAACAGCTTCTCCTAAACGCATCAAAATTGAGGCTGACGTCAACTCTCGTGGCGTACCTTTAGCTGGGGCTTGGCGACCAAATATGAATATTGCAATATATGATCTCGATAAAACCCTAACGCGTCGCCCGACCTTTACCCGTTTTCTGCTGTATTACGCGCGGCGAACAGCACCCTTTCGGTTAGCCTTACTGCCCATTTGGATAATGGCGATGGTCGGATATAAGCTTCGCCTATACGGACGAAAACTACTAAAGCAATTTGGTGTGCGTATGTTCATGGGACGAGAAGTCTGCCCTGCCAGCATGGCCGAAATTACCGCCTCTTTCGCGGACAATGTGTTCAACCACGACCTTCAACCTGGAGCAGTCGCACGCTTGCATGCCGACCGTGCGCGCGGCGCATCGCTTGTTTTGGCAACGGCTGCACCGGAATTTTACGCTCAATTAATTGGTGATTTTGCAGGTTTTCACGCCGTCATTGCCACACGCCACATCCTCACGCCCAGCGGTGCACTTACCCACCGAATAGATGGCGAAAATTGCTATGCCGGCGAAAAATTACGCCGGGTTGAAGAATGGCTTTCGCAGCAAGCCATTGAACGTAAAGATGCGCATATCGTCTTTTACTCAGACGATATCAGCGACAGCCCAACGCTAAACTTCGCTGATGAAGGTTATGCGGTAAACCCGTCCAAAAAATTTGCAGAAGCCGCCGCAAAGTCGAATTGGGGCGTTCTGGATTTTCGCCATGCCGAAGGTGTTCCCCACACGCCATAGGCCTCGGCCTACGCTGGAACGACGCTGTGCAAGCCTTCAACAAAGTGAATGATAGCTTCAGCGCCGCGTTCTGACGCAGGCCGTGGGTCACTTTGATCGGCGGTATAGGCCATACGCTGCTCTTGAGCGTTGCGATATTGCGCCGCAATCTCCGCATGATCCGGCAATAAGGGCAACAACTGCTTGGCCGTGCGCGCAACCGGACCATTATTCCAGAAATCATATTCTGGTGTCGCACCGGACGAAGGCGCACTGTGCGTATCAATAAAAAAGCATGCGCGCGGGCGATATAGAAATTCATAAACCTGGCTTGAAACATCACCAATATAGACGTCGGCTGACAGCGTGTAGCTCATGTCAAACAACCGCGCGCTGTCGACATCAATCCGGATATTGGGCGCGTCATAATATTTCGGATCGATATCCGGCCTTTTACGCGTCACGCGATATTCTGGTGAGATATGCACTTTTTTGAAAAACAGCATTACATGCGGCGCAAAGATCAGATTGAACCGGTCCGCATTCTGGTAAAAATATTCCAATATGTCGGCGCCATAGTCGAACCAGCTAGACATATGCGGGTCAAAATGGGGATTATATAAAAAAGTCGGATTGTCGTTGTCGAAGAATTTTGCTGCTGTGCGCCCTCGCAAAATGTCGAATTTTGCGTAGCCGATAATGCGGCAACCCTCTGGCGTGGAAACGCCTGCTTCCACCATCTGGTCCACGACCTTTTGCCCGCTAACCATCAAGAGATCAAAATTCCGGAATGCAGGATGGACAGATACGTTCCGATCTCCCGACCCATGGGGTACACAGATAAAGGCAGGGCAAAGATCCTTTCTGTGAAATTTAGTCCAATGGCGCTTCAACGTAAGGCACGTCCGTTCGGTCGACACGATAGCTAAGGATTTTCTTAAAATCGCATTATGCCAATACAAGCGAAGGATACGGTGGATGGGCAAGAGCCTGTTCAAGCCTTTAGTGAGCACCCTTAGCATTTCGGGTAGCGCCAGTGATTGCCACTCCAACGCAGCAATCTGTTCGGGCGATAGAAGTCTCTCCACCTCTTTCCTGATTGCCGCACTGCCATATGCAATGACCGCACGCACTCCGTTTGCTTGAAGCGCAAACGCACCCGCGATTCCTGCCAGATGCGCAACCTGATGACCCGCATCGTGATTGAACAGAAATATTACAGGGGCGCTACCGGTTACGTGGGGCCGTTTTTGGGTTGGCTTCATGATCATGCCGTGCCGTTATCGTTTGCGGTAAATTATGGCAACCAATCTACCACAGACAAGGCGCATTTAACGGCGCGCACCGCACGAACTGCAGGCGTGTCAGATACGCAAAGCCGAGCTACTCAAGTCTAATTGGGGAGTATTTTTTGTCGCAACCTTCATGACATGACTTTGATTAGCGGGCGAACTGCACTAGTCCCCCATTTGGTTGGGAGCATATATTTGATGGCAGAGCAGAAACAGGGAAGTGGACGTCGCATATTGCGATCGGGTGCCTGGCTTTTTCTGCCAAAAACATTGTCGGCTGTTCTCAGCCTTATTTATCTTGCCGTTTCCACGCAGACGCTGGGTGCCGCGGACTTCGGCAAATTCATGCTCATTTTCAGCTTTGCCCAGCTTATTGCGGGTTTTACATCTTTCCAAACTTGGCAGATCCTTATCCGTTACGGCACAAATTTGGTGCATGATAAGGCGCACGCAGAATTGGCTGAATTGACGTGGTTCTGTATAATTCTTGATCTAATTGGTGCGGGGCTGACATTATTTTTAGCCATATTTGGCGCGTGGTTGCTTGCCGCCAATCAGGGCTGGGAAAACAATGAGACAATCGCCGTCATCGTTTTTACGACATTGCTCGTGCTGTCTTCACGGTCGACGCCAACGGGGCTGTTACGGATTAGCGACCGTTTCGGCGATGCAGCGTTGCCGGACATGCTTGTACCCATCATCCGCCTTGTGGGTACCGGCATATTGGTATTGACACAGCCAACCATATGGGGGTTTCTGGCGATCTGGCTGCTGTCGGAATTTGTACCGACCATCGTGGTTTGGATAAATGTATTGCGGCAGCTTAAACTGCCATTGCGATGGAGCAATTTACCCCGTTTGAACAGTTTACAGGACCGCTTTCCCGGCATCGGCAAGTTCGCTTTGTGGTCAAACGCTAGCTCAAGTTTTAAGCTGACCAGCCAGCAAATGGTTGCGGTGATTGTGGGTGTCTATGTTGGCGCTGCTGCCGCTGGATTTTTCCGGCTTGGCTATCAATTGGGTCAGGTTTTTGCGCGTATTGGCGATGCTGTTTCTATGGCCTTGTTCACCGAATATGCACGCGTCGCGCACATAGGCGGTTCAAAGGATGCAGGCGCCCTCCTAAGCAAGATGATGAAGGTTTCCGGTGTGGCGGCAATGCTTGTGCTGGCGATTGTCGGATTGGCAGGCGAGCCCATCATCGTCTGGCTATTTGGCGAAGAATTTGTCGCCGCTTATCCGCTGGTGATGATTTTGGGTACCGCAGCAGCGCTGCAATTTGCGACATTAGGGCTAGAGCCTGCTCTGCTGACCGCTGGAAAAGCTGGCCGCGTTATGCTGTGCAGCTTAGCCGGCGCAATTATCGTTGCAATTCTTCTCATCTGGCTATTGCCGATTTACGGCGAAGTTGGTGCAGCTTTTGCCATGCTAGGCGCAGCCACCGTCAACGCGGGATTGTTAATCATTTCCTATCGCCAAAAGATCCTTGGCAAAGAAACAAACGCCGCGCTCTAATTTGGATTATGCGATTTTATGAAGTTCACAACATCCGTTACAATGGGCGCCTTTTGACGGAACGGACGCGCGACGGCCATAATGATATCGGCATGATCGACGTCGGGATAAATCCGCAATTGCTGCTGCCCGCCCAGCGCTAGGATCTTCTCGGATAGAATTTTGCTGTTGCGAGGTTTCACGACAGTATCTTTGTCACCGGTTAACAACAGCAGGGGCGGTGCATCCCCGCGCGCATAAGTGATCGGTTGCGTTTCGGTTAGGTCTGGCCACTGTCCTAAGGCAATTTTTGAACTATCGGACGTCAGCGGCAGGAAATCATAAGGCCCGGCAAGACCAATCACCCCTTTGATCACATTCGGCGTAAGATTGTTTGCAGCCAACCATTGCGGGTCCAGCGCCGTCATCATGGCGATATGGGCACCAGCACTATGCCCCATTATAAAGATGCGGTCTGCATCGCCATCATATTTAGAAATATTCGCATGGACCCAAGCAATGGCCGAAGCCGTATCTTGGACAAAGGCGGGAAAGCGCACGCTTGGCGCCTTGCGATAATCGGCAATGACCGTGACAAAACCACGTGCGGCAAAGGCGCGACCCAAAAAGCCGTAGCCCTCCCGCTCACCATCATGCCACGAGCCGCCATGGAAAAAGATCAGCACCGCAGATGCGCCAACGGCGTTTTGCTTGGGCAGGTAAACATCAAGCTTCTGCCGCGCATCATCGCCGTAGGCGATACTCGTCAGTGGGGCTTGGCGATACTCCACAGGGCCCGGTGCCATTCGGTCTGCAAAATCAAGCTTTTGCGGATCGGTCTTGCTCCAAAACCATATGCCGGAGCCAAACAACGCAAGGACAATTACGAAAATGATATATTTGATCATTAGAGATATGTGCCAATGAAAACGCCAGCCCACAATTGAAAAAGCGCCCCAGTCAGAGCCGCCTTTTCATGTAGGTCGCCTAGTTTATCATGCGCGTCGCCGTAAAGTTTAGCGCTACAAAAATCATAATCCCACCAGAGGAGGGATCAAAAAGGACTTAGACCAACATCCTCGCTTGCTTAACCCTTTGGTTCAACGCATTCTAATTCAAGCGTTGATTGATGGGGGTAAAGTGTGTCCGAGATAGTCACAGCAGTCCAACGAGGCAGTCAAGTCTATGTCTATGGCGCCGGACAGCGACAGCTGTGCTCAGTATTTGCGGGCACTGGGCCGAATGACGGACTGAAAGGATATACATCCAGCACAGTTAGCGTTCGAAGAGGCGGTCACATTTACGTTTACGATAAAAAGGGTCGCCAGATTTCTAGCGTATTTGCTGGGAAGATAAGTTCAGGTTTTACAAAATCCCGATGCGGGGGGATGGAGGTTTTGTGGACGAATTACCAACCAGATTTATATCGTCATTTGTAGTCGAATTCATAAGTGATTTCATGCAATTCTGCGTTGAAAAATATGGATTTTCAACTGAAGAAATTAGCATTATTTGCGTAGTTACGACCGAAAGCACTCGGGAAATTCGGCATGACGGTTATTTGTTAAAAACCTATGGCGCTGAAGGTCCAGCAATTCCGGATGAGTTCCGATTTCCGGTCAGCGTTCAGTTCGTTTGTCGACGGTTGGGCATGCGGCGAGAAACAACACGGCGAAAACTTGAAGACTTAGCAAATAGAGGTTTTTTGAAAAAAATTAAGGGTGGATACACGCTACCCGCACAAACGGACGCCGCTGATTACACTAAGGAGTTGCGGGACTTTTTGGTATCCAAAGTCCGCGGTCTTCAGAATTATATAGAAAAAATACCAACGTAATTTCTCTATCAATCGATTGCCGCCAATTGAACACAATGCCCAAATTGGGCAAAGTGGATTGTTGTGAATTCACATGCTTAATATTTACCCGCCACGACTCAGGGATGTGGGGGCGAGCCTAGTGGCGGATATGGAGCAAAAAGACGCAACAATTGCCTTATTGGCGATCGGTCGGCGCATACAGAGTGCCAGAAAAAAGAGCAGAATGTCAGTTGCTAAGCTGTCGGCAAAGACTGCCATTTCAACGCGATTTATTGAATATATCGAGGCGGGCGAATTCAGCAAGCTTCCGGGGCGGTCGCATGTGCTGGGTTTTACACGATCCATCTGCCGAGAATTAGGATTAGATGCAGAAGAGATTATTCCGGTGATCAAATCAGCGATGTACCCTGCCCCAATGACGGAATTCGAACTAACTATTGCGCAACAGATGAAACGTCCGCTGATAGCGAAGATCGCGAATATGCTAAAATCTGTTCTGGACAGCATTAAACGTTAAAAAACCATTTTCTAGTTTCCGCGCGCATAGTGCCTCGCGCATAGTGAACCAAAATTGAGTTAATAGGGTTGCGGTTCATAAAAGGAACATTCAGCGGGAAACACCCCGACCTTTGGTACTCTGTTCAAAAGACTATAAAAAAGGGCTCGCGATTTCTCGCAAGCCCTTGATTTTGTTCGGGAAAACAGACTGTTCGGTTTAGCGCTTCGAGAATTGGAAGCTCTTACGCGCCTTGGCCTTGCCGTATTTCTTACGCTCGACCACGCGGCTGTCGCGGGTCAAGAAGCCTTCCGATTTCACGGCGCTACGCAGCGTTGGTTCATATTTCGACAATGCTTGCGCGATGCCATGCTTTACGGCACCGGCTTGACCCGAAAGACCACCGCCCTTGACGGTTGCAATGACGTCATATTGGCCGGTACGCTCGGTCACGCCGAACGGCTGGTTGATGACGAGACGCAGAGAAGGACGTGCGAAATAGACTTCCTGGTCGCGGCCATTGACGACAATTTTGCCAGTGCCAGGCTTCAACCATACGCGAGCGACGGCATCCTTGCGGCGACCCGTTGCATAAGCGCGGCCTTGCGCATCGATTTCCTGTTCACGAATGACAGCAGCGATCTGCGCAGGTGCTTGAACGTCGGCGCCCAAGGTTTCGAGATCAGCGAGCGAAGTTGCAGTATCGGACATTATGCACCCACCTTATTCTTACGGTTCATGGAAGCGACGTCGAGCGTCTTTGGCTGTTGACCGGCATGCGGATGATCGGTGCCGTTGTACAGGTGCAGCGCGCGCATTTGGGCACGACCCAAAGGACCCCGTGGAACCATGCGCTCAACGGCCTTTTCAAGGACGCGCTCAGGGAATTTGCTGTCCAGCACCTTGCCAGCAGTAATACCCTTGATACCACCGATGTAACCGGTGTGACGATAATAGACCTTGTCGGTCAATTTCTTGCCGGTGAACTTCACCTTGTCCGCATTGATGACGATGACATGATCGCCGCAATCGACATGCGGAGTGTAGCTTGGCTTGGTCTTGCCACGCAGGATGTTGGCAATCAGGCTGGCCACGCGGCCAACAACTAAACCTTCTGCGTCAATGAGGATCCACGATTTCTCGACGTCCTGGGGACGGATCGATTTCGTAACTCTGGATAGCGTTTTCATCGCTAATCGCACCTTTCGAAATTTTGTAGATATGCAGAATCATCGCTGACCCGCATGCGAAGGGGTGCCAATGACGGCGAAAGCCTTAATAGTCAAGCAAAAGCGGGCGTTTTACGACGGGTAAAATAATACCACTATAAAAGCTATGCCGTTTCGCGCCCCAATATATGCGCGCCCCATATCGTGGATGCGACCAGCAAAGCACCGACAGCCTGATGCGACACCGCCAGCACGATGTTGACGCCAGTCATCACGGTTGCAATGCCTAAGAGGATTTGAATACCATAAGCGCTGTGTATGGCGATGGAGGCGCTCCGTGCGCCCGCTTGTTTGACGCGGCGTGATAGCAGGATCAACGCAAGCACCGCAACCCACGCCCACCAGCGATGAACGAAATGCGTGAGATAGGGGTCATTCACCAACGCATAGAAAACGCCTTTAGTGGTCTCCACGCCGTCAGGATACAATCGGTCGTTCATTAAGGGCCAGGTGTTGGCAACATAGCCCGCGTTCAAGCCCGCAACCCAGGCACCAAAGAGCATCTGGATAAACAATATGGCGAAAACTGACGCGGTAAAGACGGTTATTTTCGCAGGCTTCGCAGCGGGGTTTTTGATCAGCGTCTTGAGGTCCAGCGCAGTCCAAACTAGCCCGCCCAAAATGATGAAAGCGGTGAGCAAATGGACAGCGAGGCGGTAATGGCTGACATCGGTGCGCGCCGATAGGCCCGATGACACCATCCACCAGCCAATGGTGCCCTGAAGCCCACCCAAGGCCAGCAAAGCGAGCAAACGCGGCTTATAACCTGCCGGAATGGACTGCTTAAACCAAAACCACGCCAGCGGAAGTGCAAAGGCCAAGCCAATGACGCGTCCGAGTAAGCGATGCACCCATTCCCAGAAATAGATGAACTTGAATTCGGCCAATGTCATGCCGGCCGGGCCGTTAATTTCGGTATATTCGGGAATCTGCTTATACTTCTCAAATTCCGACATCCACGCTGCGTCGCTGAGAGGAGGAAGCGTACCGGTGATTGGCTTCCATTCGGTGATCGATAATCCCGATTCGGTCAGTCGCGTGATCCCGCCGACAACGACCATTGCAAAAACCAAGGCAGCGACGCCCATCAGCCAGTTGATCAAAACGCCCGGCCATGCTGCATGGGTTTTAGAAGCGGAATGTGAGTTGGGCGCAGTATCCATATGCATCGATATGGCGCTTAATGCCGATTGTCGCAAGCAAAGGAGGTTGCAAAAATTGATCACCAAGCTGCATTTTAACGATGTAATGTTGTAACGTGCATCGAATCAGTGTAGGGAACGGTCATGGCACAGGTATGGCAAAAATGGCGTTGGGACGGGCTTGGCCTCAGCATTGCCGGACTGTGCTTGCTGCATTGCCTGATAACTATGGTTTTGCTCACCGCCCTGGCATCTGCGGGCGGCGCGTTATTGAACCCTATGATCCATGAGGCTGGGTTAGGCCTCGCTATCCTCTTGGGCGTTTTGGCCTTGGGTAAAGGATTTCGTGCGCACGGCTTGTTCATGCCCGCCTTTATAGGCGCGCTTGGTATCGGCATGATGGGCGGTGCGCTGACGCTACCACATGGCGCTATGGAAATAGCCTGGACAGTAATTGGCGTTGTTTGTCTTGGACTTGGCCATTTGCTTAATCATCGGGCCAAAGGCTGAACCCTAATCGCGCGGTGATTGACCCGCCGCATACCAGCGCCTACATCACCCGCATGGCATCACATCACCATCATGAGCATGCAGGCGCATCGCTTGCGCACGCCGCAGAGGCCGCGCTAGTTGAGGCTGGCGAACAATGGACCGATATGCGGTCAGATATTTTCGCGGTACTTGCGACCTTTGAAAAGCCGGCGTCCGCTTATGATATTGCTGACCTCGTGTCGCAAAAGCGCGGCAAACGCGTTGCCCCCAACAGCGTCTACCGCATCTTGGACCTATTTGTGACGACGAACCTTGCGCGCCGCGTGGAAAGCGCGAATGCCTATATTGCCAACTCGCACCCGGGGTGCTTGCATGATTGTATATTCCTGATTTGCGATAACTGCGGCACCGCAACGCATATTGACGATGATGCCCTGACTATGAGCGTACGTGCAGCGGCGGAACATGCTGGCTTTGCCCAAGTTCGTCCCGTCATCGAAGTGCGCGGCAAATGTGCCGATTGTGGTTGAAATATCCACAATTACCCGTTCGACAGCCCGATAAAACACCGCTAAGCTTAGGTCATGACTCATTCGCCTGACACGCCGTTACTTGATACGGTTAAAGTGCCCTCGGACCTACGTAATCTTGCCGCATCGCAGCTTCGCCAGCTTGCTGACGAATTACGCGCCGAAACCATTTCTGCTGTATCGGTTACAGGTGGTCATTTGGGCGCGGGGCTTGGGGTTGTGGAGTTAACCACCGCCATCCATTATGTATTCAACACGCCCGATGACCGGTTGGTCTGGGATGTAGGCCATCAATGCTATCCGCACAAAATCCTCACCGGACGCCGTGATCGCATCCGCACCTTACGCACTGGCGGGGGACTCTCGGGCTTCACGAAGCGGAGCGAAAGCGAATATGATCCGTTCGGCGCGGCACATAGCTCAACCTCCATTTCAGCCGCTTTGGGTTTCGCGGTCGCCAACAAGATTGCGGGCAAACCCGGTAAAGCGATAGCCGTCATCGGTGATGGTTCGATGTCCGCCGGCATGGCCTATGAGGCGATGAACAACGCCCAAGCTGCGGGCAACCGTCTGGTCGTCATCCTCAACGACAATGACATGTCGATCGCGCCGCCCGTTGGCGGTCTGTCAGCTTATTTGTCGCGTCTGGTGTCCTCGAGCGAATATCTCGGCCTGCGCATCCTCGCGAGCAAAGTCGCCAAAAAGCTATCGCGCCGCATCTATTCAGCCGCATCAAAGGCGGAAGAGTTCGCGCGCGGCATGGCGAT
>Ga0164292_10003145_pt1 | contig 13479 bp, 10 predicted proteins | sample GEODES117metaG_FD_111486 | JGI IMG/M metagenome (GOLD analysis project Ga0164292, IMG submission 111486) | Eutrophic lake water microbial communities from Lake Mendota, Wisconsin, USA - GEODES117 metaG | ecosystem: Environmental > Aquatic > Freshwater > Lake | place: USA: Lake Mendota... | reverse complement strand
TCGGAAATGTCATCATTAATAATTGGAATGTAGTGACCTTTTATTGTTTGATAGGATTGTCTTGAAGCAAATTTTTCTAATACAATTTGGTTGAATTTATTTAATTCTCTCATTCTATTACAAACAATTGCGACCGTATATTTTATATCTACAGGTACAGGTTGTGGTATCTTGTAAATATCCATACCATGACGTTGTCCATCAAATGTTGGTACCTTAGCGTAGTAATACAATCTTCTGTTTGGAATATTGTACATAACCGCAGGGTTATTACCATATTTCACTTCAGGTGTTCTGATCACCGTGATAAATGGTGGTTCAACATTCTTATCAATATTTTCAAAGTCCCATGTCTCAACAAACTGAGCCCAATTCTGTGTTGTGACTAAAACATCAACCATAGGTACGGTTTTTCCCTCAACAACAGTTTTTAATCCGTCTTTAACAAAATCTAAAAACCCTCTATCTAAATCTGCGTGTAATAAACTTTTGGGTAAATAAGTTCCATCTTCTGAAATCATATCAGCAATCTCGTGTCTTCTAGGAAGAAGTGTCTTCTTAGGTATTAACGATATGTCTTTCTTAATTTTTTTAGGTAACCCCATGTTAGTTTATTAAAAATATTTTATCTTTAATGTTAATCATTTCAATTTCATTTGCCTTATAAATTGGTTCTTCAGTACTTTTGATTACGAAGGAATCGTATTTGTAAGGATTATATGTTACTACTTCATTTGACTCAGGTTGGGGAATATCTTCACAAGGGAACTCACAATAATCATCTAAATGACCAATTACAAATGCGTGTACATTTTTTCTTTGTTCATCTCTAACTTTTTGTTTACCACCCTTTCTTACTCTAAATTCAACATCACTTAATCTTAAATAGTCGGCCTTTAACATAACAAGTCCTTTATACGTGACAGAAAAAGTATGTCTGTGTAAGTCATAATAACACATAACTTTTTTGCCGATTAAATCGTTAATATTATTTTTTAACAACTCTTCCTGTTCTTCGGTAATTATTATTCTCATAATCCTCTAAATTCATTTGGACCAACAGGTGATCCCATTATTGTTCTATAAAAAGGTTTATACCCTTTATAAGTATGTTTTATATCTGAAGTGACACGACCATCATTAACAACGGTATAGTATCTCACAAAACTTTCCGTATCGTAATAACCAACATAATCACCAAATTGAATATCAATTTCTAAATCTTCTAAAGTTTTTAAATAAACTGACATTGTAATATTTCCTGGTTCAAACTGATCCATTTTAGTAGAACCTAAAAATTTATTCTCAGGTGCGGCAATCGCAACATATGCGTTAAACTCAACAGGGGGTAAAAATTTAATCCCATCTTTAACTGTTTCACCATATACGTTGTCAATTTTAGTTTTGGTTTTATCAACTCTATAAAGCACACAAGTGTAATTCATATCACCAACTAACCACTCTTGACCCATCTCAACTTCAAGGTTAAAATCGTTTTCTCCAAAAAATTTACCTAATCTTGTTATAGGAACTCTATTCGCCATTTTGTCGTATTTATTGATAAATATCTTTTTTATTGTTATTTTTATAAAAAACAAAATTTTGGAAGTTACCCCATCATTAATAGAGCATAAGGCGCTATCCTTATTGGACTCGTATTCGGGTGCCAATAATCATATATTGTATCTAAAAACAAAAAAAGAAACAAGTAAAAAGTTTTATCCTACAAGAACTCAAGCGGACTACATCGTAAATTATTATGATACGTCACCTAAAGTTGCTCGTAAGTGGGTTGACCTTGATACTTATTTTGCAAAAAAGTTTGCAGAAGAAAGATATTTGATGGAAATACCTGATAAAATTTACATTGAAAAATTATTAGTTGAAAAAGAAAAATCATACCATATTTGGGGTAAGTTTTTTGAAAAGGATCCATTAACAGAATTTTGGGTTCCAAAATCTTCATTAATAAAAACACACAATGTTGAAAAAGTTGAAGTAGATTATTCCAAATATGATCACCGACCACCATTGGATCATCAAAAAGAAGCAATAGAAAAATTGGCGGGATCAAGACGATTCATTCTTGCTGATGATATGGGTCTTGGTAAAACAACCGCAACAATTATCGCGGCTTTAGAAACGGGAGCGAAGAAAATATTAATAATTTGTCCCGCATCACTAAAGATTAACTGGCAACGTGAAATTGAAAATTATACGGATAGATCTGTATATATTGCAGAAGGTAAGAAATTTTCAACTGAATCTGATTTTGTTATCGTTAACTACGATATCCTTAAAAACTTTCATGATATGAAAGACAAAGGTAAATCTTTATTGAATCAATCTGAATTTGAATTAGTTATTTTAGATGAGGCACATATGATCTCAAACCCACAAGCTCAGAGAACAAAAATTATTAATCATTACGTTAAGAACATAAAAAGAGTTTGGTTATTAACAGGAACTCCGATGACATCTCGTCCAATGAATTATTATAATTTATTAAACATAATTGAATCACCTGTTGCTCAGAATTGGATGGCTTATGCCATTCGTTATTGTCAGGGGTACCAATTTATGGCGGGTAAAAGAAAAGTTTGGAACGTAACAGGTGCATCCAACTTAGAAGAATTACGTGATCGTACATCAAAACAAATTCTTCGTAGATTAAAAGAAGATGTTTTAGATCTTCCTGATAAAATTATTTCACCAGTATATCTTCGTTTGAAATCAAAAGAGTATGAAGAATTGATGGGAGAATATTATGATTGGTTTGACAATAAAAAAGATGAATCATCATCTCTTACGGTTCAGTTCTCAAAATTGATGAAGGTAAGAAAAGTTATCGCAAATGAGAAAACAAACCAAACTATTGAGTTTGCTGAGAATATCATTGAACAAGGTAAAAAAGTTATAATCTTCACTAACTTCACCGATACTTTACAAACTATCTATCAACACTTTGGTAAACAGGCGGTTTATTTAGATGGTAGTTGTTCCAAACCTCATCGTCAAAATGCGGTTGATGAGTTTCAAGAGAACGATAAAATTAAAGTATTTGTTGGAAACTTAAAAGCTGCAGGTGTAGGTTTAACTTTAACTGCAGCTGAGGTTGTTATTATGAATGACCTATCATTTGTTCCCGCAGAACACGCTCAGGCTGAAGATAGAGCATATCGTTATGGTCAAAAATCAAACGTACTTGTATACTACCCATTGTATGAAAATACAATAGAAGGTGCGGTATATGATATCCTAAATCGTAAAAAGGAAATCATTAGAACAGTAATGGGGGATCAACAACCTGAAAACGTTGGTGATGTTGTGGAAGAAATCCTTACCTTAATTAATAAGAGAAGGTAAATATTTATGTTATTGATAATATTTATCAATAATGAAAGTAAGTATCAAACGTACAAATTCAGGACTTAACTCTAAGTATAACGAGTTAATTCACACCTTTATTAAATTTTTGCAAAGAAATTATCAATTAAAGAATGATATCACTATTCATTTAGTAGGTCAAAAAATAGGGGGGATGTCTACAGGTAGTCAACACCCTGAAGATGGTATTAAAGTTTTAACTGATGGTAGATTGAATCGTGATATAATGAGAACATTGGCTCACGAATGGGTTCATGCTTACCAAAGAAACGTTCTTAACAGAGAACAAGGTCCTAACATTGGTGGTCAAAACGAAGATGAAGCAAACGCTTATGCTGGTAGATTAGTTAAAATGTTTGAAGAAGAATACCCACAATTTAACGAACTTGTTTTTGAGGGACTTACAGGTATAGAAAATAAAATTAATCTAATCAACGAACAAATTTTAATTTCTGAAAAACAAAACATTAAAAAAGATTTTATAATGGAGATGAAAAAAATTGGTATTGAAAAATTACCATATTCATATTCATCAATGAAACAATTTGTTGATCCTGAAACTATGGATGTTCATTACAACAAACATTATAAAGGTTATGTGAAAAAATTAAACGATGCACTTGCTAATAAGAAAGGTGATGTTGAATTAGAGGACATAATTAAAACCATTAGTAAGTACGACACTAAAGTTAGAAATAATGCTGGTGGAGCTTTTAATCACGCATTATTTTGGAAAATGTTAAGTCCAACTAAACAGAAACCAAGTGGTGAAGTGTTTGAAAAAATTACAAAACAATACGGAAATATTAAAAAATTAAAGGACGAATTTAATCAGGTAGCAAAAGATAGATTTGGATCTGGATGGGCTTGGTTAATTTTAACTAAAAACAATAGATTGAAGATTATATCCACACCTAACCAAGATAACCCTTTAATGAATGTCGTTAAGGACGGTGGATACCCGTTATTAGGTCTTGATGTGTGGGAACACGCATACTATTTAAAATATCGTAACAAACGTGACGAATACATCAATAACTTTTGGAACCATGTAAATTGGGAATTTGTTAATGAGTTATATTTGTTAAGAACAAAATAATAAGATATTTATTAATAAAAGTCATATGTCAATAATAAGCGAACCACAAAGAAGTGAACTATACAAAAAAGTTAAACACGTTTTAGGTGCACCACTTAGAAGTATAGAATTGGAAGAGGAACAAATGGACACTCTTCTTGAATTTTCTATTGACGAATATTCACAATACGTACAAGATTGGTTAACTGAATCTCAGTGGACTAATTTGTATAATTTAAATATGGACACCCAATCATTATCAAAGGCGTTCACAACAAGAAGTTTAGATTACGAAACACGATACACTTACGCATATTCTAAGATCGTAGGTTTACAAGCGGGTGGCGATTCAGTACTTAAAAAAGATTTTATACAATTAGTTCCCAACCAACAGATTTATGAAATCCCTGAAAACAGAGAACTTAACGAATTATTATGGTTCACACCGGCAACTTTAAACAGTTCAATGTTTGGTGCGGGATTTGGTTTTGGTGAATTTGGTGGTGGTATTGGTGGAGCCGGTGGATTCGCACAAATGGGTAATATGGCAGGAAGTTATTTTATGATGCCAGCATTTGATATGTTATTAAGAATGCAAGAGATCAATATTCAAAAAAGAATTATTTCAGGTGATTTAACATATAGAGTAACCGCATTACCGGGGGGTAAAAAGGCAGTTCACTTAATGAATACACCTGGAGGTAAATTTGACTTTGGTAATTCTACAATGATGAAAGGTAGAGTTTGGTATTGGTATTACGATGTTGGTCCTGAAGATAGAGACGCATGTTTAAAAAACAATCCTGATATTATTAAATTACCTTCTGATGTACCTTACGATAAAATTAGTTGGTTGGATCTTAATAATCCGGCTCAAGTTTGGGTAAGAAGATGGTTCATCGCATATTGTAAAGAAACATTGGCAAGAGTAAGAGGTAAATTCAGTGGTAACCTTAAATCACCTGATGGTGATTTGACTATGGATTATGCCGCTTTGGCAACTGAAGCCAAAGATGAAAAAACAAAATTAATTGATGAGTTAATTGGAGCTGAAGGTCGTCTAACAAGATTGAAACCTGAAAAGGTAATGGAACGTGAGGCGTTAATTGCTGAGAATTTAAATAAGGCACTTAAGTTTAGAGCAATGCCAAGACAAATATACGTTATTTAATATGCCAATAATTAAAGAAGTACCTATAAGAAAAACAATAATGAAACAAAATATCGTCATAGAAGATAATACAAAATACGATAATTTAATTTTGTTAGAAAAAAATTACACCACAAATGGTGAAGATTTAATTATTGTTAAAACAATCGGTGGATCAGAAATATTATTAAATTCTGAAACCACCAATCGTATAATTATAAAATCATTGGTTAGTGTTTTAGTTAAACCTAACACGGGTAAGATTGATGAGGAGTGGGATGAACTATTATTAGAAAAAGGAGCTTGTGTCCAATTTCAATTTGTTCAGGGTAACTGGTATATACTTTCGTCCGATGGTTTGAAGATGTTATAAACACCTCATCATACGAATTCTTCCCACCCTTCTTCAGCAAATTCATAAATGTAATTAGGGTCAATACCAACACGATTCCAAAAGTCAATTTCACCTTGCTCCATCTTGATTAAGTTCTCATAAACATCATCTTGGTCTTCAGGACTAAATGGTTTACCATTAATTAATTTACATTGATCTGTTGTATAAAAACTTCTTTCTTCAGGATTCTTTACTAACAATGTGTCTCTAACTTCATCATCAAACACAATCATCAAAGGTTCCACACGTTTGTTAAATGTTGCAATTGCTCTTTGTATATTATATTCACCTAACATTTCAGGGTTATTTTCTAAATCAGATGGTTCAATTCTATAACAATTAAGTTGAACGTATGATTCAACCATTTCACGAGGTATTTTACCATATCCTTCCATCATATTATCCAAATCAGATTGTGACCATCCTTTTTTTGGTTTGTTAACTTTCTGAACATCACCGTGAGTTGCCTTTGTTCCATTATTAACATAAAGAATCATATCACCAAGATTTGCTTGTATACCATCCTTTATAAGAAGTTCCATATGAGCCATTCGTGAGTTAAGACTACCTGCCTTTGTGGTTTGTTTACTACGTTTAATATAATCATCAATAGATAACTTAACTTTTGATTTGGATGCAATCTCAGCTAATGGAACTCTCTGGTCAAATATCTTTTGTATGTATTCGTAATACCACTCAATAAATTCTTTACCCTCACCTCTAAGTAATTGTTTAACCCCTTTATCCAAAAACTTCTCAATATATTTTGGCATCTTCTTGGATTTAATACTATTACCTGTTAGTTTAACTTTACCGTTGTGTTCCATCGTTGCATAGTTCTTACGAGCCAAGTTAATACAAGAATCCCAAGTACCGTCACAATCAAGTCCCATCTCACCTTTCATAAAGATATCGTTAAACTCAGCAACATCAGCATTATACCCACGATATTCTTTACCTTCCTTAACCAACCAATTTTTTCCTTTACCGATATAAACTCTATCATCAACACCACCCTCAGGTAATGAGAAGTTCATACCATCTGTATCACATACCAAAGGACTATACCCTCTCTTACTAAAGAAGTTTAACATTTGTCTTAAGTATTGTCTACCCGTACAAGTAATCTGTTCTCCCATATCAATATCCCCCCATGGGAATACCTGTGGTGCCGATAACGATCCGAAGAATGCGTTGATGAAGATCTTAATTGGTAATTGTTTACGGTCATAAGATGTTGATTTCTTTTTATCAATATCCTTATATTCCGCAGCTAAATTCTTATACATGATACGAGAGTTACGGAAATAAGTTAATAACCCCTTCATTGCACCCGTTATATCACACTCAGGGAACACGTCGTGAACTAACTGAATGGATGGGTATAGTGACGAGTAGTCAAGCTTAAGAACGTCCTTAGAGTACCCTACTTTAAGTAATCGTGAAAGACCACCAACAAAGTTTCTTCTTTCTTCTTTCTTGGGGATTGCCAAACCATATTTGTATGACCAAGCCAACATTACCATTTTCCATAATGTTGCGGTACCCATTGTGGATGCTCTCTCATAAGTTGTTGGAACCAAAGATGCTAATAGAAAAGTTGCTTGGTTGAACTCGTCATCCACAATCAACGTCTCCTCAAGGTCATCGTCAAGATAACGCTCAACGATATCGTCCCCTGTTGTTTTAAGGTATATATCTCCTCGTCTCACACATATCTCATCTACCTTTGAATCAATACCGACTTTTTTGTATTTACCATTTTCGGTGTTCAACCAATACTCATCCTTTTCCGCATACATTGGACCGATACTTGTGTGGTCAATGTAGATACGATCGGGTGCTTCGGCATCAATATATTTGGTAATATACTTTAATCCCGCCTCTTTAATATTTGAATTGATTGCTTGTGATCTACGAACTGAGTGAATAATATCAATTACGTTATAACCCCACATTTGAACTTGGTTAAATCTCTCAACCTCGTTTGCTAACTTTAACATTGATTCTTTCTGTGAGATTGTTTTCTTGGCGTTCATTGATATTGCAATCTTCTTAATATCTAAATTTAACGCCTTACATCTTTCAAAGATCCAAAACCAGTCAAAGTTTGCCGAGTTATATCCTGCGATGATAGATGGTTTAAGTTGGTCTATTGTTCTGAAGAATTCCACAATACCCGCTCGTTCCTCATCCTCATTTGAACACTCAATAACTTTTTGGAACCCTTTATTTGTTTTCATCCCAATCATGAATATACGACCATCCTTTGGTTCTAATGCGGTCGTCTCAAGGTCAAATACAAATCTTGTGATGTCATTATATTCTTCAAATCCTTTGAACAATCGTTTCTCTTTTGAGATGAGGTATTGTTCCACAGGTGATACCATTAGGATTTTATCTTTTGTCTTTTCTCCCCACGGATCAATTCCTCCATCACGGAAAAATTGAATTAACGAACGATAACCTTTGATTGATTTAACCATAAAAGTTAAACCATTCTCTAATCGTTCATTACCATCTGTTCGGAGTTTTTCTATTAGGATACCGTATTTACCCATGGCTTGTTTCTGTAACGCCTTGGATCCTTCGTAAAAGTTAAGACCACGTAGATCACCAACCCAAGCAAACGCAATGAGTGAATCTTGTTGAATAACTTTACCCTTTCCCGGTACTTCTTTAATTTTGAAAATGTGGTCTGATATATAATCAAACTCTACGGAAACAATATGCTCCTCTGAATCGTTCCCTTCTAGGAAACTTTTAATTTCTTCTTGTGTTATCATAATACTTTTTGAGTTGGTTCATTGGCTTTCGTGTATAACGAAATTTACCTTACACTCATAAGTATATCATAAAATTATTTTGATGTCAACCTTGAAATGTTGTAGTTGTTGTGATTGGTATAAACGTTGTAGTTGTTGTAGTTGGTATTATTGTTGTAGTCGTTGTAGTTGTCGGTGTCGGTGTTGGCGGACAACAAGGTCTACAAGAAGGACAAGGAGTTGTGGTTGTTGTGGTTGTCGTTGGAATACTTACACAACAAGGGAAACTAACAACATAACAAGATTCATACGGAAGATCGTCCGCAATAAAACTTTCCTGTACGTTTATATATAGTTTTTCTCTAATTGGTAAAATTAATGTACCATCTGAATTTCTTAATAAGAACTGACCTTCATATCTACCAACCTTTCTTGTGTCGTTTGGTGTAAATTGATAATACACATAGTATTCGTATTCTGCATTTGGGTCTAATAATTTCTTCTCAACAAACCCCGCAGGTCTTGTAACGATTCGTGGAATTCCTGTTTCAGTATCTACCATAGAAAAGAAGATAGAAGCCTCCTCAATCATTTCCATCATCTTGTTATAATCACTTCTACCGTCCTTAACGACTTGCATCTTTAAAACGGGCAACGTAGCATTTTTCTTAATGTAAAATTCCATTTATTGTTTTTACAATAAATATTGCAATTAACATTCTTTTCTTAATTTACCATCATAAAAATCAAATCTGTTATGATTTGTTGGGGTTGCAAGTAAAACAGATCCTTTTATTTTACCTTTAACCATTTCCTGATAACAATGGGACATAAGAGTTTGTTCGTAAGGCATACTAAATTTTGTTTTAAGATAACATTTGTAATTACCTTCTTTTGACATTACTATTGGCCAATTACACAAATAAATCTCACCTGTGGCATATGGTATACCATTATAAGATTTAATATATTTGAATTCTAAATTAGGTGAGTTAGGGTCTAAACCATGTTCAGGCAATCTTGGGTTGTTTACCCAATGAGATTCCCTAAAAGATTGAGGAACATTATACCAAGACCATTGTTTAATATGACTACCATAAAATTCAGTAAAATTTAATTTTAAAAAGTCAAAGTTTTCTTCTTTAATAATTTTTAAAGTGTTATCAAAAATATTTTTAATTTTTCTAATAAAACCATTCTTACAAGTTACGTCTGAACCATCATAAAAGAACATATCGTCCTCAAAGAAATAATAATGACTTAAATTATTTTGATCATTAAAATGTTCGGCAATAAATTGTCTACCACCCGTAATACCTATATTATCTTTTTTAATGTGTTCAAACCCATATTGTTCACATAAATCATTATACCTTTGAGTTGTTGATAAATCAGTTGAATTATTAAGTAAGTATTTTTTAGTCTTAGTTATGAATGATGGATCGTATGATAACATAGACTCAATAAGAGTTTCAAATTGTTTTGGTGAATTAAATGTTATAACATATAAACCAATATCACTACCAACATCATTAATTTTAATCTTGGTTTCAAAATTAATTGGTTTGTCAAATTTCTTTAGGTTTTCAAAAAATGGCCACACTAACCCATTACCTTCAATCTCAAATCTATGGATTAAATCATGGTATTTGTGACACATGATTGTGAATAAACATTCGTCGGCGCCCATTAAATTATCATTCAACGTTGACTCCATAACTCCATAATATAATGTATTCATATTATGGATTGTATTTTTATGTCCACCAAAGAAACCACCTCTTGCAACATAATTTACATAATCAGTATTACAATACTTTGCCATTTGTTTTCTCTCAAACCCATGAATCTCATCGTTATATTCATAAGGATATGTTATATGAACATATTCTTTATCTAAAGACAACATATAGTTTTCTAAATTATCTAATACTTTGTCCTTTACAAAATACCCTGAATTAACTGTGTTTGTTAAACCACCATCAACCCAAAAAAGATATTCGGAATTAAATGGATTAACAATTGCGGAATCATTTAACATGAACATCTTGGTAAACATCATCGGGTTGTAATATTCTAATCTTGCTTGGGGGGAATCACCTAACCAACCAGCAAAATTTTTCCAACTGTCTGTGTTTCTTATTTCTTGTATTTTATCAAAGAATGGATTCCAAGTTTTAAAATCCTCCAAGTTTTTAATAAATATTTTTGTTGGTTTATCACCACGTATCCTTAATACTTCATCTTCTAAATCTTTAGGTATCCAAATACACATTTGAACATCTGTTTCCAAAAATTCAAAGAATCTATTTTTATAATAATCAAAGTCTCTTTTCGCCCATCCTTCAAGATTACCTCTACCCATATCCCAAAGACCGGTAACTAATGTTATATTTCCATTCATATTATTTAATTTTTTTATAATTTTAATTTTGCATGGGTACCTTCACTAAAAACCACACGATATGGTTCACCATCAATGTTTATATTAATTAATAAAAATTTTCTATGATTATATGCCGGATCACCAAATATTGTGTTATCCACATTAATCATAATCTCATTGTTTGTTAAATGTTGTTTTACTTTTTCCGTAACATCTGATTGGAGTAATGGAATGTCATTAGGATATCCCTCATCTAATTGAATACCAAGTGTGCCGTAAAATGCCGAATCAATAGTAACAATCCTTTCTTTTAATTCATTATTTTTATAAATGTAAGTAGGTAAATTAGAAAAATATGGGTTAAAATTAAATTTATAATACTCATAACTATTGTGATCCCTACCTTTATTTAACCAAGCCTCAAAGTACCATCTGTCACCAAAAACAGGTTCTGAATTTTCTCTTACAAATGATAAATTAGACCACCAAAAGTTACCCCAAAACCAACCACCATTACAAGTGACTCCGCAACTATCATGAGTTTCTAATTTTGATAAACAATCTTTGAAGTCATCAATTAAATAATATTCTAACATCTCTCTCCAGTAAGATATGCCACTTACTTTCCATTGGTTTATTTCTTTTGTGTTTAAATTGGTATAATTGTTTGATACTCCTTTTGAATGGAAATAAAAAACTTGTCCGTTATAGGTTTGAGATAAGTCCCAAATTTTTTTAATTGCCCAATACTCATAACTATTTCTATGAGTTTTAAACATATTAACTTTATCCATCCCATCAAAGATTTGATCAATACCATTATACTGTTGATTAACATCAATACAAGTAACTTCCATAATGTCACACCAATCGTATAAGCCAGATTCTTTTAATCTTTTAATTTGAGAATTAACAATATCTAAATAATTACCCACACAATAAATGTGATACACAATGGCATTTATGTTTTCTCTTTTTACGGTATCAACATAATTAAATTTCTTTTTATATATGTTGTCAATACTTCTGTTTGGAAGTGACCCATACGCAAATGCGTGAAATATAAACCTTTCTTCATTGTACTCCCTTGCATTAAAATCATTATTTTTAATAATTTTAAATTGTTCTGGTGATTTTAATCTTTGGTGTAGTAAACCAATACAAGTTTGGTCGTGCCATAACCCTTGTTTATAATTTGGAAATTCTTCACATATGTCCCACCAATCTTTTATAAATTCTTTTGAGAATTGATTGTTCTTTAATAACATAACACCGGCATTAACCAATGATGGTCCGTGATCTTCTGTCATTAATATACTAAAATCATTTGTAATGAACTCCTCTATTTTTCTATTGTTATTACAAAATATGGCATCAATATCCATAAATAAAACGTAATCACAATCGGGGTGATTTAAAAATACTTCTTCTATTAAAAATGGTTTATACCAAGTCCAAGAACGAGATCCAATTTTATTCTTTATTTTGTCCCCATCACGTTCCACAAAATATTCGTAACCATTATCATTACAATATTTTTGATTTATTTCTTCAGAGAATTTACCATAAGAAACATTTGATGTATAAAATTGAGCAACAACTATCTTCATATTATAAATTACCTGTTAATCTATCACACCACCCTTTTGATACTGAGTGAGGCCATACAACCCAATAGGTTGGTTTATCAGTGGCATTAAATTCTCTCCATATCTTACAATAACCATCAGGGTCGTTTTTCATTCTATTGATCTCGTCAACTCCGGCATCTAATCTATATAGAGTTTCATCCTTTGAGTTATGGAACGCCACAACCCAAAAATCATAATCTGTTTCAGGGACACTACCATAATGAACGTCAATACAATGTTTGAATATTGAAGAGAATGATCCTTTCCACTCTTCCTCAGAACTATATGTGTATGGGTTTGGTGGGTATTTTTTATCTAATGTGTATTGTTGAACTGCTCTTTTTGAGAATAAAACTCCTGCATATTTTTCATAATCTTGAATTGTTCTTTCAGTACCTAAACCATAGATACCAAAATCACTATCAGGGGTTTCACCATCAACACCTAATAATTGTCTATTCTTTTGGTGACATCTTTCATTTCTTTTACCCCATTCTTTATCATCATCCCATTGTTTTGTTCTACCCTTACGAGTGTATTCGTGCCAAATAACAGTTTTATGTGGGTGAAATAAATCATAACCATGTGTATATGCTCTAACCGCAATTGAGATTTCTTCTCCGTGAAAATAAAACTCAGGATCATGTTGTACCTCAGTAGAGAATTGACCTAAAGTAAAACAGAAGTG
>Ga0164292_10003144_pt1 | contig 13481 bp, 12 predicted proteins | sample GEODES117metaG_FD_111486 | JGI IMG/M metagenome (GOLD analysis project Ga0164292, IMG submission 111486) | Eutrophic lake water microbial communities from Lake Mendota, Wisconsin, USA - GEODES117 metaG | ecosystem: Environmental > Aquatic > Freshwater > Lake | place: USA: Lake Mendota... | reverse complement strand
CCACTAAAGCCAAAGAAAAGCTGGGCTGGGTACCGGAGATTACGCTCGATCAAATGATTGTAGAGATGGTGGGTAACGACCTGAATCAAGCGAAGCAACATGCTTTACTTAAAAAGCACGGCTACTCTGTAGCAGTGGGTAAAGAGAATTAAGCCAATACAAAAAATCAAACTTAATAGCAAAAGAAAAGTGCAAAGATAAGATGGCTGCTAATTTGAATTCCAAAATCTACGTTGCCGGTCATCGCGGCATGGTGGGCTCAGCCATCGTGCGCAATTTAAATGCCAAGGGGTTTACCAATATCATCACCCGTACACATTCGGAACTGGATCTCACCAATCAGGCAGCCGTAAAAGATTTCTTCGAGACAGAAAAGCCCGATCAAGTGTATTTAGCGGCAGCAAAAGTTGGCGGCATTTACGCCAACAACACCTTCCCAGCAGAGTTCATTTATCAAAACCTGATGATGGAGGCGAACATCATCCATCAGGCCTTTGTCCATGGCGTGAAAAAACTCTTGTTTTTAGGTTCAAGCTGCATTTACCCCAAGCTCGCTCCCCAACCCATGAGCGAAGATGCCTTACTGACTGGTAAGCTTGAATCTACTAATGAGCCTTATGCCATTGCCAAGATTGCCGGCATTAAGCTCTGCGAGAGTTATAACCGTCAGCATGGACAAAGTCATGGCCTTGATTACCGCTCGGTGATGCCAACGAATTTATATGGCCCTGGCGACAATTACCATCCAGAAAATAGCCATGTGATTCCAGCGCTCATTAGACGCTTTCATGAGGCGAAAGTGAGTAATGCCCCTGAGGTAGTGATTTGGGGTACAGGAACGCCCAGAAGGGAATTTCTATATGTAGATGATATGGCAGCTGCTTCGGTATTTGTGATGGAGTTAGATAAAAAAACTTACGATCAGCAGACCGAGCCAATGCAAAGCCATATCAATGTCGGCTTTGGTAGTGACGTCACCATCAACGAATTAGCTCATGCGGTAGCAAGTGCAACTGGATATCAAGGCGGTATTAGCTTTGATCCCAGTAAGCCCGATGGTTCGCCGCGTAAGTGGATGGATTCGGGGAGACTTAATAAGTTGGGGTGGAGCGCCAGAACTGATTTAGTAAGAGGGCTTGGATTGGCATATGCGGACTTTTGTGCCCAGTTATGATCCTTTAATGATTTCCATGTTGAATTTGCTGCCATTAGGCGCTTTTCGTGCCGACATTAGTCATCACCTTTTCTTGTTAAAAATTTGAGTCCTAGCATGCTAGCCTCCCAGTCAAATAATCTTTCAAGAAAAAATCTTGAATGGGTCATTCTGATTTTTAAGCAGTTTTCTACTAGGCATTTGGGCAGTTAAAGAAACCATTGCTTTACGCAATATCCTGTTGGTAGCATGAACTTTTTTATCAATTTATTTCATTTCCCAAGATTTCAAGTGCAGTGATTTAAAGGAGCGGTGTGATTTTTGGCGAGCACTGCCAATATTTCTCTTGGGGCTTACTTTTGTGTGGGCTTTAGAACGTCACTTATTTTTTTCCAATCGATCCGGCTCAGCAATTCAATGAATTAAAAAGCACGTGACTGAGGGCGCTCATGGCAACGATTGTGGGTTTTGCTACCGGCCTAGCACTAAGAAATTTTCCCAACCGCCTCAATTTACTATGGCTCGGTATTTTTATCGCATTCATCGTGTTCTTTTACCAATATATTCCGGGCGCATTAGCGCAGCAAAAAATCTTGGTGTCAAACCACGACTATTATTTATTTCACCATAAAATCAACACAGTGATGATGGGCATAATTCTATTGGCTGGAATCGACGGGGTTTTGTTTGATCACCTTCGCTCAATAGGGTTTCGGTGGAGCTATTTTCGACTTTCTTGCTTACTCTATTGGCCAATCGGATCGGTAATGCTTTTATGGTTATTTGTATATATCGTAAATGCTCGAAACAGAATTGGGCTATCCACCATCTTGTATAGCTTTTGGTTTTTGTTTACCTTTATCATCTTGACTAAAAGCCAAATCCAGTCACCAAACCAAAAAAATCTGGTTCGTTTTTCTATTTGCTGCATCAGGATTGTCGATTATTCGGTACTTTGCAGTTTTACAAACAAAAGTCAACCAAGGATGGGCCAGCCTCATTAGCGATGCAAAAATTTCAGTACAAATTGATCGCTATCCTAATTGGCAAAACCTAGCCCAGCTAGGTTATCCAAAAAGAGAGGATTAGCAGACTTTTACCCTAAATGCCTACGAGAGAGTTGCGTGGGCAACCGCTGGCTCAAGGCCCGTCGGGTATTGCGACACAGAGTGGTTGGGATGAATTGGGGCTAGCCTTAGGGGTTCCAATGCTGACATTGATTTTTTGCTCTCTCCTGCTATCTTTTTTGAATGCGATTCGTGGTGCCTATACAGCAAAAATGACAATTCTTGGATTCATTGCCCCAATCATCTCTTTATATACCGTTGGCGAGGTTGCAATCGATCACGGGCTCGAAATACTTTTCTTTTTCTTAGCTCAAATTCCTTCATTAATGCTTACAATGTCCCTTCAAACTACTGATGAAAAAACTAATTTTGAAAAAGTACTTGCTTTATAATTAAATTTAGCAAGCCCTCAAATTTAAAACATTAATTAGATTTAGCTTTAATAAATTTTCATATTTCTTTTGTTATGATTTAATTAGATAAATTAATTTAAATGACTCAAAATAATCCACAAAGCAATACGCCTTTGAATCAGGGGGATGAAATCTCCTTACTAGATCTTATGCTTTTCCTTAGGCGATTCTGGATAATCATCTCTATCACGGGATTCATTGGCCTTGTTGTATCGTTAACCTATGTTTTAAAAACTCCAAAGCAGTACGAAGCTATCGCTCAGATTCAGATAGCGCAGATTAGGACTGCTACTAATATTAACTCTAATCCAATGGGTATCAATATCGAAGAGCCGGGTTTGCTAATAGCACGCATTTCGATTCCTACCGCCTTTACTCCCTCAACGATAACTGCATGCGGCTTAGATGGCAGAGATAATGCAGCTAGTATTTTGGTTAAATCAATGAAGTTAAGTCAGCCCAAGGGGGCGCCAGGGGTAGTAGAAATTAAAATAATAGGTAGTAATCCAGATACTTTGCGGGAGTGTGCCAATGCGATCTTTGGGTTGGTGAAAACATTTCAGGATCAGCTCGTTGCCCCCTATATTGCAGAAGCCAATATAAAATTAACGAATAATCAAACACGACTAGTCAGCGCTAAGGATTTTATTCTGAAAGCAGATAAATCAGGATCAGCGATTGGCTCGGCATACCTTTCTAATCGTGATGAGATTCGCTACTTGCTCGATGAAATTGCCACATTACAATATATTATTGCAAGCAATACTAGTAGAGAAACCCGTTTAGTGGCTCCCATTTACGTTGGCGATCTTCCAATTTCGCCTAAAAAACAAGTCACGTTATCTGTAGGCTTATTGGGGGGGATCTTTTTGGGCCTTTTGCTCGCATTACTTTATCAGATCGTCTGTAAGTTTAAGGCTCAACAAATAATCTAGAAGATACTTTAAAAAATTAATTTAAATACGGCAAATTAAGCTAGTTTTTTTATAGCAACTAATGTGCTTTTAATTAATCAAAACTGCTTAAAAGTTTTATTACATCGGCTATGATCCACACTTTATCATGAGTCCAGTCGCATCTCATAAAGAGACAATCTTTATACTGCCTTAGTTGTAAACGAGTTTCTTTTTTTAGTTGGCTAGATTCGGATTAAGGTCAGTAAGCCCAGTCTCTTCAGTGAAAGTCGGTTGGCTTTACTTTAGATAAGCTGACCTCCTTAGAATTTTCTGCGATCAATATTTCGCAGAATGGTGCCGTGACTCAGTTTCGAAACGTTTGACTTAGATCAATTAGATAAAATTTATAATGCCCTTCAATAATAAGTTAAGAAAAAATATTGCATCAAATATCCTGAGATCTTTAATCGGGGGTGTAATTCTATTTGCAATATTTCGATATTTAAATCTAACGCTCGGAATAGATGATTTCGGCATATGGACAACAGTTATAGCAATCTCAACATTATTGCGTCTTGCTAGTCTTGGGTTAGCCCAAGCTCTATTAAGACAGATTTCAATAAATTTGATTTCCGGAAAGAAGAAATTAGCAATAATTTATATAGAGACAACATTAACCACAGTACTACTAATATATCTCGTTTGCTTTCCGCTGCTAAAAATAGGAATTGATTTCGGCATTGATCGCACATTCACTGGTGATGATAAGGAAAAAGCAATTTCAATCGCACTACTCACCATATATTTAGTAATAATTTCAGAAATAGGAATAGTTTTTCATTCAATTATCGAGGGATATCAGCGCATGGAGATTAACGCCCTGATAAGCATATTGGGACAGCTAACCATGCTAATATGCGTGCTAGTATTTGTTCCAGAGCATGGTTTAAAGGGTGTCTTATTTGCGCAAATAGCTCAAGTAATTTTTATATTAGTCTTTTCATGGCTATGGATAAAAAAACAATTACCTGAATTAGCATTAATCCCAAAAAAAATGAGTATAAAAATACTCAAATCAATGCTTGGCTATGGCAGTAATATTTCACTAATAAATGCCTGCGCGTTCTTGATGGACCCAGTAACTAAAATATTCTTGACAAAAATGGGAGGGCCATCATTATCAGCATATTTTGAGTTAGCTAGTCAATTTATTCAAAGATTTAGAGGTATTCTTCTTACAGCAAATTCTGCAGTTATACCCAAAATAGCAGAATTAACAAAATATAATCAAGACAGTATAAAAGAGATTTATACCGAAAATTTAAAAATAGCACTAATACTCTCAATGGCAGCCTATTCAGTTCTATTAGCCTCCTGTGATCTTTTATCTATACTAATGTTCAAGGATATAAAGCCAACATTTATAAATATGTTCACTATATTAACTATTGGTTGGTTAATAAATGTTCTAGCAGCATCAGCTTATTTTTCGAACCTTGGCACTGGAAAAATTGGCATTAATTCAATTTCGCAAATTATTATGGGAATATTAAATCTAATACTTTGCTTCTTCTTTGGGAATGAGTTGAATGGAATGGGAGTAACAGCTTCTTATGCAGCAGCAGTTGCTTTATCAAGTGTAAGTTTATATATTTATTATCAAAAAAATATGAATATTCCCTGGAGTATTTTCATAAACTATAAAGAAATAAGATTATTTTCTTATTTAATAATTACATTTATATTAAGTTTAATGGCAAATTATTTTTTTAATGATGCTGATATTATTTATAAGGTATTAAAATTTTCGGTTATTTCTTTAATAGAATTATTAATCATTTATAATTTTTACCTTTTCTATAAAATAAACAAATATTATAAGCATTTCTAAAATGAAACATCTAAAGTATAAGATAAAAAATAAAATTGCAATTTATTTTGGCCTTAAAAAGACATTGTTAACAGAAGTAAGGCCCTCAAGCTATCCTTTTATATCAGGAGACACCTTTAGATCAATAGCGGATTTTTTAATAGAGAATGATAATGATCTAAAAAAATTTAGAAGCCAAGATTTTAAAAATGCAAATGTCAAAATAGTATTTATATCAGCAGGATTCATAAGCAAGATAAAAGAAGATAACTTATTACGGGCTTTTAATGATCACAATTATTTAGATAAAGCTTTAATAATTCATAATGGTGATTATTTGCCAAGCATCTACTTTTTAAGTGAATTAGGAAAGAAGTTTTCAAAAATATTTTGCGTAAATAGTATTATAGAGAAAGATAATATATATCCTATACCCATAGGTTTGGAAAATTTACACTATATTAAAAATGGTATTACGTCAAAGTATTCTAAATATAAAAATTTAGACAACCAAGAAAAATTAATAAAAACCAATTTAGTTTTTTCTAGCTTTAATATTGAAACAAATAGGAATAAAAGAAGAAGTATATCTAACGAAATTAAATGCTCTAGATTTCAATTAGAAAATCATCAAATTCCTCACGATCAATATTTAGATAAACTATCAAAGTCTTATTTTTGTATATCACCGCCAGGCAATGGCTTTGATTGTCATAGAACATGGGAGGCAATTTATCTTGGGGCGATTCCTGTTATTCTAAAAGGATATTTGGCTGATAGTCTGGTAAAAAACTTACCAATATTAGAGGTTGAGAATTACAAAGACTTTCTATCAAAAAATGACGATGAATTATTAAATATATATAAAACTATAAAAAATAATAGATCAAAAGAAATGGCTCTCTTCTATTATTGGGAAAATTTAATATTTAAAAAAGATATATGCAAATAAGTAATAATAAAAGCAATATTTTTATATTGGCAATAGCGATTATTTATCTTTTAGACCAAAGAATTAATTCTGTATTTAATGTTAATGGAATAGGCTTTATTGTAATACTATTGATTTTGTTTTTTTTAAATAAAATTTATTTAAATAAAAATTATGTAATTTATATAATAATTGCAATAATTTATATTATTCTATCTTTAATATTTTCTCCATGTAATTTAACAGTTAAAACTTATTTATCAATTATTTTATTACCTTTTCTTATTATTTTCATAATTGGGGGTTATTTAAATATTATTTTTGATAAATATATATCAAATTTCATAATGATAGCTATATCATTATCGTTAATAATAAGTGCTGGACTTGATAAATTATTTTTTTTAGATCGTATTGCTCGATTTTATTATGAGTATTCTCATGTAGCCCTTTATATAATGCCAATTATTATGTATAGACTACTTTGTAATTATAAAGATAAAATAGCATGGCTTTCAATTCTCACAATATCAATTTTTTCATTTTCTACGACTTTCATTATTGGATTACTGTGTTCATTATTTTTTATTATCAAGATTTATAAATTAAAAATATTTCCACTGCTATTAATTTTGCCATTAATTATATTCGGTTATTTATATTATGATCATGTATTCGACAGATTATTAGGTTTGTTCCATACATCAGATTCGTTTGAAACTAATTTATCAAGTCTTGTATGGCTTAATGGTTTTTCTATGGCCAATACGTATGCTATTAATACAAATGGATTGGGTATTGGTTTTAATCAAATGGGTTGCAATAATACTGGTAATATTGGAATATATTCTGCTTTAATTGCATCTGGAAATAATGGGATAGTTTTAAATTTTGAAGATGGATCTTTTGCTTTTTCAAAAATTGTGTCTGAATTGGGTTTTCTTGGCTATTTTCTTACCGGTGCTTTAACATTTTATTCCTTAAATGTGTTTTATAGAGCCTTCAAAGAAAAAGAATTAAAAAAAATAAATTTTTTAATTCTTGCTGGGGCAATATCTACTTTAATTTGTTTGTATGTAAGATCTGCAGGATATTATCAATTGCATTTTATAATTGCGCTATCTATGTTGCTGAGTCAGAGGAAATTTTTAAGGTAGTTAAGGAATTAGAGATTCTTTAATATACCAATCATCGAATTGTGAAATAGAACTCAAAATTCTTTTGTATCCTTTGCTTTCAAGAAGAGTATTGATTTTGGTGCGCATCGGCGTGTAGTTATGCTCGCAAGTAATAATTCTAAATTCATATGATGAAAAATCAAAGTCTTCCAGAATATCATATTCGCTGCCTTCGGTATCTAATGATAAGTAGTCAATTATCTTAGGTGCGTTGTATTTTTGAAGCAAATCAAACAAAGAAATTGTACGAACTTGGTATGCCTCCCCTTTTTTTCTGGTTGCTCCATGACCATCATTAGAAGAAAATTTTAATAGAGTTGATAGCTCAGGTATAGAGACTTCATTAAAGTCAAGCATAGATCCAGTATTTTTCCAGACACATGAAAACTCTAAATCTGTTTTTCTGTTTTCCTTTAATTTGTTATGCCAGCATTTTGCAGGTTCAGCCAATATTCCAGCCCAGTTAAATTGTTTTTCCAGGAGATAAGTATTAGAGGCTAGTAGACCATCAGCTGCACCAAATTCTACAAAATATCCATTTTTCTTAAAATTTAATTGGGCTAAAACAAATAAATCTTGGTTTAGTTGGGATTCAGACTTATTAAGTAATTCAAGAATTTGTGAGACGCTCTTAATCGGTATTGTTTTTAAAAAATCAAGATCTCGCTTAGCGTTAATATTCTCATGCATTAATTGAATTGTTGTGTATTTAACAATTCCTAAGTTAAAATACTTGAAGAGAGATCTTAATATATTTTTCATGTTAATTATTTGTTTTAATTTTTCTTTCATTTTATATGTAATTTAAAAAATTTAATCTTTTTTATGAATTTTTCGATTTGTTTTTTGATTGAAGGGCCAATTAATTCTGCCGCCTACTTTAGGGCTATTGGCATGTCAACATCAATTGTTAAACTTGGTTTCGAAGTCTCAATTATATGCGATGATAGAATCGAGAACATTGAGAAAATAGCGGAATTAAAGATTGCTGGTATCAAGGTGCTTTCTTATTGCGCCCGCCCAAGAATAAAAAGCATATTTCAGCTTAGAAAAGTTTTAAATAATCACAAGCCAGATTGGGTGGTTCAATTAAACCCAACGTCCAAAGGTTTACTTGGCTTGGTCTTCACCCGCCACAAAGTGATTGGAGAGTGGGACGAACCTAGAATATTAGCTCCTCAAGGTTTGTTAAAAAAGTTATTTTCACATGTGCTACATTTTTGGTTAAAGAGTCGATCAAAAATTCACATTTCTTGTTCAAGAGCCTTTCTTGAGCATCTTCCCAAGGGAAAGTATATTCCTCATGGACAGTATGTAGATAATAAAAATTACAGAAAAAATAATTCAAATGAAGATTATTTCGTATATTTAGGAAATTTTTTTCCACTTTTTGACCATGATTTGCTGATAAGTGGATTGGAATCCGCTGCTCAAAGAGGGTTTAAACCAAAAATTATTATGATAGGTGGGGGACCAGATTTAGAGGTATGGAGATCACTTTGTATCAAAAATAATCTATTGAACATCACATTTATGGGTTATTGCAAGATTGAAGAGTGGATGCCTTTGCTAATTGGAGCAAAGGCCCTTTTGTTTCCTATGAGGGATACGCCCCTTAACCGATGCCGATGTTCTTCAAAAATTTTCGCTTACTTAGCCTCTGGAAAACCAGTAGTGGCTCATAAAGTTGGAGAAGTTGCCGAACTACTTGATTCTGTTGCTTATCTGGCTAAACCTGGTGAAGATTTAATAGGGTTACTTGAAAAAAAGATTTATCAGTCCATCGAGGTTGCAAAACCAAGCAAGAATATATCCTATGATTATCTGTCAAAAATATTTATTGATGAAATAAATAGATCAAATTTATAACTGTTGAAAGTGTAAGTATGCATAATTTAAACAATATTCTTGTTACTGGATCAAGTGGATTGATTGGCGGTGAAGTTGTTTCATTTTTATCGGAGCGTTGTAAATCAATTCATGGCATAGACAATAACCAGCGCGAGATATTTTTTGGAGCGCAGGGAAGTACCCGCTGGAATCAGGAGCGTCTTTTAAAAAAATATCCAAATTTTATTCATCATGAGTTAGATATTCGAAATCGTCAAGGTATTTATGAGTTAATGAATGGCATTAAGCCTGATGTTATTGTTCATGCTGCAGCTCAGCCATCACATGATCGTGCAGCTGACATCCCTTTTGATGATTTTGATACTAACGCTGTAGGAACGTTGAATCTCCTAGAGGCAGCTAGAAAGGCATGTCCCAAAACAATTTTTATTTACCTTTCAACTAATAAAGTTTACGGGGATGCTCCAAACAATTTACAGCTAATTGAAGAAGATACACGATATGAATATTTAGATAGCTCCTTTCAACACGGTTTAGCAGAAGATTTCAGAATTGATCAGTCAAAACACTCCCTCTTTGGAGCCTCAAAGCTTGCTGCAGATGTAATGGTGCAAGAATACGGTCGTTACTTTGGAATGAAATCCTGTGTATTGCGTGGTGGATGTTTAACTGGTCCAGGGCATAGTGGAGTTGAATTGCATGGTTTTTTAAGTTACCTCATTAAGTGTAATTTGGAGGGGATGCAATACTCAGTATTTGGATATAAAGGTAAGCAAGTGCGCGACAACATACACTCCTATGATGTAGCTCAATTTATATGGGAATTTATAAAATCCCCACGCATTGCTGAGGTTTATAACTTGGGTGGTGGAAAGGAAAATAGCATTTCAATCCTAGAGGCTTTTGAGCGCATAGAATCTATTAGCGGAAAAGCAATGAAATGGCAATACATAGATCAGGCTCGCAGCGGTGATCATATTGTTTATTATAGCAATCTTGAAAAGATAAAAAAACATTACCCTAGTTGGGAAATAACAAAAAATCTTGATTTAATTTTTAAAGAAATCTACGAGGCATGGCAAAATAGAAAAATAGCAAAACTTGTTGAGATGTAGTGGGATTAAACTAAACAGTCGGACTTCTATAATTATGCGAATAAATGTTGGTTGTGGTTCAGAGCCTATAACCGGATGGGTTAATTTTGATAATTCTCTAAGCGTGAGATTTTTTAAATATTATTTATTTGCTCGCTTTCTTCACTGGATTGGTGTTATCAATAATGAACAGATGCACTTTATTGCAGTGGGCAAAGCAAGAGAGATTAAATGGGCAGATGCAAGAAAACTTCCTATTTCGGACGGGTCTGTAGAAATTATTTATAGCTCTCATATGTTGGAGCACTTAGATAGGAAGGATGCAATACTCTTTCTTGCTGAGGCAAAAAGAGTATTGCGGGTGGGCGGAGTGATTAGGTTATGCATGCCCGATATTAGATTATTGGTTGATGATTATCTAGAAAAAAAAGATGCAGATGAATTTGTTCGGAGGACGCTTATGTGTATTCCACGTCCCCGCACTTTTTCTGAGAAAGTGTTGATATCAATTGTTGGACCCAGACACCATCAATGGATGTATGACGGAAAGTCTATGTGTATTCTGTTGGAATCCTGTGGTTTTTCTGAGTCAAAGATATTAGCCCCTGGAACAACAACAACTTCTGCGTCTAAAGGCCTAGATTTATTTCAGCACTCTGATCATTCTTTTTATATAGAAGCCGTAAAAAAATTATAGGAAATGCTATATTGTCCCCCCCAAGAAAATAATGCATCACAAGCCTATAAGATCGGCTTTAACAAATAGAAAATATGAGTAAAAATATATATTTGATTCAGGTTAATTAACGTCTCTTTTTACTAGCCCTCTGCCTTAGGGTTGTATTAAGGTGAAGTGGCATAAACTGACCTAGAATTTTCAGGCCAAAAGCTTTAAGAGATGCTGGGATAAATCGGTTAAAGCTTTTGCAATAATAAAAAGTATTAAGTAATAGCTCAAATGAAAAAATGTTTGCATTAGCAGGCTTTAAGTGCGCCTCGGTATGGGCACCTATATCAGCACCAACTCCGATATAAAGTTTTGGCCATAGTTTTGAAGAAGCTGGATTAATTTATAATTCTTAATAACTCGAATATCATAATAAATCTTGTATCCTTTGCGGTGGAGTGCACGTGTATAGATCATAATATTAAATTTTTTTCACAGAATATGCATATTTAATTAATAATTAGCATGATGGATATACTATCTGTTTAAATTATCTGGATGGGTTATTAATAAGACTGAAGGTGTTACTTTAAAAAATGAAAATATTTGTTAATATGATAAGCCTTTTTGCAGGGGGCCCAAAAACAGTGGGCTTCGGGATTATTGAAGGCATTTGTCAAAATGTGAATCACGAGTGGGAAATATTAATACCCTCAGGAAGGGGGTATGAGGAATATATTAAATATAACAATTTGCATTTAAAAGAAAATATAAAAATAATATATGCAAAATACCCAAATATTATTTTCAAACCAATATTTAAATTTTATTATGATAATATTGTTACTGCCTTTTATTATTATTTTAAAAAAAATAAAATAGTTTTTATGACTGCTAATTTTGCCTCCTTTTTTATAAGGCCTAGTAAGCAGATATTACTTGAGCACAATGCTCTATATTTTGAGAAATACTCAAGTAAATTTGATAATAATAAATTTAAATTTTTCTTTGGAAAGGCGATGTTGAAATATTCACTTAGCCTCAAGCCGAAAATTGTTGTTCAATTGGATTGTATAAAAAATAAAATCATAGGGCTATACGATTATCCACCAGAGAGAATTAAGGTTGTTACTATGGTCCCCCCTCTAAAAAATAATATGTTGGATGTGGAAAGCGATATAGCAAGTATATTAAAAACAGTTTTAAATCAAGATCGCAAAATAAAGTTATTCTATCCTGCAAATTTTTATCCAGGTAAGAATCATAAAATATTGATCCCTCTTGCGGAACTAATTATGAAAAACAATGATGAGGTAGTAATTTTTATAACACTACCAAATAATTGTGAATTTATGAAAGAGGTAAGATTAAAACATTTAGAAAAAATAATAATTAACTTGGAATATATTGATAATAACCAAATTGATAAGATATATCAGTTGGTAGATTGTTTATTTTTTCCATCTTATGTGGAGTCCTATGGCATGCCTTATGTGGAGGCTATTAAAAATTCTATTCCAATAATAACTGCTGATTATGACTTTTCCAGAGAAATTTGTGGTAATGCAGCCATATTTTTTAAGCAAAATTGTATTGAGTCTTTGCATCAGGCGCTGCGTCAATTTACTGATACAGAATATTTTGGGCGCCTTAAAGTGGCTGTTAATAATGAAAAGTCAAGATTTGAGCATGATTGGGCAACAGTGATTAATGAAATTTTTCCAAGGCAACCATGGTACTAATAATCAAATACGCTGGAATTGGCGATTTGGTCATGGCATTGCCATCATATCTTTTCTTGTGTGAAAAGTATGGAGGAGAAAAAATTTATTGGATGGTAGATAAAAAGTTTAGTAATTTCATTGAAATATTTGTACCAAAAGAAAATATTATTTATCTTGATTTTGATGCACTTCATAAATCTTTTTTAAGCAAATTTTTACTTATCCTTTCGGTCAATTTTCTTATTTTTAAAGGAAATTTTAAGAAAGTTTATCTTCTCCACTCAAATATTGGTTATCGATTATTTCTCCTTACTAGTCCAAGGAAAAATAAAAACTACTGTTATAAATTTTTTGGTAGGCAGTATGTTGTTGGCGGGCGATATTCTGGCTTAAATTTTTTTAGTATGGTCACCGAGATTGATGGGCCTGACCTGCATCAATTTAATATCTATTTTAGTAAAATAAAATCATTAGTTAAAGATCTTGTTGATGCATATGATGGAATCTTTGCTAACACTATAAATTCGAAAATAAGATATGTAGTTTGTTCTCCGGGATATGGTGGCAACATTGGTGATCAATCTTCGGAACGTAGAAAACTTCCATTGGATCTATGGGAAGAGGTTGTTACAAAATG
>Ga0164292_10003143_pt1 | contig 13481 bp, 14 predicted proteins | sample GEODES117metaG_FD_111486 | JGI IMG/M metagenome (GOLD analysis project Ga0164292, IMG submission 111486) | Eutrophic lake water microbial communities from Lake Mendota, Wisconsin, USA - GEODES117 metaG | ecosystem: Environmental > Aquatic > Freshwater > Lake | place: USA: Lake Mendota... | reverse complement strand
TGGTATGCGCCTATCTTGCCATCCTGGACCGTACACCTGCCTAGCCTCTCCCAATCCTAGCATTGTAGAGAAGAGTATTACCAGTCTGCGTATGCATTCACTGATTGCCGACCTGTTAGGCTACGGCGAACAGTTTGCCATCAACATTCATGTGGGCGGAGTATATGAAGATAAAGCGGCTACAGCAAAACGATTTGTCGAGGTATACCAACAGTTGCCACCACTCCTGCAACGACGACTCACTCTAGAAAACGACGACAAAGCCTCTATGTGGAGCATACAGGAGTTGTACGATCTGGTCTACAAACACTGCGGTGTGAAACTGGTGCTAGACATTCACCATCACAAGTTTTGTCAAGGCGGCAATACCCTAGAGACTGCTGCCCAATTAGCGTTTTCTACTTGGACAGGATTTTCAGAAATTCCAAAAATACACTATTCCGAGTCCAGACCCAACTCACGACCACAAGCCCACTCTGACTATCTAAAAGAAAGTATTCCAGTATTGTGTGACCGTACCGAATACGATGTAATGATTGAAGCAAAATCCAAAGACCTAGCCCTAATACACTACAAGAAAGAGGTACTCAATGAACACTGAAACAAATAAAATTACAATTCCGTTTGGATATTCTTATTATCTTGATATGTACGACTGCAGAGAGGGAGCAGCCGATGACTTAGAACTCCACTATAGGTTCCTAGAACGAGTTGTGGACAAGATTGGAATGACTCGCATGTCACAGCCTGTTGTGATGCACGGTCCTACTAGGGATGGTGATGAAATCTATCCTGACAAGGCAGGAGTAAGTGGCTGGGTTCCCCTGATTGAGAGTGGTATTCAGATTCACTCTATGGAGCCTAAGCACTTCATTACTCTGGATGTGTATTCCTGCAACAAGTTTGACTCTGAAATTATTTACAATTACGCTAAAGAATGCTTTGGGTTTACCGACTCGGAACACAATTTCTTTGTGCGTGGCAGAAACTACGGAAACATCAAATGACTCTACCACATGAAGAAGTAAACAGTCTGAAAGAAACACGCAAGTTCTTGGTACAATTGATGTGTACCAAGCCTGCAGCACCAAAGTGGATTCGTCAACAAGCATCCGCTTTGCTTAAGCACTTTCCATGGGAGTATAACGGCGTAAATTTTATTCCTCAAGAAGAAATCGGATTTGAAGAAAAGACCTATGCCAAGGCAGACAAACGCTACGACGAGATGGTTCTGGAAACAGGAAAGAAAGTTATGAAGAAATACAAGAAAGCCCTGAAGAAACTAAAGGACTAAATACAGATCTTGAATGCGATTCGGGGGTTGTTCTTATTATGTGGGAAAAGCAGAGATGCATCCTATCAGTAAGAATTCACTGAAAGAGCAGCCCTCGAATCGCATTCACCAACACACCATGTCTAACCTATTCGATAATTTTGATGACATGGTTGATGCACCAAAAAAGACCTGCATTTATTGCAAGGAAGAAAAGTCTTGTCGTGAATTTCCCAAGCATATTCAACACAAAGACAGATTAGATACAAGATGTAGATCCTGTATAAAAACTCAAAGTCAGTTAAGAGCAGTGCTTCATAAACAAGCACCACCCAAGCCAGATGTGTGTGAGTGTTGCGGAAAACCAACTGCTAAGTTTTGTTTGGATCACGACCACAAAACACTAAAGATTAGAGGATGGCTGTGTGATCCGTGTAACACTGGTATTGGAAAACTTGGAGACACTTTAGAAGGAATTGAAAAAGCTTTAAATTATTTGAAAGCGCACAAACAAAAGGAGACCGAATAATGCAAATTAATAAAAAATTAGAATACCTAGCAGAACAAGCCAAGCTTCGATTAAGTTATCGAGCACAAGGATTATCAGAAGAACATATCGACCAGCTTCTTGCTGGTAAGGCAAAGGATCCTGTTCCTCCTGTGGACTCAAAAAATTTCTTCTGTACTTCACGCTACAATCAACCTCGTTATTACGACCTGTTGCCTAACGGAGACATTCTGCTATACGGCAAGAGCGAGTTTGTTCGTCAAGGAGAAGGCATGTTTGACTTTGAGGGTGGACCATTCATTATGGCTGGCGACCCCCTAATGTCGGACTCTGGTACTATTGGCGTTGTTGCAGATGTTGTGTTTCACGATGAAGGTCCTGAAGGGTTTACTTGTTGCCGCATTACTTTAAAATAATACATAATATACTATGCAAAATATTAAAGAAGAATTAAGACAAATGATTAAAGATAAAATCTTATCCACCATTATGGAAGGTAAGAAATCCGAGAAACCTGTTCACGCTCCTCGTGGTGCTTCTAAGCAAAGACCAAAGAGTTGGAACAAAGGCGTAAAGTCTGGTTCTGAAATGAAGAAGGAAAGAGAAGAAGGCAAGAAACAAGCTGCTGGAATGTACGAAGCGTCTGGTCCTTCTGATGGACAGATTCTTACTGATATTATTGAAAAGCGAGCAAAAGAACTAGCAGACAAGCCTAAATCTAGTCCACGTGGACCATCCGTGGATATCAAGGATTTAAAGGTTTCTGACCTACTTTCTCGCTATAAATCACTGATGATGAAAAATAAAAAAGCCTAAATAACTATGATCGGGCAAAGGATAGTGCCAGTGCGAACTGCGCTATTCATGCTAAAAAGGAACCGCTACCTTTCGACCATCGTAGTTCAAAAAGAGGCAGCAATGCCTCTTTTTGATTCTAGAGACAATTCACACAAACAAACCCCTCCCAAATCACTACTAACGTCTAGGAACGCTCCAGGATCAATCCTAGAGCCTCACAGGGCATGCTAGCCCCTAACACTAACAAGAAGAAAGCGACTTTATATTATGCGTATATACCTTAAATTTAAACGATGGATTGGCAAGAAGATGATTGACAAGGGATTTGACATTCTGCTCAGTATGGATGAGAAGGATTGGAACCCTAAAACCAACAAATACAGCGGTTCCATCAAACAGGTTAAATATGCCATAGGCTTCTGGATGACCACCTTGGGCATCAAGGCTGAAACCAAAGCCTTGGACAAGATGAATTGGCCTGGCTTCGAGGATAACAAGTACTTTGACAAGAACTTCTATATCAAGAAGCCTATACGAAAGCCACGGCGAAAGCCGTCGGAAGACTCAGACAACGAACCAATGCTTTGATTATTTAACGAATGAGTTGAGATAATTCAATAAAATATTATGACTGCTGGTTTCGTTCAGAGAAGAATTCATTTCGCTGAAATCTCGACCCTTAGAATCTCGTGGGGGGCGTGGGGTTGGCCTGGACACAGGACCAGTCCAATCGCCAGGCGATGCTGGCATACCGTGATGATTGGGCAGTGGACCCCTATTATCTCTTTGACTTCTGGGTGATGGTGATAGACTTGGTTTATTTGATTGTGGACTTGGTGGACCAACAAATGGTTCAGGTTCTTCGGTTCTCGGTGGCTCTATTGGTCCATCTTGATCATATGAATCATCTGAAGGAGTTGCTGTTGGTTCTTTTGGGGTTCTATATTGATCATATTGAACCAAACCTCCATCACCATACTTATACTTATCGATTCCAGTCCTTAATGGTGGCTCTATTGGTCCATCTTGCTCATTTAGTGTTCTTGAGTGGCTACCAAATGAATTCAGGTGACTGAGGAAATTCGTGAAATTGTTCATACAATTATCTATAATAACAAAGCTCCCACCGTCACAGGTGGGAGCTTTGCTTTGTAAAAACTTTAATTCGTTTTCTTTACTTTACTTGTTTAACTCGTTTGACTGGGGTTTTAGGATTAGTAATTTTCTTTATTTTTGTTAAAATCTTCTTAAGTTTAGATTTAACTTTGGTAAGAACTCGTTTAATTAGGGTTTTGAGCTTGGTTATCATACTGTATTTAGTAAACTTGTATTTTCTATAGATACCAGTGTATCCGATTGATTAAGGGTTAATCTATTCATTATTAGAGTATATTAGTTAACTATTAGGGGAAAAAACAAATGATCGACAAACTTCTTGGACTTCAAAATCAACTTCGCATGTACCACTGGCAGACCACCAGCTATTCTGAACACAAGGCTCTAGGCAAGGCTTACGAAGCCCTAGACGCATCTGTCGATGCTTTTGTAGAGACCTGGATGGGTATTAACGGCAAAGTCTCTGTGGCAGGTGGTATTCGTATGACTCTGCTAGACTATGCTTCAGGTGCTGTCACGAAGCTGCTGGATCAAGCCACGGAATTCTTCACCACTGGTGAATTAGGCTCTGCCCTGAACGGTAACACCGATCTTGCCAATATTCGAGACGAAATGCTGGCTACGATTAATCACACCAAGTATCTGTTGACTCTTAAATAAATCGTATAAATATGTGTAATGAGTGACTCAATATTCATTATTAAAAGGTTTATGCCATGCCAATAAATGTCTGCTGTTGTGACCAACAAGTTGTACAGCTAGGTTGTGGTGGACCTATAATGGTTAAGGCAGGCTGGTATCATTTTCTCGTATTAAGTTCTGGAGGTTGCGTACACACCTTTACTGGCAGTCCTCAACTAGCCTATACGGAAACTGTTCTGGAATCAGAAAAGCAATACTGGAAACCTAGCTGGGGAAATGATGAGCTTGTTGGCGAAGACGGAATTGATTTCTCTATATGGCCAACTCAAGGTTCATTTTCAAAAAGATCAAAAGCACTAGACGGCGATAGACGATACCATCCCTGGACTTACGCTGACTGCTCCTACAATATTGCCGTTGACGGATTTGACAAAGAGTGTCCAAGAAAAACCATAACAGCATTCGACAGTAAAATCGAAACACACGGAATAATTTTTCATAATTATCCTGCGGATTTTGAAGATCTTCTTCCTCTTGGATCTTGTGACTACCAAAGTGAGGGTGCTTGTAATCAAAAATGTACCTATAAGCCTATCGGGTTTCACTCTTACAGATTTATTGATTCTGATTCAGTAGTAGCTAGACCATGGTATCTAGAACCATATTTAAAATTTGATGGAACCAGCGAAGGAACAGGAGTTACTCTGTACGAAGCGGAAGGAAAGGGTCTTCCCAAACTAATAAATGCATACAGTCCTGCTCAACTTGCTCCTAGTGGTCATCCCCTAGAAACACCAAAAATTCTTCTTGGAGTAAAAGATATTGAGTGCGGAGCATACCACAACATTGTTCGTTTATCTAACGACTCTATAATGGCATGGGGTCTGAACAGTATGGGACAGTGCAATGTTCCAGACTCGTTACTTCCCGACGAACTACGTCCAGCAGGCGTTAAGCCTCACCCAAACAGACAAAATATATGCAGCCTTCACGCTGGATTTTCCACAAGTGCTGTAATGTTTAATGACGGAACCGTGTTGTGTTGGGGTGATCCAGAAGTTGCAGACAAAGTAAACAAATGGAAACACCTAAGAACATCGCTAATCAAAACCTCTGAGAGTGGAAGTCAGCAATGTTGTATTGGAGCTCCTTCTATTGGATTCCCAGAGTGTCTTCCTGGAACAGATTGCAGTAAACCAGAAAACTGGGTTCCAGAAAATAAATATAATTTAGGAAGATATAATGCAAACAATGACTGGGAAGGTTACTGGCATAACGGAGCAAGTCCAGCCTATCCGCATTTCGATCTGGGTGTGGAAACTGAATACGTGTATCCTGTAAACTTTGGTCATGTTGTTAAATTATCAAGCGAACAACTAGGCAGTCATGCCAGTAGTTCTGCGGGTCTTGCTGGTCCTACAATTCCTGGAGACACAGATGAAGGTGGTGTTGATGTTCCCCAATACTCTTATCGATACGCACAGAAGTGGAGTTCGCATGATGATAAGTCTCGTTGTGCAGCAAAGGGAAAGATTAAAACGGATTTTGCTGTTGGCATGTTACGAACTGGTCAGATACTAACCACACGAACAGAAAACTCTGTAGATAAATCCGAAAAACATTGTCGTGATTGCAGTCAAGATGTTCATCTTACCAGATCAGACGGAACCATTGTTTCTTCTAATCAAGGACCAGCAACCAATTTGGATACTTGGTGGTATTGTACAAACGGAACAAATACTGATGAATCTGATCAAAACTGTAGAAATGGTAAAATTACTATAATTGATTGTGACAAGTTATTAACTGTTGACACTAGTATTGTTGTGAAATGTAATAATTTTGTATGCGAATCTAAAAAACGATGGTACTTTGAGGAACTAACCACCTGTGATGCTTCTACAGAATGTGGTGGTCCGAATGGAAACATACTACCAAATGATGCCAAAGATCCTAATAAAAATTTATGTCTATCAGTAAATAGACCAGAAGGAATTGGTTGTTTTAGTTCCACCGATAATGAACGTGGCTACGATCCAAATTGGCAAGGCAAGACTTTATACTTATCTGCTGGACACGTAAGAGGATACGGTAGAAGCAACCAACCAGTTAATAACGGAACACATCCTGTCTGGAATCTTCAACAAGCAGATTATGGATGGGCCAGTCTTCCTACACCTCAAGACAGATTTAAACCACAAGCTAAACCGTTAAATGTACATCCCTTGTGTCGTGCTGCTGGAACATATATTTCTGCTTGTGTTAATTATTTTGATATTAATGCAGAATGTGGTAGTGAATGTCCAGAATTAGATTATGAAAAGAGAGGAGGAAACAGAGCTGCTACTCCTGGATTAAATGGTCAAGGAGATTTGCCTGGAAGTGCTGGATTTTTTCATTACCCTGAACACATGCATTCGTTTGGTTGTGTTGCTGGAACTAATACAGTTACTTGGTTAGGACCACAAACATTACTTAGCAAAACACTAACTGATTTACTTTTCTTTCCAAATTCTAATGCTACTAATACTGATGCGAATGATGATATAACAAGAACAGACAAATCTAGCTCAGCAATGCTTTCGTACACACAAAATGTTTTTAGCAATAGTTATAATAGCGATGTTTGTCCTGGGTGTGATCACGTTGGATCGCATAATGCACAAGAATATAATGTGTGCAGTCTTTCTCACGGAGTAATTTATGGTAATAGTGATCCAGATCCAGACGGAATGATAAATCCGTTAAGTGGAAAGTGTAATTGTGTTCCCCTATCATCATGCAGCCCATTTACATTATTAGAGACAATAACTAGAGAAGCAGCAATCAAACCGTCTAGACCTTGGGGTCCTTGGCAGATTGCGCAAAATCTTGGAGTTGTTCCTAGTCCTCCCATCATGGAATACGGTAATTTTTACGATAAGTCTAGAGGAACACCACTCTGGACTCTAGGAATGCCAACAATACTATGGGAAAGGAAAGACACTGAGAAGAGAGAAGATGACGGAAGAATACAAGACACGCAAAATTTCTTTGTAACAAATAATGGTAAAGAAGATATAATTAATTATGCAGAAGCTTTGTCTTCTCCAGAATGGTTTACTGCATACGATATAAAATTAGATTGGCCAGAAATACTTAGAAAACCAGCAGGTAGTTCACGCATGTGGTCTGTTCCGTGTGATTGTAATAAATATGTTTGTTGGGCTGATGATGAAGTAAATGGGCAAGGAACAGGTCTTGGTGGAGACGGTCTTGGTTGTGCTGCTGGAGGCAATTTAGCAGGAGATCAACAAGATACTTGTAGCGGAACATATTATTATGACTGTTCAAAACCTCCTAAAAAATATAATCCAAACGGAAAGGCTTTACAAAAAACAGGATCTGGGTTTACTCTATATTCTAATTTTTCTAATGCTTTATCTGGATCATACACTTTATTACAAGCATTTTCTCCAGATAAAACTAAAGTAGTTACAATTTCTAATGCAATAACTGGATTTTTAAAAATAGAACTTTGGAATATTAGCGATAATCATAATCCTTTAAATGTATTAATAAAAAGTATTAGATTAGATGGTATTGGTCTTTCAGATCCTATTAGTTTAAATTGGATGAAAGATAATACTCTTGTTGTTGGTATGGCAGGAGGAAACGGAATTATTAATTATGGTGAAATTACTGGCATTTTAACACTAACATCTAATAATCCTGTTATTTCATATAAACAAATAAAATTTTTGACAAATAAATGGTCAGCAACTAATATTAGTTTATGGTCAGAAGAATCATCTCTACAAATTAATGTCGACAATTCTGTAATTCTTAATCGATGTGCTGTAGATGATCGTTCTGGTAAAAATTACATAGCAATACACCAAAAATCTACCAGTGATCCAAAAATAGATTTAGTTGTTTCCGTTTATCAACCTTGTAATGATGGTTTATGTCCTGACGGAACTATTAATATTCCTAATTCTGTCTATAATAAAAAATTATACAAATATTATATAAAGTCTGGTAATGTTTCTATATACGAAGCTTTAACACCTGCAAGAAAAAATGCATTAGATTTTATTAGAGGCATTACCACATCAGAAGTACCTGATACGCAACCAGACGCTTGCACAAATTCAACCAATTCATTGACACCATGTTGGGATCAGACTAATAATGGTGTTGATTGTATTTCAACAGACAACGGTGGTATTCATCCTGGTAATTTTGATCCAAATACACCAGTAGACCCTGAAGCAGAGTCATGCCCTTGGGTATTTGACGAACCAGCAAACTGGGTTTATGGTGGTCATGTAGATCGTATAGCATTTACTGGAACTGGAGATTTGGTATTAAATTCAAATGATTTATACACAACAGTATATTGGGGGTTTGTAAATAACATACCTAATCAAACTCCTGAAACAGAAAAATTATTATTAAAATTAAATTATAATCGTTATGCCCAAACTGCAACATACGAAACAGCTCCAGTGCCTGTTGCTGATGAAACGACAAATACAACTACTAGTGAAGCCATGTATAAAGCGGAAAGTTTGTTGCAAGGCTTACGCAATAATCACATATACGTTAATGATGATTCCAGTAAAGTTGGTATTGTTGGATGGTGGGATGGCGATCCTATTACTGGTTTTATAGATCCATCTTTACTTACAGATTATTGGTATTCTACTGCTGTGGCAACATATGATCTTCAGTGGGGACCAGTTTCTAACTCTAAATATAATCCTGGCAATCAAAACGAGTTAATACTAGTTACTGGTGATGGATTCGGAAATAGTAAGACTGGTACAGGAAACGAACAAGTACCAATTAATAGTTGGCATCAGATTCAAGAAAGTTTTGTAAAATTTGATAATAATTTAAAGTATGCTATTATTGGTAAATTCCGAGATCATGATACAAGATTAGTTCAAGAATTTAATACTGTAAATATATCAGAAAAAACGTTTAAACGTTATGGTAATGTGTTTGGTGATGATTATACTTCAAGACCTAATTATTCTAGTTTTGGTGCATTATCAAATAATACATTTTTCATAACAACAAGTGCTGTAAACCGATCACCAACCGATGCTACCAAAATACCTAACGGCATAATAATTGACGGAAATATAGATTATACTACTAATTCTCTTGCATTATGGAATCGTCGTATATGCGGGTCAAGATCTTGCCTTGGTTCTGCTCCTTTTAAGGGTTGGACTGGAGGAGGAAATTTTGGTTGTGCTGACAGCTTTGGTTTTGATAACTCTCCTGGAAATACTTACAATTCTGAAAATGTTGCAATTGGTTTTGATATTAGAGATCCCACAAAGGGCGTGAATGATTTGTTGTGTCCAAATTGTGACAAAACAAGTGATGACGGATACAGTAGATGGGGAATGACTCATCCAACTATATCTTTTGCAAGTGGCAGAAGTTGGAGTGTTCATTTAAGAAATCTTCCTTGGTACAGAGATACTTCTAGAGGATCAATCTTCTACAAAAAGCATCATTGTGAAGAAACTGATGAATACGGTCTTTCTGAATATTTTGATTCTGGTGGCTTCACCAAACAAAAATCAATGAATCATGTTACAAAAAATTATAATGATATTGTGATATGGGTAACTGGTAATATGATTGATCCTTGTCCTCCTTGGCCTTTAGCTACATGGAATCCAGATAATGGCATTGATGAGATTGACATAGAACTTCCTCGACCATCTGAAAATATAGAAAACATAATAGTTGGTTCTTCTAACATTGGTCCAGACGGTTTAACGTATGACGAAGGAACATCATTAAGTATGTCGATACGTCATTGCGGAAAATACCCATCCTGGGTTCCTGTTCCAAACATCTCTGCTACTGCTACAGATAAAATGCCACAACGATCCTATAAGGGGGTTTGGAGAAATGGAACTTGGAATTCTGGATTATACGGAATTACTAACGGATTCGTTAATGGTTTATCTGTTACTGGTGCAGGTATATCAGCACAAAACATTTTAGATATAATTAAAATAACTAATGCTGTTGGCGTTACTGCGGCATACCAATCTAGTTGTGTTACTTGCGAAAAAGCTTGGACCGAACCATTACCTCCATCTTCCGATATTGTTGGTAAAAAATTCTTCCGACAAGGAGTTGGTATGGCTTTTGATACACAAAATTCAGATGATTCGAGTTGTAATAATCTAAAATTAGGAGCTTGCTGTAAGCAAGATCTTTTTGGAATAACCCAATGTTTCTATGGCACAGATATAGCCTGCGCTTATACTGGCGGAGACGTACTAATGTCTTGGGGGTTCACTGCAGGAGTATTTCACGAAAATATGAAATGTGACCAAATTACTTGTATTTAATATTTAATGAATACGCCTGATCGTAATTGACATTGATATTTTGTTGCATTTTTAATTGTTATATTATCGCTAATAATACAATTACCAAAAACAGTTGAATCCACCGTAGTAGAAGGAGATCCTATACGTGGTTGATATAGATTTACTATTGAGGGTGATCCTATCAGTTTTTCAGAAAATGGAACACCAGAAAGCACAATAAGTTCTCTGTTATTCAAGAACAAAATATCTAAAATCTGAAACCGAACTCCAATATTTATTGAATTTCCGTTTATTATTTCTAGAAGATCTCCAACATACAATCCTAGACTAGATAATGATTTTCCGCCAACATTAAGGCAGACTAATGCATTTCGTTTTGTTGTTGTGTTTTGCTGTAATGATAGTCCACTTTTAATTTGTGGAGTATTAATAAAATATTCAGAATTATAGACATCAGTTTGTGCACTTTTATTTGTTGTTGAATTTACTGTTGCAAATACGTAATTATTTTTAAATTCGTTAAATGTTAAGTTTGAGGAAAGGTCTGCTTCTATTTCCTTTGGTTCTTCTAAATACGAAGAATTAGATAAACTTATACCGTTTGTTTGGTTCATTCCTACAAAGAAATTTTTAAGGTATGTTTTATCTGTAGTATTTGCAGCACTATAATCTAAAATAACTTTATTTACTGCATTTTCCGTATAGAATATTATATTAGGTTTAGATGATAATGAGGAATCTGAACTGTATAGTTCATTTTCGTAATTTATAAACTCAAGAAAATAAAATATATCAGTACGAGCAAGAACATATTCAACTCCAGGAGTTATGTTTTGAACTGGCGAACCACTTTTTGTATTTCGAACAGACATATAATTAGGTTGCTATAAAGGTAAATGATGCAGATCCAGACGCAACGCTGAAACTAATATTGCTTAGGTTGTTAGTTTCAATAAACAATATTTCGTTGCTTCCTAAAGAATAAGTATTGTTTGATGTACCATTACCCTGAAGATTAATATCAGTTGTTGATTTATTTTTAACGGTAATTCCAGTATTTAATGACTGTGAACTTAAAGATGTAATTGTTCCAAAGGTTATTCCCCTAGTTCCCGTATACACCATGCTTGGACGTGCAATACCAGTAATCTTGGTTTGAACTGGACTGCCTGTGACTCCACCACTAGTCATGGAGGTGTACATGTTATTGGTGTTAGTAATTAGAGTATTTAATTTAGAATCTAGAGTTAATATATTAGTATTAATTGCAGAGTCATTCACAGAAACTTGATTGCTTACAGAAACCGATTGAGGAGATTCTGACGGAAAGATTACCGCCATTGCTTTAGATGCTCCGAAAGTTCCGACAACACGAACTTCTGGACCAGCCGTAGCTCCTGCAATATAGAACGGACTTGACTGACAAACGCCAACCACGGCAGCAACGCTAACGGTAGCAGTAAAACCTGATCCAACCAGATTAACGTTTAGTGCTCCGCCAGATGAGCCAATCGCATCACCAGTACCACTAAACAGAGTAACTGGTATTTGCGTTGCTCCTGCAGTGCTGTAAATACGAATACTGTCTGCGGTTTGTGATAAGTATGGCATGCTGGAAATTGCAACAGTACTTCCTCGAATACTAACACTATCGGTAATATAGTTTAAATTACGACCACCAGTAATGCCTACTGGATTTACAAGAGAGAAAGTACTGCCACCAAGAATGGTTACGGCGTTAATAACATTAACTGATCCAGTAACGCCAACTAATACGCTATTAGTAACCCCTTGGATTGTTCCGTTTATTTGAACTGGAGCATACGAGGAACTGGTGGTTCCACTAACAACTATTGTGGAGGTGGTTCCGTTAATAACTTTAAAATTACCCAGACCATAAACGCTGCCTGTAACCCCCAGAGTTGCGGTAACCGTCTGAATGTTTACTGGGAGCGGAGTAGACGTAGTAACTCTATTAGCCGCTCCAGTATCCCCCCAAGCAAGTTTATTTACCTGAAAATGACTACTGTTTACGTAATCGGTGGCAATAGCGGCAGTTGTTCCTGTTATGTCTACTGTAAGGTTTTGGTCTGTATCTGGCATTTATTTCTCCAAGTATTATTTGTATTATTCATGAAAGCTGTTATATATATGTGTACTATGGTCCTATTTTTTGATAATGAAACCCAAAATGATTTTTGTCGTCAGGTTGAGAAGTACGTAGAACAATGGAGTTCAACATATATAGATGCCGTCATCAGTGTATGTGAGTCCAAAGATCTACCTGTCGAAAGCGTAGCTAAATTTTTATCTAAGCCTATTGTGGAGAAAATCCAACAAGAAGGCGAAAATTTGAATTTTCTACAAAAAACAACAAAATTATTATTTTGACTTGACAACCTTGTTTTTGCCTGTATACTATTCTTACAAAAGGAGATACTACATGTCATTTAAAGATTTGAAGAAGAATTCGTCGGATTTCAGCAAACTCCAATCTGAGTTGGAGAAGCAAAACAAAACTAACGATTATAAGGATGATCGTATGTGGCGACCAGTACTGGATGCAGCCAGTAACGGATACGCCGTAATTCGGTTCTTGCCAGCAGTACAAGGCGAGGACATTCCGTGGGTCAAGACTTACCAACATGCATTCCGTGGTAAGGGTGGCTGGTTTATTCACAATTGCCCAACAACGCTTGGTCAAAAGTGTCCAGTATGTGAAGGCAATAGTGAACTCTGGGCTTCGGGTACTGAAAGCGATAAGAATATTGCTCGTGATCGTAAGCGCAAGCTT
>Ga0164292_10003142_pt1 | contig 13487 bp, 9 predicted proteins | sample GEODES117metaG_FD_111486 | JGI IMG/M metagenome (GOLD analysis project Ga0164292, IMG submission 111486) | Eutrophic lake water microbial communities from Lake Mendota, Wisconsin, USA - GEODES117 metaG | ecosystem: Environmental > Aquatic > Freshwater > Lake | place: USA: Lake Mendota, Wisconsin... | reverse complement strand
CATATCTATCAAAATAGAATAACAGAGTTTTTAAAGTATAATCCCCCTCTTTAATATGTAATCGCCCGAACATATCTTTGTAATTAATGAATTTTGTAAGGCCGCTGTTACTTATAGAATCTTCATTAGAATTAGAATATAACTTATACCATATTGGTAAATTACTCAGCTCTATTGTATTCATTCTGCATAATGCAATCTCGTTATCATCAAGTACCTTATTGTATATTTTAAAATCTTTTATATACAACTTAATAGTATCGTCCCATCCATTAATATAAGTAATTTTTGTTATTTTAGTAGCATCAGTAAATGTGCTAATAAATTTTCTTCCAATATTTTTTTCGGTATAAAAGACATTACTAATCGGTCTATTATTGGCTTTCTCGTATTTTTCTGTTTTCGTCGATATATTTATAGTCCATTTATTGTCGCTCGAAATTGTCCAGCAAACGTGATTTTCAACACTCAAATTTATATTATTTATTGTATATGTACTTTCTTGTGATTCATCTTCATATCCAATCGTAAAATACATATCATATAAATCATCTATATTTTTTTTAATATATACTAATATTCCAGAATATTTGTCTCTTTGAAGAGCATTCAAATGTAAGTGATAATATCCAAAGTTAAATATATAGTATTTTTTATCGGCCGCAGAGCCAGCATTATTATCTCGAAATACTTTAGTTTTAAAAGAGAAGCTGATGCCCATATCCTTTCCCCCTATACCGCCGCTGTTATATATGTTATACAAATGTATGTTGTTGGTTAGTTCTAAATAATTATCAGTTCCTATAACAGCATATCCAGAATTAAAGCTGCATTCTTTTGTTAAATCTGTACTATTTAATTCCTCCTTTACTCCTTCGACTATATTAATATCGCTCATGTTTTTTCCGATATAGTAATATAATTCGTTATTTTCATAGTCTATATTATACATAGTTCTCGGAATACTCGAATCGATTATCTCCATCCCTATAACATTTTTAAACGGCACCGTAAAATCTATTGTATATTTATTCGGATTCGGATATCTTGATCTGTCCCTGTCTACACTATCAATTAAAAAAGTATAATTCTGTTTTATACTATTATTTCTAAGATAATTAATATCTTCTATAGACATCCCTTAAATATTATACGTATATTATTATTTATATCATTGAAGATATACAAGGGCCTTCTAAATTTATAATTAGCCGATTAGATATAAAAAACGAGTACATAATTTATTTTTCCTTGAACTTTTAAAAACTTTTTGAAATTTCCAAAATTTTTTCAATTATGTACTCAAAATATAACTCTCTCTCTATCTCTCTAAAAATTACTAAATATTGTCTGTTTGATAGATTTGTCCCCTTTAATATCTTTGATTTTCTCGAGTTTCTTAATAATCTTAGGAAAATATTTGCAAATAAATAATGTAACTTCATCGTCATTTGTTATGCTATATGATTTAATAAATTCTTTAAAATATATATAGAATACTGCTCTCAATACAATATAGCAGTAGGAATGGCTATTCTCCTTCCACAATTTATTATCTTGTTTCTTGATAATTTTCTTAGCAATTACAATGCTATGCTCTCTATCTTTTGCTAATATTGACTTGAAAGACACATTGTTTTCGATTGATTTAAAAACAACATTAAGAATAATAGCAAAGGTCTCTATAATTGCCTCATTAGGAATAAAGTCCTGCCCTTGTTCTATTTTGCATAATTTTTTTAGCGCATTAATATTTTTAGGTTTCCAATTTTCATTATGTATCATATCACAATGATGCAACAATTCGTGCAATGCCACTTTCTCATAATCTTCCTTTCTTACTATATAGATATTATTTGCATTGATATACGTGAAGCCGCCATTAATATTTTCGGTCTTTACTATATCCGCTTTTCTATTAGGAAGCCTTCTTTTTAGCGGATTCAGAAGTATATAATAATTAATATACTGTTCAGGCTTAATATTATATAGACGCTTCACTAAGTATACTCTATAAATGCAATTAAAAAGATGGGACTTACTTTTATTTGTAATATTTTTATCAGATAAAATAAAAAAATTAACATTCTTATAATTAATATGGTAAGATAATTTACATTTGTTTGCATAATTTTTGCAAAAATCCCAATCAAAATAAGCGTCCTTGTTCAATAAATACTTGAAATTATCAAATGTTTCAATCGGTATCTTAGTAATCGAGCATTCCGCACTATTAAATTTATAATTTTCCTTAATTATCTTGTATAATTCGTTTTCATTCGCATTGATTAATTTATTTCTTATATTCATTTTTATATGAAAAATTGCTGACTTTCTTTTATAATTGAAGATATAAATTTATTTTCTACAAGCTTTGAAGAAATAAATAGAAGCTTATTAAACATTATTGTGCTATCGAGATTATCCTTGTTTGCTATTTTATTTTCGCTCCATTCGATAGACCTTTTAATAAAACATCTATATACGTCAGTTTTTATGGAATATTTCAAATTGCTCTGAGCCTTATCAATAACCCAACAACCCTTCTTATCCAAATATTCCCATATATTATTCTTAACATATCTATATTTTCCCTTTAATATTTTAAATACAACTAATGATATATCATAGTGTGTATTATTAATTACACATAAATCTATATAATTATTTATATCCATATAAAATATAATAATAATAAATGCTTATTTATAAAATACCACCAAAGGAAGAACCTAAAAAACAAGAAGTATTACCTCAAAGCTGGCAATTAATAGATGCGAGGAGGAGATTAGACACTACGCCGACGAATTATAATACTCTTAAAATGTTTAAGGAATTGTTATCAGCACAAACCTCAAAAATTCTCAGAAAACAGAGATGTATCAATATGAATATACGACAATTTAATAACAGAGAACATATTAATAAAAACATGTGTTGTGTGGAATTTACAGAATCTGTTCATAATATTGAAAAAGGTATATTGGCTAAATTAGCAGAGATAAAACAAAAGATACAAGTTAAAAAATATAACAACGGTTCAATCCCGTTACCTATCTACGTATCTCTCGCTAAGGTTGTAGAGCGCGATAAAGATTTCTTGTTATATTCTAAGTTTATCAAAGATGGCAATGATTATTCTAAGACCTTCCAAGAAAAGTATACGTTTCAAGGTAAAATGAACATCATAATCTATGTTCCTAATCTCATGAACAATATTACTGATTACACTTTTTACCCATCTCTTGAAGCATATACAAATCAAAATAAATGGATGGAATTAATGACGCACCCCAGTTCATATTTTTTAAAGGCTATTAATAATACAAAAAATAAGAAGAACACTGAGTATTCTAATTTGTTTAAAAAATTAACCGATGATATTTGCGATGAATCAGGATGTATCGCTGATTCTAAAGAAGATATGTTTCATATTTTATTTAAATCATTTTTTTTACCCACAAAATGCCTACAGAACAATAAGTATGAATATGATAATAATATGAAGGTCAAGCTATATAATATTTATCATGATAAAAAAAATAGAGATAATGGAGATTATGAATTACAAAGAGATTATGATAATAATTTGAAAGAATTACTTGGAGAAAACGAAGAAGATGACGAAGACAAGAAAAATAAACAAGCTTATTCAGATATAGATGAAGAAGAATTAAAAGATATGAAAGTCGAAGCTTTATCTGTTGCATTGCGCGATAATTATCTAAAGTATGTTGGTAAGAAATATAATAAAAATATTCTCGAAGACCTTGTTGTAAGATATAGAAAGCCTTTTCCGGGAGTGTCTGAAATAACTTTACAGATGTATAAATTAGATCCCACAAGTAGCATCTTTAAAGACAAAATAGATTTTCATTATATGCCTTGGGGCGATAGACTGATAAATAACCAATATGTTCTTAATGAAGCCAAAACATTTCATTTTGAAGACATTGTATATAATGAAAAGTTAGAGAGCAAAATGGAAACTAAATTAATTAAATTTAAATCTCTAAACGAAAAGTATTTTATGAAGTTTAATGATGACGGGAAATTATCTGTGTATGATGAAAAAAACAGAACAGTAAGACACGATATTGGATTTTTATCTAATATTGTTATGAAAAACGAAAAAAATAAACACGTTAACTTTGATAGTTCGGGGATTTTATATTTTCATAGCGACAGTAAAGGAGAAAAGATAGCTACAAATATTAATTATGAAAATGAAAATCCAAACCCATGTAGTATAATATTAGATGAAAATAATCCGGGCAATTTACTAATATACGGTTTAGGTTTCCAAGAAGTCGCATATTCTTAATCTTATTTTTGTTTCTGTTCGCATAATATATGTGAATATATGTGTATATGTGTGTATAAATAATATAATAATATATAATATTAGGACAATGATAAATAATGAATGGAATATATTAGATTTATATTTCAAGGATCATAAATATCCATTTACAGGTCATCATTTAGATAGTTACAGAAATTTTGTTAAGGTTAAAATACCCGAAATTATAAAATTAAACAATCCTATAACTATGATTAAATTAGATGATATCAATAAAAATTTAATTGTTAAAGTTGAGATTTTTGTAGGCGGCGAAGATGGTGATAATATATATGTAGATAGACCTATTGCATTTGAAAATGGAGCTCCTAAACTTATAACGCCTAATGATGCGAGAATGAAAAATTTAACATACGAAACTCACATATTTGCAAAAATAATTGTTAAAATAACCGACGATAAAAATGCTGTTAAAGTTATCGAGTTCAATAATATAGCTATAGGAAGTATCCCTATTATGCTTCACAGTGATATCTGTTTATTAAAAAATAATGGCTCGGATATTTTGAAATTATTGGGAGAATGTCCTTACGATACGGGAGGCTATTTTATAATAGATGGAAAAGAGAAGGTAATAATAGCACAAGAAAATATAGTGACTAACAAATTATTTATTAGTAAATTGAAAGAAGATGACGTTAATGGATTCAGTTACAAAGGTGTTATAAGATGTATTGCCGATAAAGGTTCGGTTAAACCTTTTAACGTCGAGTTCTATTATGTAGATACTCCTATGTTGAAAAATGGTCTTTACAGAGATGATGATGTAAAGATTCAATACATGACCGGTAAAAAGTATATATATGGTTCTATTTTAGTATCGTTGCCTTCTTTTACCGAAAAGATACCTTTGTTTATTTTATTTAGGGCTTTAGGTATAGAAACTGATAAAGAAATCTATGATTCTATTTTTGGAGATGAATTAAATAATAATGATAAAGAGTATTTTGATAATTTTATAAGACCGAGCATAATAAGCTCGTTTTATACTTTCAAGGAAGAGCAGATATACATATATACGCAAAATGATGCCTTGAATTATTTGAAACACAGGGTAAAATATGCGAGCATTGAACACGTAAAATCTGTTATAATGACTGAGATATTTCCGAATATCGATGAATTAGATAATAAGGGAAAGTATTTGGGATATCTTATTTTACAATTTATAAAAACGGTTATAGGGACTTTACCTATAAGTGATAGAGATAGTTATATATATAAGAGGGTTGATATTAGTGGATTTAAACTTACCGAATTATTTCAGGAATCTTATATCAAATTGAGGGATAATATTAGAATTAAAATAGATAACGAGTATTACTATGGTTCATACAAAGAAAAAGGTAACTATGAAAATATAGTGAATAATAACAATATCTATAAAATCGTGGATTCCCTAATAATAACCGAAACATTTGGTAAATCGCTGAAGGGGCGCTGGGGATTAATTAATAACAGTGATCCTGAATTAGGAATAGTTCAAGATTTATCCAGAATTAGTTACATTGGATATCTATCGCATTTGAGAAGAGTTAATATACCCATTGATAGAAGTGTTAAAATCACAAGTCCTCACAGATTACATTCGCAACAATGGGGTATGATGTGTCCTTTTGAAAGTCCCGATGGCGCGTCTATTGGTTATCTAAAAAATTTATCATTGCTTACTAAAATAACTGCCGGAATAGATTTAAATAATATTAAAAGGTGTTTATTAGATGTCGGCATTATATCGTTGAGCAAATGTAATTTGATTATCAATAAGAATATTACACGAGTATTTTTAAATGGAACATTATTCGGTTATACTGGTGATCCCATATTTGTAACGAGAATACTAAGAGCATATCGTAGAAATGGTTTAATAAATATTTTAATATCTATATCGTGGAATATCCCAAATAATGAAATAAGGATATTTACAGAAGCAGGTAGACCTTGTAGGCCGTTGTTAATATTGAAAAAAAATAAGTCGGGAGATAACGAAATCCTCGTTTATAAAAACAATTATACAAATTGGTTCGAGATGTTAAATGGTACTTATAATAAATTGAGTGATGATGATAAGACCGATGACTATTATTACAGAGATGTTTATACTAATCCTATAAATGATAGTAAATCATCTTCGTCTCTCGAGAAGTTGGGAGGGTCTTTTTTCAATATGGGTGGTAAGAAAAGTAATAGCAATGACTCTATAAGCGAGCATAGTAATAATTACAGGAATATCTATAAAAATATATTGAAGCAATTGGAGGAAACATCGGCATGCATAGAGTATCTCGATAACGAAGAAAGCGATACTGTTTTAATAGCAATGAATAAAGACGAAATAACTTCACGTCATACCCACGTCGAGATACATCCGTCGACTATATTTAGTGTTGTTACCGGTAATATTCCGATGTGTAACCATAATCAGGCGGCACGCAATGTGTTTCATGCTGCACAATCAAAACAAGCTATTGGGATATATGCGACAAATTTCAATAGACGTTTTGATACAATGAGCTATGTTTTACATTATCCTCAGAGGGCCATCATAAATACGCGAATAGCTCAATATACATCGAGCGATTATATGGCAAATGGATATAATACAATTGTTGCTATTATGACTTATTCGGGATTCAATCAAGAAGATAGTATAATGATTAACAGAGCAGCAATTAATAGAGGATTGAATTACTTATCTTATTACAAATCGATTACAGCAACGAGTAAAATAGTTTCGAGTAATGAGAGGATAATTTTCGGAAATCCCATTAAAATGAAAGATATGATAGGTAAACAAGATGAATTACTTGGAATAAAAAAGAAAGATTATTCTCATATTGATGATAATGGCTTCATTAAAAAAGGCACATATATACCAGCAGGACAAGAAGTTGTAATAATAGGTATGTTAAATGTTAAAGAAGTCTATTATGAACGTAAACAGGGTGTCTTCACAGTACAGGAGAAGAAGACAATATATACTGATATATCTATAAGTACCGACAATTCTCTCTATGGTACCGTAGATGACGTATATATATCTAATAAAATATCAGGAGATGAATCTATTATATGTAAGGTCAAATTTTTAAAAATTAAGAAACCTGAATTTGGAGATAAACATGCTTCTCGCCATGGACAAAAGGGGGTTATTGGTATGATAATACCAGAGGAAAATATGCCTTATACAAAAGATGGTATAAGACCTGATATTATAATAAATCCGCACGCGATTCCCTCGCGCATGACTATTGGACATTTAGTCGAATGTATATTTGCTAAATTATGCTGTATCGAAGGTATATTGGGTGATGCTACAGTATTTATACCAATAGATAATGATGCCATATATAAAAAATTAGAAGATAATAATTATAATAAATATGGGAATGAAATACTGTATAATGGTTTTACGGGAAAACAAATAGAGACTGAGATATTTATTGGGCCGACATATTATTTTCGCTTAAAACATATGGTTGCCGAAAAAATCAACTCAAGAGGTATCGGAAAAGTTACTGGTTTAACAAGACAACCAACAGAAGGACGGCGCAGAGGAGGTGGTCTGCGTATAGGAGAGATGGAAAGAGATACATTATTGAGTCACGGTATTTCTATGTTTATACAAGAGAGTATGATGGAACGTTCTGATAAATATGCTTGGTCTGCATGTAAAAAGTGTGGTACACTTGTTTCTTTAAATATACCATTAAATATAAATGTTTGCAAAAATTGCAATAATGATGATATAGTCGTTGTAAGAACTCCATACTGTTTTAAATTATTAGTTCAAGAATTTGAAGCCATGGGAGTACAGCTCCGAATTAACACAGAAGATGTTGATATACCTGCAGAATATATAGAGCCTTATATATACAAAGGTAAGTTAAATAATGAAGATATGGACGCCAGCAGCAGTGAAGGCGATGAAGACGACGAAGATAGCGATATGGACGAAGATATAATTCATAAAAATGATAAAAAAAGATGGGAAGAATTATACGATGATAATTTTGAAGATACCAATTATAAAAGAGGCGGCTATGTATTTAATAATAAGAAGAATATTGAAATGATAGAAGAAGAAACTGGCGATGAAGAAGATGAAGAAGGATACCAAGGACATGGAGGAGATGGTGAATACGAAGGAAGTGAAGGTGGCGAAGGTGGAGAAGGAAGTGAAGGTGGAGAAGGTGACGAAGGTAGCGAAGGATACGAAGGTGGTGAAGGAAATGGAGAATACAGAGGATATGAAGAAGATGATGGTCAATTAGGTGGTAAAGGTGTAGAGTACGAAGAAGAATTTGAAGACGATTCTTCTGAATCTTCAGAAGAAGATGAATATGATGATGAAGATGATTACGATGAAGATGAAGATGAAGATGAAGATGATGATTATGATAATGAAGATGATGAAGATGATGATAAAAAAACCGGAGGGGCATTTGAGGTCGGATATGAGAATAATGGTGTTGGAAGAGCTGCAGCATCAGTTGAAGTCCCAGAATATGTTCGTAGAGATGTAGCCGCTGTTGACTCAGAGGAATTACAGAGAGCTGCGCAAGCTACGCAAGCTGCGCGAGCAGTTAATGATATAGAGATAGCCGGTTCTCAATGCGCTACTGCAAGCGCTGCAGGCGCGGCTGTTAATGCTATTGAGATAGCAAGTGCTCAATGTAATACTGGTCAAGGAGGAGGCGACAGGGGAGGCGACGGAGGAGGCGATAGAGGAAATTCATTGAGTAATAATAGTGAGATTAAAGTTTTAAATATAGTATAATTAAAATATAATTAAATTATAAGATAGTATAATGGAATTATTAGATGCTGTATTATATTTTATATTAATAATTATATTAATAGCATTAATAGGTATTTTAGCATGGCTAATTTATGATTATTATAATTATAAAGACGAACAAGAAGCCATAAATTCGTTGAATATAAATAATTTTGAGAAAAATTCAGTAACCGATGAAGATTTGAAAAACGAAATGAACGTATTGTATTTAAATAATTCTAATTATATCGGAACTACTTCTAACTATTTAATAGATTATACTAATTCCATGGGAATAAAGAATAATTTATATACCGATTCAGAGATATATAAGACTTCAAATTTTTTATTTAAAAATATAACAAGCAATATAGCGAATACTTCAAACTCTTTTAATAAGAGTCTAATGCATACTTCAAATTTGCTATATAATGATGTTTATAATACATCAAATGTTTTATATAGAAATACTGCAAATATCAATGATAATCTAAATAGATACTTTGAGTTCAAAAGTTTTCCTTCAAACAAAAAGATATTCGATATGATAACAGATACAGAATTGATAAATACTACTAACAATTTAAATCTAAAGAATAATACTATAGCCAATGCAGGATTAAGAATAAATACTAATGAAACCGCAAGCAAATATTTAGAGGTATGTAATGATAATAATAATTGCTATAAATTATATGTAGGTACTAATAATAATTTAGTAGCTAAATATGATAATATAGATCATGTTTTAGTAACTCCTTATGCATCCATTCAATCAGGTCAATCAGGCTCACTCTTAGGAGTCCAGCCTTCGACTCTACCCACAGTTCAGCCTACGGTCCAGTCTACGACTCTACCTACCGTTCAGCCTACGGTCCAGCCCACAGCTCAGCCTACCGTACAGCCTACCGTTCAGCCTACCGTTCAGCCTACAGCTCAGCCTACAGTCCAACCTACGGCCCAGCCTACCGTTCAGCCTACGGTCCAGCCTACCGTACAGCCTACAGCTCAGCCTACAACTCAGCCAGCAACTCAATCAATGGTCCAGACAGTAATATAAAACAATTATAAAAAATAAAAATAAATATTATAGGTAGATATAATTACAATAATGAATTTTAATGATTTGTTGTTAATATTATTATCAGTAATATTTATAATATTAAGTATATTTTATATTGTAAAAGTATGTGATTATAATATTAAGGAATTTTTTGCGATATCAGAGCTTACAAATATAGAAAAGAGCGGTTGTAATTTAGATAATACCTTTAATAATTGTAGCGATTCCTCTTGTAAATACACAGATTCTTTCATAATAAAAGACGAGGAGCCTATTAATTATCACAATGATTATACTTGTGATATGATAGAACAGAAGTATAGAAAAAAATATGCAGATATAGATAATAAAAATTTGTTATTAACATATAAGTGTATTAAAAATAATCCTCGAAAATTTAAAGAATTATTGGAAAAGAAAGGTATCGAGACGTCGTCTGTATTGGAATATAGAACCGATAATATTAAAAACTTAACAGATTATATTAAGGCTGAGATAGTTAATAAAATTAAAAATACCAAACTCCATACATCCAAATGGCCGATATATGCATGTATCTCTCAAGCTCCTTATCTAAAAAATGGGCTTGAGAATACAGTAGTCTGGGATTATAACAGAGGACAGCAGGTAGACTATCGTTATTCGTGTTCTATAGGAGTTACTGATAATAATATACGCATACCTTGTTCTGCAAAACAAGAGATGTACTATGAAATCCTTCTAATATTTTTAAAGAATGATAAAAATAATATAGACGACTTTATTAAAATAATAAAGGATAGCGAATCCTCTAATTTACAATGTAATATTAACTGTGGAAATTCATTTAGAATGGAAGGTTTAACGTGTGGCTGCTTAAATAAAGAGAGCAGCTATGATTCCTATAATTCTGTATGCAAAACAGGAAATACAGTACAGGATTATAGCATCGTATACTATATCAATAACCATCATGATTTTGGCTCAAAAGATCTAAATATTTTTATAGATTTTACGTAATCATTCGTCGTCCAAGAACTTAAACTTCTCTATCGGCTGTTTCTTATAATTCTCTACTTTTTCCCAGAAAATATTAATTTTATTATTAATATTAACCCATTCATTATCGTCAAATTGTACTCTCTGTGTATTTATTTCTTCCAGTTTCCAATAGTTCAACTTGATAAATTCGTATTTATTATCATTTTCGTTATTAGAATTAAATTGTTCTATTTTACTATAGATATTATCAATAGCTTCGTCGGATGTTACATTGCTATCGCTATATATATAGTAATATTCTCCGCTTTTCGTAATATATTCCGCTATAATTCCATGATTCATAGATATTTCGCGGAATTCTTCCATATATATACTTTCTTCAAGTACTAAGAATTTACATTCTACGTAATCGCATTCTTTTAAATTACAAACAGCGAGCTGTCCCTGAATTTGTAGTTTATACTTATCGGGTATATAACCATCTATAATTTTTCTCGAATAAGGACATTTAATCTCAACCATAATTCCGAGTTCATTAATACCATCTGGAGAAGCTCCAAAATGTTCATTAATTTCATCGCAAATCAATCCAAACTCATATACATGAATATTATCATTTATTTGAGAGTATATCCTCGTAGCCATAGGTTCGAACATGGTACCCCATTTCAATGCTTTGATAGCATTATAGTTTGTGTTATCCTTAATAATCTTCGCTTTCTTCTTTGCGATCGTATCACTTGCCTTAGTATCTTTAATGGCATCTGCTAAATCGCTTGCAGTCAGACGATTTTTTCGTGCTTCAAACCATTCAAGTGTTCTCTGTTTTATAATTGGTTGACTTACTAATTTCTTTAGAATTTCTCTGTAAGACGTAATATCTTCAACTCTTTTATTTATTAAATCTCTATCAATATCAATATTTATCTCAATATCGTTATAAACATCTATATCATCGCAATTCTTTTTTCTATCCTTGATTATACTCAAGTATTCTCGATCAATTATAGAATTTTGAGTTTCTATATTAGCCATACATCTATATCGTGGTATTTTTTTATATACAAATATGTTTTTATAAAGCATTATACACTTCGCTCTCACATTTTTTCTTATACTCTTTAGATTCTTTGTATTTCTTATCGATTGCCGCATTGATTTTATTGTAAAGCTGCTTTTCCATGAAGTTGATTTCATTAACATCAGAAGTCATTTTTTTATTTTTTGTTTTCATTTTATATAAATCTTCTAATTCTTCTCTCTTTTTGGCTAACAGAATGTCGAAGGGCGTCATCGGTACTTCTTCCATTTAATGTATATAATGTATTTAATGTATATATATAATATAAATCATTTTTTATATAATTTTCATTTTACGACTATCGTAAGCCCAATGTAATAATGTTTGTCTCAACCTCGGATAGATTTTTTCACTATTACTTTGTTGTTCGTTAACCTTATTTTGCAATTGATTTCTAAATCTTCCTTTGGGGCCAGCAGATTTTTTCCATCTGTTAATTTGGCGCACATCGTCTTCGCTTCTGCGTCCGTTGTAAAAATTACAATACCATTCTATCCATCCGTAAGGATCTATATCTTCCCTTATCCAATTCTTTTCCATCCAATATTCATAGCTTGTTCCTACTTCAACCTTGTAATAATTAATACTCTTATCATACTCTTGTTTTGTTAAGATATCTTCAGAGATATCTTTGAGAAATTTAAAATTCTTATGATGATTTTTATATATCTTTTTTGTTTTAGGAGACTTTATTTGTCTAAAATAAGAGCCTCCCATAATTCCTAATGCAAACATGTCTCTCGGTGTGATATTTGGCTTAAATTCAGGATGGTCTTTAAAATATAAACTCATTATCTATTATATACTTATTTTTAATAGTAGTTGAAAATTTTCTTGTAAAAGATAATTCTCGATTGCAATTGCAAATCTATGCGATTCTCAATTTTATCTTCTGTCTCCAATTTACTATATTGTGGTCGCACAAAGAACATTGAGAACTCTTAAATATACTATATTGCCTAATATTTATATTGTTTTTTTGAGTAGCCAGAGCGTATAATTCATAAATTATGCGAAGATCATATTTCAAAAACGAGTACATAATTGAAAAAATTTTAGAAATTTCAAAAAGTTTTTAAAAGTTGAGAGAAAAATAAATTATGTACTCGTTTTTAATAGAGTTTTTCCGATAATTTATAATTGATATTTATTATATTATCATCAGATATAACATCAGAATCAACATCCTTCTTAGAAAGTTCTTTAATTAAATCCTTAT